>Ga0074045_10003493_pt1 | contig 14160 bp, 12 predicted proteins | sample BogForMeECP23OM2_FD_94442 | JGI IMG/M metagenome (GOLD analysis project Ga0074045, IMG submission 94442) | Bog forest soil microbial communities from Calvert Island, British Columbia, Canada - Bog Forest MetaG ECP23OM2 | ecosystem: Environmental > Terrestrial > Soil > Wetlands ... | reverse complement strand
CGCGGCCGGTTCTGGTTGCGACCGCCCATTACGAGGCGGAGACGCCGGAGCGCAGCTTTGTCGGCACCATCCGGCCGCGGATCGAGGCCGACATGGGCTTTCGGGTTCCCGGCAAGGTCGCCAAGCGCCTGGTCGAGGTCGGCCAGACCGTTGAAATCGGCCAGCCCCTGGCGACGCTCGATGCGATCGATCTCAAGCTGGCGGCGGGCGAGTTCGTCGCGATCGTTGGTCAGAACGGCTCAGGCAAGACAACCCTGGCCAAGCAGTTGACCGGTCTCTTGAAGCCGTCCAAGGGCCTGATACTGCTCGCCGGCCGCGATCGCGCGAACCTCACCACGGCCGAGAGCGCGCGCGAAGTGGGTTACGTCTTCCAGAATCCCGATCACCAGATCTTCGCCTCGACGGTCGTCGAAGAAGTCGCCTTCGGGCCGCGCAACTTCGGTCTCGACCCGGACGAAGTCGCGCGCCGTACTGACGAGGTGCTGCACGCGGTCAATCTCGACCACGCACGCGATCGCGACCCCTTCGTCCTGAGCAAGGGGGAGCGTCAGCGGCTCGCCGTCGCGAGTATCCTCGCGCTGCGCCCGCGTCTTTTGATCCTCGATGAGCCGACGACGGGGCTCGACTATCGCGAGCAGCGCCGGATGATGGCGCTGGTGAGCGAGCTGAATCGCAACGGAATCGCGATCGTGGTTATCACGCATACGCCGTGGCTGGTCGCGGAGTACGCGCGACGGGTCGTCCTGATGCGCAAGGGCAGGGTGCTCTTCGACGGGGCGGTGCGCGACTTCTTTGCGCAATTCGAGCTGATCCGCGAATCCTCTTTCCGGCCGCCGGAGGTCACGCTCCTCGCGCGACGTTTCGGGCTCTCCGCCCTGAACGTTGCGGAATTCGTCGCGGCGATGAAGGCGCGCAAGGCCCCGCTCCAGGACGGCTCGCGATGCTGACCTCGCTCTACCTCGACCGCGGCAGCGTCGTCCATCGACTCCATCCTGTCGTGAAGCTGTTCGCGCTGTTCGTCATGTTCTGGTCGGTTTTTTGGGTCGACCAGCCGCTCGCGCTACTTCCGCTTGCCTTGTTGATGGTGATTCTTGCCCAGACAAGCGGCGCCTGGCCGAACTTTTACGCCTTTCGCTGGTTCATCTTTCTGATGATTCCGCCGACCATGATCGAATGGATGGTGGTCTATCGGCAGGGGCCGCCGATCGTCAATCTCTGGATTATCCATCTGAGCCGCCCGTCGATCCTGTTCGGCCTGGGCAAGGGGATGAAGCTCGCCGAGCTGCTCGCCGCGTCGATCCTGTTTCTTTCGACCACGACGATCGAGGACTTCACCACCAGTCTCGTGGGTCTGCGGGTGCCCTATCGGGTCGCGTTCGCGATGAGTCTCGCTTTTCGGCTCGTGCCGCTCTTCATGGACGCGGCGCTCACGGTCGTGCAGGCGCAAAGCCTGCGTGGCTACGATTTCAATCAGGGCAATCTGCTGCAACGGATGCGCCGTTATGTGCCGGCGATGATCCCGGTCTTTATGGGGGCGCTCCGGCGCGTCAACAACATGGCGATGGCGCTCGAAGCGCGAGGGTTCGGGATGGGCGCGGTGCCGACCACCTTCGGCGCCTACCGGGTGCGCCCGCGCGATATCGTCGCGCTTCTGATCCTTATCCTGATTGGCACGACCTATTTTCTGCTCGACATGAACGGCTACGGCACGATCTCGCCCCGCTGACTCCGAGTTAAGCGGCGTAAGTCGTCGAGCGAGCGCGGGCGCCGATGCGCCGTTTGCATCGGACCTGGCTTGATGCGACGCTAACCATATCCAAGACGGACCATTCGACACGTACACGCATCAAGGGAAGGCGCGATTCAAGCGCACTCAATGCGGATGAAGCGGGGCGAAAGAAGCATGAATCCGTTGCAGGAACGCTATGATGTCGCGATCATCGGCGGCGGAATCGTCGGCAGCTCGCTCGCGATGGCGCTGGCGGAGCGCGGGCTCAAAGCCGCGCTGATCGACGTCGACCTGAGCGGGAGACTGAGTTCCAGCGAACGCAACGCGGGGGGCGTGCGCGCGACCTGGTGGCAGCCGGTCAATATCTCGCTGTGCCGGGCGTCGATTCGCTATTACGAATCGATTCGCGCGGAGATCGGTTTTCGCCAAAAAGGCTATCTCATACTCTACGACGACGTGCGTTGGGCCGAGGCCCTGAAGACGCTGCCCCTGCAGCGCGAGCTCGACCATCCGATCGAAGCCTTGACCCCCGCCGAAGTCAACAAACGCGTACCCGAGATCGATAACCTCGACGGGATTGCCGGAGCGACCTTCTCCGCAGGCGACGGTTTTATCAATTCGAATCTGCTGAAGATGCATTACCGCGGCCGGGCGCGCGAACACCGCGCCGAGCTGGTCGACGGCACCTACGTCTACGCAATCGACCCCGGTGGTCCGGCGGCGCGGCTCTTCTGCTGGCGGTCCGACGCCGCGCTGAGCGATGGGCAACTCACCCGGATGCTGACGCAGGACGGCGCGGGCGAGGCGGGCCGCGGCCGGCGGGTCGAGCTAAGCGCGGATGCCGTGGCGATTACGGTCGGGGCGTGGGCGCCTAACGTCCTCAGGATGGTCGGCCTCGATAGTCCCACCCAGGCCGTGCGCCGCCAGATCTGTCTCGTCGATAGCCGGGTCACGACGCTCGAGTCCTACGGCATGATTTTCGACACATCGGGCGCCTATTTCCATAACGAAGGGCCGCACATCCTGGCCGGCTACTCGCCGCCGGAGGAGCCGCCCGGCTATTCGTTCAAATTCGAAGGCGAGGCGTTCTTCCAGCGCGAGGTCTGGCCGCGGATGTACGCGCGGGCCAGTTGCTTCGAGCGGCTGCGCTTCCTCGACGGCTGGGCGGGGCTGTACGAGATGACGCCGGATCGCAGCGGTATCGTCGGGCTAGCGCGCGAGCGCGTGTATGAGGCGCACTCGTTCAGCGCCCACGGCGTGATGCAATCGTACGCCGTCGGGCAGGCGCTCGGCGACCTGATCGCGACCGGCTCGTATGGGACGCTCGATGCGCGCGCGCTGCGGCGCGAGCGTTTCACAACCGGCGAGTTGATGTACGAAGAGCTGCACTGGTAGGGTGCGCTTGACGCAGTGTCGAGGAAACCAGGGGAAACCAGCGTATTTCCGCGGACAGAACTCACCGCCGCGCAAAATTCGCGCAGCTTCGTCAAGCTATTCGCCAATAGCAAGCCGTTTCTTGCTTGGTTCGTTATAGCGCTACTGATCACGGAACTCTGTGGTCTGTATCTTCTGGAGTGGCCGCTCCTATTCAATTTCAACAAGTTCGCGTTCTGGGATTGGGGCGGGTACCTGGTCGCCCATTATCTTGTGCAACGGGGCGCCACGCCGGTTACCGGCTTCGGCTGGCAATATGGCCTTTTGCCTCTGCTGCTTCAGGAACTTTGGTTCCGTAGCGTAAACGCCAGTCCAGCTTCGTTTCTAATGCTTAGTTTTCCCTGCGCGCTGCTATTTACCGTAGCGGTAGCCAGATTCGCAAATCTCGTGAACAAGACGGCGGGGCGCGCGTTACTCTTGCTCAGCTTCCCGTTTATCCTGGCCCTCGGAGCCGATCTGCCGCACGCTCTCGAACCGGCGCTGTTGTCGGCGGGTTTGTTGCTGCAAGCGCGAGGCAAACGAGAGCAGGCCCTGGCCTTGGCCACCGCGGCGTGTTTCACCAAGCCGGTCATGGGCTACCTGTACGGTTTGGTTCTGTTGGTTTTTGTCATCGTCGATCGGCGTCGTCAGGATAAACTTGCAATCGCTGGCCTCGTGCGCGCTTTCCTGCCGGCAATTTGTACCGGGCTCGGTCTGGCTTTATTGCTGGGCATCACGTTCGGCTGGATCGCGCTGGTCAGAAGCTTGATACCTCTGGCTGGCGCACAGGGATATCGAGTACTGCATTATGGATGGAGTGGGATTGCACGTGAGTTGTTTTACTTTCCGGGCATGCGCCCGGCCTACTACATCGGTACCCCAGTAACGTTTCTGCTGTGCGCCACGTTCTATCTGATTAGCGCGACGGCGCTGACAGGTTGGCGAAGCCTGCAAAACGGCCGGCAAGCCCCGGCCAACTATGAAATCGTGCTTACCTGTGCGCTATTGCATGTCGGGTTTCTGGTATGTTTCTACGGCGCTCCGGCTTCGTGGACATATTATGCCTACATCCTCGTGATGGGTGTGGCGGCCACAGCCGCCTGGACCCTTGCCAACCGAAGACTTGTATGGGGTCTATGTATTCTCGCCGCCTGCGGGAATTACGGAATATTCAAATCGTCGATCGTGGCCTGGAAAACGATGACGCAGAGTAGCGCGACCGCCGGGTTGTTCGTCGCGCCGGCCGAGCTGGTCGAATGGAATCGCGTTACTGCGATAGTCAAGGACGAGAATCCGGCAATCTTTACTTGGGACGGCGGTGCGGAGGTGCTGTTCCCCTGGCTGCGCAAGCCGGTCGAGGCGTTTATCGTGCCCGGCGTGGCGACCGGAAGCGAAATCCAACAGAAGGTTCAGGAGTTGCGCTCGGCGGAGGTAATTGTAATTCCCACCATCCCGGAACTTGGGAATCCTGTCACTAACTGGCCGGGGGCTGAGTTTCAGGGCGTCTTCGCCAACGCCACGCGCATATTCAAAGGTGATTACTTCGAGGTCTACGCGCGCGGCAATCGTTGAGCTGGCCAGTAGGCGAGAGCGCGCCCGCGCGCCGGTGTGGTAGAGGCGGCCACTCGCAATTCCGGGGGAAATCGCGGTTAACGCGCGGGCGCGAGGTTGGCGGGGATTTGGCCGATCTGGCGTTCGCGGTCGTAGACCGTACGCCAGCCGTAGGGCGACCGTAGCGAGCATTCCGGGCAGAGGCCGATCGTCGAAGCCATCACATTCGCGGTCGGGAAGACGTGACCGCATCCGATACAACGCTGCCGCGCACGCCCCTTGGCGCCGCGGTTCGCCGCTTGCTGATTCTCGTCGTCGGCTTTCATAGAGACACGGCTACGGTAGGCGCTGTGCATTACGGCGTCTTACGAGTTCTGTGAAGTGCTGATGAAGATGTCGCCGCGCCCCGCTGGGCGCGTGCGGGCCGCATCTGACCGGTATGCCGTTGCAAGGCTGGAGTATCGCGCCGGACCCGTGCTAGCTTCGCTGACGCTAGTGGAGCGAAGCGGAACGAGCAGGCGAGTCTGCGAGCTGCGTCAAGAATCTTAAGTTACAGGAGCTTTGCTCGAGGAAGGCGCAGATAGGAATGCTCTTCGTAATCATTGGTTATGACGGACCCGACGGCGCGCGGCTGCGGCCAAGCGTCCGTCCGGCCCATCTGGAAAATCTTAAACCTTTGCTTGAACAGGGCCGTTTGGTCATCGGTGGTCCGTTCACCGACGGCGCCGGCAGCCTGATGATCGTCGACATGGAGAGTGAAGCCGACGCCGAGGCGTTTATTCGCAGCGACCCCTACACCGTGCAGGGCGTCTTCAGCCGGTTCGAAGTGCGGCCATTCCGGAAAGTCGTGCCCTGAAACATCTCGCGAAGATTCCGAGCCCAACAAATCATTCCGGAGTACCGATGGCTGGCGCATTATCCACGCTCAAGATTATCGAGGTCGGCGAGATGGTTTCCGCCCCCTATGCGGCCAAGCTGATGGCCGACCTGGGAGCGGAAGTGATCAAGGTCGAACGGCCGGTCGTGGGTGACCGGGCGCGCACGAGGGGACCATTTCCCGGCGACGTGCCGCATCCCGAGAAGAGCGGCCTTTTTCTTTACCTCAACGCGAACAAACTGGGCGTTACGCTGGATCTCGCCCAGCCCGCCGGGATGGAGCTGCTCGAGAAGCTCGCGGCCGACGCCGACGTGTTGATCCACAACGTCGCGGCGGCCGACATGGATCGCATCGGCTTCACTTTCGCGCGGATGCGCAAGGTGAACCCGCGGCTGGTGATGACCGCGATAACCCCCTACGGGCTGACCGGTCCGCGCCGCGATTGGCGCGCCGAGGACCTGACGCTGTGGTGCGCGGGCGGAATCTGCGCGATCAACGGGGGCGGCATGGACCATCCGGAGATGCCGCCGCTCAAGACCTTCGGCAATCAATCCGGCTTTCAGGGCGGCGTGCACGGGGCGGTCGCCACGATGGGCGCGGTGATGGCCGCGATGCGCGACGGCGAGGGGCAAGAGGTCGACGTGTCGATTCTGGAATCGCTGGCGTCACAGCTCGAACTGTTTTTCGAGTATTGGCCGTACATGGGGCTTATCGCCACCCGGCTCGGCCGTAAACCGATCCAGCCGCTCGAAGCGATGCAATGCAAGGACGGCTGGATTTACCTCTGCTGCGTCGAAGAGCATCAGTGGCGCGGCTTCGTCGAGGTGATGGGTAATCCCGAGTGGGCCGACGAGGAGATCTTCAACGATCGCTTGAAGCGCGCCGACAACTGGGAGGCGCTCAAGATCTTTCTTGAAGAGTGGGTCTCGCAACAGACCGTGCTGGACCTTTACCGCAAGGTACAGGCGAAGCGCGTCCCCTTCGCCCCGGTTTCGACGATGGGCGATCTGCTCAATTCCGAGCATTTGCAGGCGCGCGGCTTCTTTGTCGAGATCGCGCATCCGGTCGCGGGCACCTTCAAATATCCTGGCGCGCCGCTCAAATTCGGCGCGACGCCGTGGGAAATCCGGCGGCCCGCCCCCGTGCTTGGACAACATAACGACGAAATTTACGGGCAGCGGCTCGGCCTCGGCGCCGCGCGGCTGGCCGAATTCAAACGCACAGGGGTCATCTGATGCCCAAGCTCCCGCTCGACGGTATCCGCGTCGCGGACTTCACCTGGGTCTGGGCCGGACCCTACTGCACGCTCCAGCTCGCCCATATGGGGGCCGACGTCGTCAGGATCGAAACGCGCACCCGGCCGTGTATCACGCGCGTCATCCCGCCCTGGCCCGAAGGCAAGCCCGGGGGGCTCAACCGCTCCGGCTATTTCAACCAGTACAACCAGGGCAAGCGCTCGCTCTCGCTCAATTTCAAGGATCCGGCGGCGCACGAAGTGGCGCTCAAGCTGGTCGCCAAGAGCGACGTCGTGGTCAACAATTTCGCCCACGGCGTGATGGACAAGATGGGCTTCGGGTACGAAGTGCTGAAGAAGGTCAAGCCCGACATCATCATGATCACGCTTTCCGGCTATGGCGATACGGGTCCCTATCGCGACTATATCGCCTACGGTCCGGCGCAAGTGCCGCTCTCAGGTCTGTCGGCGCTGACCGGCTACAAGGGCTGGCCGCCGATGCATTCCGGTTTCAGTTACGCGGACCCCAATGCTGGAGTGCATGGGGCGTTCGCGCTCCTCGCCGCACTGTTCCATCGCAAAAAGACCGGCGAGGGCCAATATATCGACATGAGCCAGTGGGAATGCGCGATGGGGCTGCTGCCGGAGGGGATCCTCGAATATACCTTCAACGGCCGGGAGCCCGAACGAATCGGCAATGCGGACCCCATGATGGCGCCGCACGGGGTCTTCAAGTGTCTCGACCGGCCCGAGAAGATCATGGGTCTGACGGTTGACCAGTTCGTCGCGATCGCCTGTAACGATGACCTCGATTGGAGCCGCCTCGCGCGCGCGATGGGCCGTGCGGAGCTGGTGAGTGATCCGAAGTTCGCAACCCTGCAGGCGCGCAAGGCCAACGAGGACGAGCTCGAGGCGCTGATCAACGCCTGGACCGGAACGCAGCGGGCGGCCGACGTCGCCGACGCCCTCCAGCATGCGGGCGTACCGGCCGCGGTCGTCGCGGATAACAAATACCTCGCGGATGAAGATCCGCATCTGCGGGAGCGCGGCTACTGGGTCTACAAGGAACACCCCGAAGTAGGGACGCGGCAACATGCCGGCGTACCCTGGAAGATGAGTCGCACACCGACCGAGGTCCGCGCCGCCGCGCCGCTCATCGGGCAGCATACCGACGAGGTGCTCATCGGACTGCTCGGTTATACGGTGGAACAGGTCGCGGCACTGCGCGCGCAAGGCGCCCTGGAATAGGGCGGGAGGACGCCATGAACGAACTTAAACCATTACTTAAAGGTTTGATCTTCCCCGAAGGTCCGCGCTGGCACGACGGCAAACTCTGGTTCTCCGACATGCACGCGCACACCGTATGCACGGTCGATCTCAATGGCCGGCAGCAGGTGGTCACCGAAGTGGCGGCCTGGCCGTCCGGCCTCGGCTGGCTGCCCGACGGCCGTCTGCTGATCGTCTCGATGACCGACCGGAAGCTGCTCCGTCTGGAAGGCGGTCAACTCAAGGTGCACGCCGATATCAGCGGGCTGGCGTCCTTCCACTGCAACGATATGGTGGTCGATGGCGCGGGCCGCGCCTACGTCGGCAACTTCGGCTACGACCTGCTCTCCGACGCGCCCAAGAAGCCGGCGGAACTCGTGATGGTGAATCCCGACGGCCGTGCGCGGGTCGTCGCGGATGGGCTGGACTTCCCCAACGGCACGGTGGTGACGCCGGACGGTAAGACCCTGATCGTAGGCGAGTCGATGGGCCATCGGCTGACGGCGTTCGATGTTGCCGGCGACGGCGGGCTGAGCAACCGCCGGCTCTTCGCGGACCTGGGCGAGGGTGTCCCGGACGGCATCGCCCTCGACGCCGAGAACGCGATCTGGGTCGCGTCACCGCTCAACAAGGAGTTGCTCCGGGTCAAGCAGGGTGGGGCGGTGACCGATCGCCTCAAGTGCGACTCGATGCCCATCGCGTGCGCGCTCGGCGGTGCGTCGCGCAAGACGCTCTTCGTGCTTTTCGCCGACAGTATCCATCCCGAGGAATGCCGCGAGCGGAAGAGTTCGCGAATCGACACGATGGAAGTCGCGGTCGCCGGCGCCGGCTGGCCGTAAGGCAAGTTCCAGCGAGGCCGCGGCGAAGGGGTTGTCGCGAAGCGGGAGTGCCGGGAAGGCTGGTTCATGACTTCCGTCGCACCGCGGTGCGCAATCTCGAACGGGCCGGCGTGCGGCGCTTCGCAGCGATGAAAGTCACCGGTCACGATGCCGAGACGGTTTATCGCCGCTACGCTATCGTCGACGAGAGAACAATGCGCGAGGCGGGGGAGAAACTGGTCGGCGCTACATCAGGCTGACTCCAGCAGCAAGTTCAACCCTGCAGTTGTCGCGCTTACAAAGGCAAACTAGGAAGTATGGAATTCTTTTCTCAGCTTTTCGCGTCTGCGATCGGAGGTGCGATCGCTGGCTATTTTGTAGTCGTGGGCGTCAATTTGCAATTCCGTCACCAGAGCCGGGCTGCACTTCGGGCCTTGATGCTTGAGGTATCCGAGAACGAAGAAGCCGCGCTCGATATGACGCAATCCGCGCCCTATACGGCGGGAAACTTCGAACTCGGTCGTGCCGATCCCGGCTGGCTGAAGCGTTCGATTTGGGATTCTCAATTGCCACTGATAATTCAACTCCTCGATGACGACACCCTGAAAATAGTTGGTCGTGCATACTCTTTATTGGAAGCGGTACCGGCTATGGTCAAGGACAATGTCAAGCCGGGCGCGTCACATTTCTACCGCGGTGGCTGGGTAGACACTCAGCTCGTCAGGATTCAGACGGCATTCTCTGAGGCAGATAAGGCGCTGGAGAACCTACAAAATCAACTGGTGCAGGAAGCAGACCGGGTTTGGTATCATCGCTTAGTGATCGCGTGCCAAAAGTTCTCTAGCGACCTCCGGCTTCGGCTCAATAACAAATTGCGCCCAAGATGAGAATCCTACACACTTCAACCACAATTTGAGAACACGCCTTTGACGGATAGCGCTCCAGCCCGGTATAAACCCTTGATTTTATTGGGATGCGAGAGGGGGACCTGAACCCTCACGCCTCACGGAATTGGACACCGGGTCGGTGCGTCCATCGGTACCGCGAAATACGCGGATCGATCATTGAAACAGGGTCCGTCCAAGTGCCGGCGCGATTTGGTCATAGGAGACGCCCAGCAACCAGACGAAGGCGACGGCACCGGTCCCCGACGAGGCTCGATTGAGGGCGACCTGGACGCCGAGATTTAGCTCGAAGGTTGAATCGAGCCAGGCGATAGCAGGGGTCAGCTCGAATTCAGGCGCGGGCGAATTGCGATGCCCGTCCAGGTACTGCCCATAATCGAAATCGAGGTGCGGGGTGAGATCGCGCAACGCGCGAGGTACGGCGGTGGGAGCGATGTTCGCGTCCAGGAAGCCGAGCGAATACTCCAGCTCGAGGTCGGCGGAGGTCAGATCGTCGCGGACGCCGGTCACCTTGCTTTGCCATCCCCAATCGCCCTCGAGGCCGGCGGGCCGCAGCAGCCGTAAGGAGTCGGGCAAATCGTCGAACCCTTTCTGCCAAAGCAGATCGACACCGGCGCGCGCGTGAGACTCCGATCCTTTGCTGCGGTTGCCAAGCGGGAGTTCGATTGCGGGATAGATCGAGCAGAGGAATTCGTGGTCAGGCAGCGAGATGAATTCGCGCTTGTAGGCGAGGTCGAGATTGCTCGACGTCGTGGTCTCCTCTTCCTGTTCGAAACGCTGGTAGCCGGCAAAGATTGAGAAGCTGGAAGCGGGCGAAATGGTTTTTTCGAGATATAGCGAGTCGGAGTTTTGGCCGCGATCGAGGCTGCCCGACACGCTGAGATAATTTTCCGGCTCCGCGCCGTTCCCGATGAAGTCACCAACGTACGATCGCGGAGCAGGGTCGGCGCGAGCCGCGCTGGCGCACAAGGCCGATGCTATCCCGCATAGTAGCAGCAGTGCCGCGCTTGAACGGCGCATGGTCAGGGTGTCGGCCGGGCTCACGCGGCACATAGAATCGCATAATCGCCCTGCTCGCAACGCCGCGGTGTTGGAGGAAATGCGGGCGCGGGTGCGCCCGCTTCGGTGACAGCCGAGGTGGCGTCAATCGTCGCAAGTGCTCGATAAATAAGACGTAGGTGAGGGATGCGAGAGGGGGGACTTGAACCCCCACGCCTTGCGGCACTGGATCCTAAGTTTAAGGAATTGTGTTCGCGCTGGTTCGCCGCCGTAAGAAATTCGCAATAATCCGTAGTGTTTGTTCGCGGTTGTGCGCCTCAATTCGTCGACGTGGCTGTCAGAATTCGGTCTTTCGTCGGTGCTCATCGTTGAAAAGTGGCGGCGACGACCACTTCGAGGAGAGCGACGAGAGTTGCGGATAGGATCGCCCAACGCACCTTGAGCGAGCTTTGATTGAACCAATCGATGAACCTGTCAAAAGCTTCGTCCCAGCTTGAATCGAGCCGCTCTACCGTTCGCACGCGCGCGTAGACCACAGCCGCGCCCGAAACCGGGAGGTATGGTCGCCGAACGTGACTACAGGCCATAGCGAGCGAAATTATCCAGACGAGGCCGGTCCAGCCAAGGAACAAATTGAGGACGAAGATTGAACCCGCGTTGTGATGATGGCGCATCGCTGCGACGAGCGTTGGTAGGAAATAGAGAGCGAGCAGTATCGGAAGTGCTATCACTTGCTCGGCATATCATCGGCAGGATCGTGTGTCGTGCCGGTATAGATGGCGCCCCGGCTCGTGGAAGCCTGACCGGTTGTGACCGAGACCTCCGCCGGCGCTGGCTGGCTCAGGCTCGTGGACGGCGCCGCGGCCAAGGCCGCGCCATCGGGATGAAAAACCGTCTGCGGCCCGATTCCTTGACAGCCGATCTGAGGGAATAGTCCCATCGGTGCAATGCAAGGTCTCACCATGGCCTCGTAATCGATGCAGGCGCGTTGCATAGCTAGATTCAAGCCCGGTGCTGCGCGAATGGCAACATTATTTCTCTAGGTAGACGTGCCTCTTGACGCGCTAATACGTTTTTCCTACTCGTCGACCTCATCAGTGATGGCCAAAGACGGCGCGCGGTGTCTATGTTTTGCCTACACGCGATATTGGGAGAAGACCCACATGCCGGAACCGAAGTATGCCGGGCGTCATGACGGTGCGGGAATTGTCGTCGTATTTGCGCGTGCATCCGTCGACGATCTACAAGCTTCTCCGCCGCGGCAAACAGCCGGGGCTTCCGGATCGGGACCGACTGGCGCTTCAATTTTGAAGCTATCGACCGCTGGCTTCGAAGGAGAGGAAAAGGTGGAGGACCGACACCATGTTTCTATCCCTATCCCGCGCCCGGACCGTTCGACCGCGGGCTCGGCGGCAGCCTTGGTTCCGTCCGAAGATTGACTGGCAACACGGGACCGTCGTTCTTCGGGTCGTTGATGGCGGCCAGGTCCAGACACCCTTTTTGAACAATAGTGTATCAACTTTGGGTAAGAATATACTTGACTCACCAATTAATCTCCGCTATTCTCTAGGGCATGGATGCAGCAAGCCCGACTACTCTGATCGATGCGATTCGGTTCTTTTCCGATCCTGATACTTGTCTCAACTTCATGGTGGCTATTCGCTGGCCGGATGGCGTTACCTGCCCGACGTGCGGAAGCGCGGAAGTAGGGTTTCTGAAAACGCGTCGCCTCTGGAAGTGCAAGAATCGCCATCCCAAGCAGCAGTTCAGCGCAAAGGTTGGAACCATCTTTGAGGACTCGCCGATCGGCCTCGATAAGTGGTTCACGGCTATGTGGCTGGTCGCGAATTGTAAGAACGGAGTTAGCTCCTACGAAATCGCGCGCGATCTCAACGTCACTCAGAAAACCGCTTGGTTCATGGACCATCGCATCCGGCGCGCGATGGAGACGGGTAGTTTTGAGAAGATGAAAGGTGAGATTGAAGCCGACGAAAGCATGATCGGCGGACTCGCTCGCTTCATGCACGCGGATAAGCGCGCCGAAAAAATTACGGGTACTGGCGGCTCCGGTAAGGCGATTGTGATGGGCTTGCTGGACCGCGAGACTGGCAAGGTTCGCGTGAAGCACGTCGCGGATCGCCAGCGCCACACGCTCCAGAAAGAGATTCGCGAGAACGTAACGGAAGGGTCGGAAATCTTCACCGACGCTTGGGTCGCGTATGAGGGTCTGGACCCTGAATATGTCCACGGCTTTGTTGACCACGCGGAGCGATACGTCAACGGGCGGATTCACACGAACGGTCTGGAAAACTTCTGGAGTCTGCTCAAGCGTGGCCTTAAGGGAACCTATGTTTGTGTCGAGCCGTTCCATCTGTTCCGCTACTTGGACGAACAGGCGTTCCGTTACAATAATCGCAAAGCTACGGATGGCACCCGCTTTGTGCGGGCACTCTCCGGCGTTACTGGACGGCGCGTGACCTACAAGGAACTGACTGGCAAGGAAATCCCGCCGCGCATTCTTCAATGAGTCTGTGCGGCAGGCACGCGGCAAGCGCGGGCTTTCCAGACAGCGCCTAAAGGGCGTAATCTGGAAGGATGAAAGCGGACCAACCCAGCTCCGACTCGCCTTTCCAACGTTTCGCGAAACTCGCAAAGGCTCTGGTCGCAGTCCCGAAAAAGGAACTGGACGAGAAAACCGCTGAGTGGCGTCGCAAGCGAGAGAAGCGAAAGGCTTAGTTCTTTCCATCTCTTTTCGCTTTCGTCTCAAGCCATGCCGTTAGATGCTTATCGGCTGCTTGCAATCTCGCTTTCGTAAGCGTCTGCCATTGAATCATTCTGGGTCGATTAAGGCGTTTCAACAATTCTTCGACCTTAGGTGTAATCGGCAAACTTGCGCCCGCATTACCCCGTTCGTAATTACGAGCTAAGTTGGCGAATAGATCTGCTGCTTGAATTGGCAGAAAGTCATCCGAGACGAAAAATAAATCTTTTGATAAACGATGGCCGTTAGGGTCGTTTCGCCGTCGCCGCTCATACGCTTTTCTTGCCTTAGGCTCGAACGAGGTTTGGTGAAAGTACATCATGACCTGCTCGCCCTGACGCTGGAAATACATACGTCGCAGGACCATCGTTATGGCGGTATCAAACGCCACAATATACGGGTCGTGCATAATCTGCTGTTTAACCGCACGCGATATTAGTGCGTTGAAGTCATCGCGTGGAACTTGAACAGCAAACCCATATGGATTAAACCTGAATTCGGCGTGATGCGGCTGTACGAGATCGTCACCCGAACGTTGTTCCCGTTGATTTAAGCCAATGCCAAGGTGCTTCCGGTGAAAGCTACCTTTAAGGTAGGGTTCACCGGG
>Ga0074045_10003492_pt1 | contig 14161 bp, 13 predicted proteins | sample BogForMeECP23OM2_FD_94442 | JGI IMG/M metagenome (GOLD analysis project Ga0074045, IMG submission 94442) | Bog forest soil microbial communities from Calvert Island, British Columbia, Canada - Bog Forest MetaG ECP23OM2 | ecosystem: Environmental > Terrestrial > Soil > Wetlands ... | reverse complement strand
GAGCCGCGAAACGTGTTCGCATTGACCGCGGTCGTCGCCACTGTCTGATAGCGGTAGTGCACATTGTTGATGTTGGTTACGTTAGTAATGTTGGTAACGTTTATGTTGCGCACGTTCGTGATGTTGACTTGCCGCAGGTAGCCGTCACTGTGGTGATACCAAGGGTAAAACGGCTCACCGGGGCCCAGCGGAAACCACGCTGCAATTCCGCCAACGCCAAAGCCCACCGAAAATCCTGCACCGCCGACGAACGCGACAAATGCCGGCCCATATATCGGTGCGACACCGATCGGCCCGGGTAGCCAGCCCCAGCGCACTCCGACCTGCACCCAGCGTCCGTAATGGAAGGGAGCGAATCCCCAAGGTGAGTCATCAACCCAGGTCCAGCCCCACGGCTCGACCCACGCCCAGCGTCCGTACCGATACGGACACCAGCCGACCGTCAGCCCCGCCGGATACCAGATGGGCCCATAGGCCGCCACAGTGGCCCAGCTTCCATATTGATCGAGGTCGTAGTATCCCGGCACGTACGGGCTGACGTACTGCCGTGAGCGGGCATTCTGGTACCTCCCGTCACGCTGAGCGCACCACTCGTCGAAGCTGTCCGGGCCGGGGACGCTGACCGCACCGACCTGTACCGGGTTAGTGCCCGTCAACATCACGGCCTGTCCGCTCCGCAAAGTCTCATTGAGGCCATTCCCGGTGATTTGCACCTCTCCTCTGTTCACCGTAACCAGCGTCCGGTTCTGATCGGGATAGGTGTCCACGCGGTAGCTACCGGCCTGCACAATCGTCACCGCCGCGTTGGGAGTGTCCACTTCCACCTCGCTGCCGGAACGAAGGTCGTAAGCCGTGATCCGCAGTGAGCCCTGCGCCAGCCCGAGCTGCAACATCTGATCCGTCAGGTTGGTGGTGGTTAGGTCGGTCTGCTCGGACATCCGCATCGCGATGTTGCCGGTTTCCAGCTCGGCGCGCGCCCCCTTGTCCGTCCAGAGGCGATCTCCCGTCGTGAGCGGGTAATTCAGTGAGGCCTGGCTCCAATTGCTCTCGCCGGAGGGTTCGAAGGAAACGGAGCCTTCCATGTAGCTGAGGCGGGCTACTCTTCCGGGCGGGTCGCCGGATTCTTGCCCCCGGAGCGGCAGCGCCAGCACCACTAAAGCCAAGAAGAATACTGCGATTCGAGATTGCGTTCGTGTTTTCAATGTTTTCACCTCAACGCTCGATGACAACGGAGAGATGCCATTCGCGGCTTGGGGGTTGTCTTGCTCCAGGCACGCGATTCAAGGATGAATCCAGCACCCTATCATCATATGCAGAAACACGGGCGGGCAACAGTAGTTACGGTTTTCATAGGCGTAGGCGCGTATCAACCGATGGCGATGAATAACCCGTCATCAGCGTATAGCCGGTTATAATGGCTTATAGTGCATTCTCACGGCAGCGAACCTGGGTTCCAATTCGACCTGAGTGGCGGGTCCCTTTGCCTCGATTTGTCCAATACCGTCAGTCGCCGCAAGGTTCCCGAGCGGGCCGCAGATCATCTGGGCAGCTATGCCGATCTCGTCGCGTTCGCTGAGCAGTCAAAGATACTCTCGCCGAAGCAGTCCGACGAACTCCGAGCCCAAGCGCGACGGCACGCCAGCCAAGCCCGTGAGACCTTGCGAAACGCCATTTCTTTGCGAGAGAACCTGTATGGCGTTTTTTCCGCCCTAGCGAAAGGAAAGCCGGCTGCGCCTGGCCATCTGCGACAGATCAACGACTCTGCGGTCGAAGCGCTGACTCATCGCCGGCTGACGCCAGCCGATGGCCGCTATCGCTGGGAGTGGCAATGGAACAACAAGAACGTGCTGGACCGCATTCTATGGCCGATTGCGCAGTCGGCGGCAGAGTTGCTCACCTCGCCGGAACTCGATAGCCTGCGCGAATGCGAAGCGCCCGATTGCGCCTGGCTCTTCCTCGACCAGAGCCGCAATCGCAGCCGCCGCTGGTGCGACATGAAGGTTTGCGGCAACCGCCAGAAAGCGCGCCGCCACTACCAGCGCACGCGCCAGTAGTCAGTCCGCTTGGGATTGCGGAGTACGCCAAAGGTTGTTCACCGGATTTTTACCCAGCATTCACATGCCGTTAATGTTGAGGCCGCGCTCGGCGTAGTACCTTTCGTTGACCCGATTTCGATTCTCGGGGTCGTCAACCAGCAAAATTCAGCAATAAAAGGAAAAAGCATGGCGACAGCCTCTTCTGCGCCGATTCCGTCTGCACCATCGACAGCTCCGGTTTCCCACGCAGTTCACGAGAAACTCTCCAAATCGCCCGGCAAGATTGGAATCGCAATTTTCCTGGTGGCACTTGTCGTCGGCTTCGTTTACGCAGCCGCACACCTGATCTCCGATCTTTCCACCATACATTCGCCGTCGATCTACCCGTTTGTGCTGTTGGGCATGGCGCTGCTGGTGGCGCTCGGCTTCGAGTTCGTCAACGGATTCCACGACACGGCGAACGCGGTGGCGACCGTAATCTACACGCACTCGCTCGACCCGCACGTCGCGGTGGCGTATTCGGGGATGCTTAACTTCCTGGGAGTGATGATCTCGTCGGGCGCGGTCGCCTTTGGCATTATCTCGCTGCTGCCAGTAGAACTGATTCTGCAAGTGGGTAGCGGTGCGGGGTTCGCCATGGTCTTCGCGCTGTTGACGGCGGCCATCATCTGGAACCTGGGGACGTGGTACTTCGGGATACCCAATTCCAGCTCGCACACCCTGATCGGCTCCGTCATTGGAGTTGGCATCGCCAATCAGTTGATGTCGGTAAAGACCGCGACCAGCGGCGTGGATTGGACACAAGCGCTCAACGTCGGCAAATCACTGCTGTTCTCGCCCATTGTTGGGTTCGTGTTGGCGGCATCGCTGCTCAGCCTCTCCAAGCTGTTCATCAGGGACAAGCGCCTCTATACCGCGCCCGAAGGCAGCGCTCCGCCGCCGTGGTGGATTCGTGCACTTTTGATTTTCACCTGCGGCGGTGTCAGCCTCGCGCATGGCTCCAATGACGGACAGAAGGGCATGGGCCTGATCATGCTCATCCTGATCGGCACCGTTCCCACGGCTTATGCCCTCAACCACGCGATCACGCCGCAGGATTCGGCGGACTTCGTTGCCGTGTCCCACGAGGCAGCCAACGCGGTGAACAACTACGTCTCGCCCAATGCGGTCGTCGGCGATCCACGCGAAGACGTCTCCGCCTATGTACGCACCAAGGAGTTCACCCCCAACACCGTGCTGGCGCTGCGCACCATGATCAACGATATCGGCAACGAGGTCGTGAATTACAAGGAGCTGCGCTACATTCCGCAACAAGAGGTTCGCAATTTCCGTAACGACATGTACCTGGTCAGCGAAGCCATTCGCCTCCTGCAGAAGTCCCACGTCGAGTTCTCCGTTACTGACTTGAAGACGCTGGCCAATTACAAGAAGCACGTTGACCACGCCACCAAGTTCATCCCCACCTGGGTGAAGGTGGCGGTGGCCCTGGCCCTCGGCCTTGGCACCATGATCGGCTGGAAGCGGATCGTGGTCACCGTCGGCGAGAAGATTGGCAAGGACCACCTGACCTACGGACAGGGCGCCGCGGCGGAGATTACCGCCATGTTGACCATCGGCGCTGCTGATATGTACGGCTTGCCGGTGAGTACAACCCACGTGCTGTCGTCAGGCGTAGCAGGAACCATGATGGCCAACAAGTCCGGCTTGCAATTGGCCACTGTGCGCAACCTGGTGATGGCCTGGGTGTTGACGCTACCTATCTCGATCGTGCTGTCGGCGACTTTGTTCTGGGCCTTCAGCCATATGACGTTTTAGCGGGGGAACGGCGACGCAGAATTTCAAGTCTACTCCACCCGCTCTATTGCGCCTTCTTCTGTAGCTCCAGACACTGGTTGTGCAGCTTGGCATCCTGGGTGAGCCCGTCGGCCACCATGCACTCGTCAATCGCTGCCTTCGGGTCGGAATCCTTCAGCAGATTAGTGAGCATAATGTGCGGAGTTGGCCAGTCGGGCGCCAGCTTCGATGCCTCTTTCAATTCGGCGATGGCCGCAGGCGTGTCTTTCTTCTTCTGATACACAATCGACAGATTGTAGTGAATGCTGGCGTTCTTGGGATCGAGCTTCAAGGCTTCCTTGTACTGGGCAATTGCCTCGTCGGACTTGCCAATATCGTCCAGCACGCTGCCCAGGTTCATTCGGGTCTGGGCGCTTTTCGGTTCGATCTCCAGGGCCGCGCGATAGTGCTGGATGGCGCCGGCAAAATTCCGTTTCGCATACAGCACATTCGCCAAATTGTTCTGTGCCGTGGCCAGCTTGGGATTCAATTGCACCGCTTGTCTGTACTCGGCAAGGGCGCCGTTTAAATCGCCATTGCGCTTCAGCGCCATCCCTAGATTGTTGTGCGCGTCGGCGTCGTTGGGCTTAACGCGTACCGCCTCTTTGAACTCCTTGATCGCGTCGGCGTACCCCCGCTTATCGAGATACAGCCGGCCAAGGCTGTAGTAGGCCTCGAAGTAGTCGGGATAGTCCTTGATCGCGTCCTTGTACTCCGCGATCGCGTTACCAATATCGTGGCCTCGCTCGTATTGAACCCCTTGGTGGTAGTGGCGTTCGGCGCTGACGGGAATGAACTCGACCTTGTCCTTCAGCGGCGCGGATTGGTCCCCCACATTCTGGGGTGCTGCTTGCGCCGCAGGCTGCGGCGGGGGCGACGGTTCGGCAGGCTTCGATTCGGAGGGCTTCGTGGGTGCCGTCTTCTGTCCAGAACTTTGAGAAGTGGGCGCATCCGGAAGCTGCTGCGCCGTGGCCAACGCACAAGCTACAAGCAGAAACCACGCTCCGCGCAGCAGGAAGACCAATCGGGAAAATCGCATGATGCCTCTAGGCTATGTTACTTCAGCCAGTCAGGTACAGGCAGCGGCTTGCGTGGTAGCTCTGCGTTCATTGTAGCCAGCGCGTAAGCCAGCACCGAGACGACAGCGGCGTTCTCGCGCAACTCGCGAGGATCAATCTTATCCAGAGTGTCGGCGGCGCTGTGGTGGTAGTCGAAGTACTTGCGCACGTCCTGAATGGGGCTGAAGGTCGGCACACCGGCGACCGTGAGCGGAAGGATGTCGGCGCCGGTTTCGTCCGATAGCCGCACGTCTCCCGCACCGGAGGTTTGCAGCACGTCGGCCACCGGCTGCAGGATATTAACCACGGTTTCGTCACCGGCAACGTTGATGCCCACCGGATGCCCGGCACCCAGGTCGGTCTCAATCGCAGCGAAGTGCTTCCCTATGTCGTCAGCATGTTGCTTCGCATAAGCCTTTCCCCCGAAGATGCCCACCTCTTCGGCCATCCAGGCCACCACTCGAATCGTACGCTTCGGCTGAAGATGCAGTTGCTTCAGCAGTTGCGCGGTCTCCATCGCCACCGCGACTCCGGCTGCATCGTCGATCGCTCCGGTACCCAGGTCCCACGAATCCAGGTGGCCGGAGACGATCACCACCTGCTCGGGATGCTCACTGCCCTTCAGGTCTGCAATCACATTGTAGGAAGTCAAGTCCGGCAGCATCTTCGGGGTGAGTACCAGGTGCAGTCGCACCGGGCCCTGTGCGGCGAGACGGGCCATCAGTTCCGCATCTTCCGCCGTGATGCAACCGGCCGGGATGCTGGGAAGCTTCGGATCGTAGCCGGTTTCACCGGTGTGCACCAGGCGGAAATTCGCGCCCCCAGCGGAGCGCACCAATGCCGCAACCGCTCCTTGCCGAGCCGCCGCTGCACGCCCTTTTTCACGATACGCCACCGCGTCGCCGTACGCTGCAAGGGCGAAACCCGCCACTGCCATCCGCTGATCGAAGGGGTAGTTGAAGACGACAATCTTGCCCGCAACCTTCTCGCGCGGCAGCGCGGTGAGTTCATCGAAGCTGTTGACCACTACGATTTCAGCGGTAACTCCTTCTGCAGAAGTGGCATTGTTCAGGGATGCCAGAGCAGCCACTACGATCTTCTGTTGCGTGCCGGGGACCTGCCCAGGATAGGCAACCAACTCGGCGTGCTCCTCCCCGCGAACCCAATGGGGGACGGTGACCTTCTCCAGCGAAACTTCGAGACCGAGCTTGCTCAGCTCATCGGCGACATACTCCACCGCCGCCGCTGCTTGAGGCGAGCCAGCTAGTCGCGGGCCAATGTTGTCCGTCAGGTGCGCGGTCTGCTGATAGGCATAATCGTCTTCCAGGGCGGCTCGCTGGATCTGCCGCAATTGCTGCAGAATGTTGGGACTCCAAGCCGCGGAAGGTACCACCTGGCCCGCAGCGGATAGCGAGGAAAGAACCATCAAGGTCGCCACAACCGGAGCCAGCCACGACGTACCTACGCACAGTCGTAGTTGGCTCACCTTAGGCATGAGGCGAGGATAGCAAATGTGAAAAAGTGGCGTGGTTGAGCTTGGCTATCCGCTGCCCAGCTCCTCTTTGACCTGGTTGACGGTCTTGGTCTTCCACCAGCGTGTGTAGTTGTCCAGAGAACAAAACGTCCGGCTGAGCATTCGGTCGAGGTAAAGCGTGCCCTGCAGGTGTTCGATCTCGTGCTGAAGGATTCGCGCGTACCATCCCGAGGCCTCAATCACCTGTGGCGCTCCGGTGTGGTCGAGACAGTCGACGCGCACCTTGCGGGCACGCGGGACGATCGCCGTATATCCGGGCAAGCTGAGACAGCCTTCGAAAAACCCCACATCAGCCGCTGACTCTACATGCAGCGCCGGGTTGACAATAACGTGGAAGGGAACCGGCCGTCGCTCTCGCTCGGCGATCTGCTCGGCGGAGAAGCCTGCAAAATATTCCTGTTTGTCTTCGATCACCGCCAGTTGCAAAGCCATGCCAACTTGAGGCGCCGCCAGACCTACGCCGGGCGCGTCGTTCATGGTCTCGCGCATGTGTTCGATGAGCTGCTGAATTTCAGGGCTGCCAATCTCGGCGACCGACAAAAGCCGCGCCCGCTGCCGCAAAACAGCTTCGCCGACCATGCTGATCTTCAGCCGCATGTCCGCTAATTCACCGTCACGCAGATCAGTACCGTGTGGTTAAAGCCCCAGTTGCACCCTGCCGCCTGCGGCAGCATCCTTCTAGTTAGCTGACGCCGCAGACCAACTCTGGTACTCTCGGCGCAGCGGGGAAGTCCGTAGCAATGCCTTTTGCCAAACGTACCACAAGACGGGCCAAGGCGACCCACGCTGACCCGAAGCCGCAGCCGGTCCCGCCTCATGGCCGCGACCAGCACGAACTGGTGATCATCTCAGGCATGAGCGGAGCGGGAAAAGCCTCGGCCCTGAAGACCTTCGAAGATCTCGGCTACTACTGCGTGGATAACCTGCCGGTTGGACTAATCAGCAACTTCGCTGAACTTGTGCTCGACTCGCTGGAGATTCAGCGGGCAGCACTGGTGGTGGACATCCGCGAAGGCGCGCGTCTGGACAAGCTGCCGCAGGTCCTGGCCTCCCTGCGCCGCCTGCTCAAGACAACGGTGCTGTTCCTCGAAGCCGACGAGGAGGCGTTGGTCCGCCGCTACAGCGAGACGCGCCGGCCCCATCCCCTGGGACGGCAGCATACGGTGAAATCGTCCCTCACCGCCGAACGGCGCCGCCTGCAACCGCTGCGGGCGCTGGCCGACGTTGTCCTGGACACCACAAAGTTCAACGTCCACGAATTGCGCGCGTCGTTGATCGAACGATTTCAGGCTGGCAATCGCGACAAGAACATCCTCATCTCGTGCGTGAGCTTTGGCTATCGTGAAGGCGTTCCCGAGGACGCCGACCTGGTGTTCGACGTGCGCTTCCTGCCTAATCCGCACTTCATTCCCAAGTTTCGTCCTCACACCGGTCAGCATCCCGAAGTGGCGAAGTACATCCGCTCATTTCCCCAGACGAAGGAGTTTATCCGCCGTATCTCCGACCTGCTCATCTATCTCATCCCGCATTACATCGGCGAAGGCAAGAGCTACCTGACCATCGCCTTTGGATGCACCGGCGGCAAGCATCGCTCGGTGATGATCGCCGAAGACGTGCAAAAGCGCCTGGCCAAAGCAGGGTATAACGTGAAGGTCGTGCATCGCGATTCGCCGGTGGCGACGTAGGCAGCGGCGTGTTACTGGTGGTCCGCTTCCCGCACGCCTTCATTCAGGAGTGCGACAATCTCGACTGTGCTTAAGCAGGGACCCGGTGTTCAACGGGCTCGCTGCGACGTACCTTGATCTTCACATCGACGCGGGAACCCAGTCGGTTGATGATCGACAACAGGCGGTCGACAGTGAACCTTTTGAGGTCGGCATTGCGGATACGCGAGAAATCAGCTGCCGCGATCCTCGTCTGGCCTTGCGCTGCGCGCACGCTAAGGCCTTTCCGATCGAGCGCCTTAATGATTTCCGCAGCGAGAATCGCTTTCAATTGCTCCAGATCTGCGTTCTCGTGCCCCAGGTCGCGGAAAACGTTCCCGCTTCCGCGCAATACCTCCAGCTTTTCGGTTTTCATCCCAACATCTCCTTCAGTCTTCTCAGGCGGTCCTTAATCAAGTCCACCTCGTGTTTCGGCGTCTTAATGCCCCGGGTTGCTTTCTTCTGAAACGCATGAACGACCCAAATTGCCTCGGCAAAGTGCACGGCATAGACTACGCGATACGCATCGCCACGAAACGGCAGGGCAACCTCGAACACGCCCGGACCCATACCGTGCATTGGCTTCGCTATTTCCGCTTTGCCGCCTTCGGCAGCGATTGTCAAGGCTGCAAGGCAAATGGACTGGGCTCCTTCCGGGAATGTCTGGAAGTCCTTGAGCGCCGACTTAATCCAGGAAACCGGCCTTGTCCTCAGGGTCATCGGCGCCTGCCGCTTCCACTCCCGTGAAATAATGTTGTCATATTTGACAACAGACTGTCAAAGTCTATCCGCAATAGAAATTTGTCCCCGCCGCAAAATCCAGTAGAATCAAGGGTTGCGCTTCAACTCGTCCACGGCGTCATCGCCCCTGATGCCAAAATAGCGCTGCACCCCGCGTGAACTATGCGCCAACTGAACCGGCTCCTCCGATACCTCAGGCCGTTCTGGCCCCACATACTCGCGTCTGTGGTGGCGATGGCACTGGTCGGGGTGCTCGAAGCTTTCCGGTTGCTGCTGATCGGCCCCATCTTCGACCGGGTGCTGAATCCTTCGTCGCAGGGCCGCGAGCTGCCCCTGTTCCGCATGCCGATTACCCACCAGCCCATCGAGTTGGGCTGGTTTGTTCCTGAGCACTTTCACAATGTCTGGACGATGGTGGCCTTCGCGCTGGTTGCCTCCACGGTGCTGAAGGGCATCTTGGATTATGCGGGCACCTACCTGGCGAACTATGCCGGCTTTGGCATGGTCACCGACCTGCGCAACGAACTCTACGCGGCGACGCTGCGGCGCTCGGTTGCATTCTTCCAGAAGTATTCCACCGGCACGTTGTTGTCGGCGATTGTGAGCGACATTGACCGCGTGCAGTACGCGGTCTCAACGGTAGTGGCGGAATTCCTGCAGCAGTTCTTCACCTTCCTGTTCACCGCGGTCGTGGTGGTCCTGCTTGGTGGACGCCTGACCTGGGTGCTCGCCATCTTCGTTCCTTTTGTCGTCATGGCGGCGCGGCGGGTCGGCCAACGCGTACGCGCCACCACCCGCAAAGGGCAGGACAAGGTCGCCGACATCCAGAACATCCTCCAGGAGACCATCACCGGCGTCCGCATCGTCAAGGCCTTCTCCATGGAAGCGTGGGAGACGAAGCGCTTTCGCGAGGCCGCGCGGCGGCTGTTCAAGGCAAACCTGCGCTCGGTGAGCGCCTATGCCGTCAGCTCGCCCATGATGGACATCTTCGGCGCCATCGCCATTGCAATGCTCATCCTCCTGGGCCGCGAGTACATCAAGCACGGCGTTTTCAGCGAAGGCGTCTTCCTGGCGTTCATCATCGCGGTTTTCAAGCTCTACGAACCGGTACGCAAATTCGGGCAGTTCCACAACAACTTCCAGCAGGCGCTGGGCGCGTCGTCGGCGATCTTCAATTTTCTCGACGCCCAGGATGATGTGCGCGAGAAACCCGGCGCGTTGAAACTGCCGCCGTTCCACCAGGGCGTACGCTTCGAGCACGTTTACTTCAAATATGAAAATGGCGAGGGTTCACGCGAGGTGCTGCACGACATCAACCTTGACGTGCGGCCGGGAGAGGTGGTCGCCATCGTCGGCTCCAGCGGTTCGGGCAAGACCACGCTGGTGCACCTGCTGCCGCGCTTCTTCGACGTGACGCGCGGGCGTTTGCTGATTGACGGCCGTGACGTCCGCGATCTGACCGTTGCGTCGCTGCGCTCGCAAATCGCGATCGTCACCCAGGACACGATCTTGTTTAACGACACGGTGCGCAACAACATCGCTTATGGGCAGCCTAACGTTTCGCCGCAGAAGGTGGAGGACGCGGCCCGTGCGGCGCTGGCGCACGACTTCATCACGGAGCTGCCCGAAGGCTACGACTCACTGATCGGCGAACGCGGTCTGCGCCTCAGCGGTGGCGAACGCCAGCGGCTCTCCATCGCGCGCGCCATCCTCAAGGACGCCCCCATCCTCATTCTTGACGAAGCCACCTCTGCGCTCGACTCAGAAAGCGAGTCCCTGGAGCAATCGGCGCTGCAAAACCTGATGGCCGGCCGCACCGTCTTTGTCATCGCCCACCGGCTGTCCACCGTCCGCCGGGCGGATCGCATTCTTGTGCTCGACAACGGGATGATTATCGACGAAGGCACGCATGAGTGCCTGATGTCACATACCGGCACGTACCGCCGGTTGTATGATTTGCAGTTTGAAGATGTAGAGACAGCTTCTGGGACCGAGTAAGTTCGCCATGAACATCCGCTCCATGACCGGCTACGCGCAGGTGCAAGCCCACGTGGACGACCAACTCACGTTGACCCTGAGCCTGAAGTCGGTGAACCATCGCTTCCTCGACCTTCATCTTCGCCTGCCGGTGGAGTTGGACCCGATGGAGATGAAAATCCGTCGTGTGCTGAAGGAGCGCCTGCACCGTGGTCACATCGAAGTCACGCTCGGCCTGGAGCGCAGTGGCGGGGCGGCATTTTCCGTTAACCGCGCACTGGTAGGCGGATACCTGCGGACTTTTCGCGAAGTTGCGGAGGAATTCGGCGTCAGCGCCGAGCCCGACCTCAACGCGGTGTTGAAGCTGCCCGGCGCGCTAAACGCGACCGAGGACGGTGGCGCCCTGGCCGCGCTGGAAAAGCAGGTGACAGTGGCGCTGGAGCAGTGCATCGAGCGGCTCAACCACATGCGCGAGGAAGAAGGCCGCGGTGCGGTGGCAGAGTTGCGCAATCGCATGACCCACCTTTCCTCGGCCACCCACGAACTTGACCAACTGCGCGGCAAGGTGCTTAAGGCCTATCACGAGAAGCTGCACGGGCGCATGCAGGAGCTGCTGACGACCCACATCGATCCCGACCGCATCCTTCAAGAAGCGGCCATGCTAGCGGAACGCAGCGACATCCAGGAAGAAATCGTGCGCATGAAGAACCACATCCAGCATTTCCTGGGGCTGCTCGACGCCGGCGGCGAGGTCGGCAAGAAGCTCGACTTCCTGTTGCAGGAGATGAACCGTGAGGCCAACACGCTCATGTCAAAGACCAGCGGCGTCGCCGGCGAGGCCCTGCGCATTACCGGCCTGGGGCTGGCGATGAAGTCGGAGATCGAGAAGGCGCGCGAACAGGTGCAGAACCTCGAATGAGCGGCATTATGTTCATCATCTCGGCCCCGTCGGGTTCGGGGAAATCCACCCTCACCAACGAGCTGCGCCGAATCGTGCCCGACCTCGAATTCTCCATCAGCTACACCACTCGTCCGCCGCGCGGCAGCGAGCAATCGGGCCGGGAATACTTCTTTGTCAGCCGCGAAGAGTTCGAGCGCATGATCCGCGAGGACGAGTTCCTGGAATATGCCGAAGTGTTCGGCAACTACTACGGCACGGCGCGGCGCTTTTTGCGCGAGGCCGTCGCGCGCGGCCAGGACCTGCTGCTCGACATTGACGTGCAGGGCGCAGCCCAGGTGAAGCTCAGGGCGCCGGATGCGGTGAGCATCTTCATCCTGCCGCCATCGCGCGAGGAGCTGGAACGGCGGTTGCGGCGCCGCAGCGAAGCCGATGACGACCTGCGGCGTAAATTGCTCGGCCAAGACGCGCGGCCATTCAACACCGAGGACATTATCCAGCGCCGGCTGCAGACCGCTTCGCGTGAAATTGAGAATTTTTCCCAGTACGACTATATTTTGGTGAACGACCGGCTGGAGCAGTCCATTGACATCTTGAAGTCGATCGTTGAGGCCGAGCGGCTGAAGCGCTCCGGCGCCGAGCTGACCTCAAGAGATAACATGGTGCTGGCTATCGCCGAGCGTGCCCTGCGCACAAACATGATGCAGCAGGTGCAGACGATTCTGGCAACGTTTGATGTTTCCCGGCAGTGGATTCGGTCTGAGAGCTGACGCCACGCAATCTTGCAATGTTCCCTGATGGGAAATTCTTTTTTCGGCGCCTTATGGGTATTCCATCCATCTCCGCGGTCGCGAACAAAGTCACGTCCTCTTTGCGCGAGAGAGGCCTCAAGGGGACGCTGCAGAAGTGCATCACCGAGATGGAAGAGCTGCGCTTTGACCAGCGGTTTCACGTGGACACAGCCCAGGCGCCTGGGCAGTCGGTACACGACGCGGGAGAGAGCCATCCCTACTTTCCAACCAAAATAGCGATCTTCCGGGAGATTTTTTCCCGCCTGCCTCTTCCCTACGAGCAATTCACCTTCGTGGACCTGGGATCGGGAAAGGGCAGGGTCCTGCTGCTGGCGTCGGACCTGCCCTTCAAGCGAATCATCGGCGTCGAGTTTTCTCCCGAACTGCACGAAGTGGCAGTGCGAAACATCCAAAACTACCGCAACCCGGCTCAGCGGTCTACAGAGATTCAATCGGTCTGCACTGATGCCACTGACTATCCGCCGCCCGACGGCAACGTCGTCATTTTTCTCTTCAACCCATTCAAGAGCTCGAGTGTTTCTCGTGTTCTTGATAACCTTGGCCGTTCCCTGCAAGAGCAGCCACGGGAAATCTACCTGGTTTACAACACCGCCGTGTACCAACGCCTCATGGAGGAGTGCGGTTTCCTCGATGTGCTACATGTAAGCCGCTACTACTCGATTTTCCGGAGCAAGTTAGCAGGTCAGGTTCGCGGGACCGCCTGGAACTCGGCTACTACTGCTTCTACTTCTTCCTTTGTTTCCCAACCCTCATGGAGTGACCTATGAAACTGGTTGAAGGGTTCGACAGCAATTATCGCTACGTTCTGGTGGCCGCGCGCCGGGCCCGTCAGATCCAGAATGGCGCTCGCCCCGTGGTGGACCCCCATTCGCGCAAACCTTGCCGCATCGCCGAAGAAGAAATTCAGGCCGGCAAAGTCAAGTGGGAGGTCCCGCCGGCCGCCAAGACTCCTGTGCAAGAGGCCAGCGAGATGCTGGGAGCCGGTGGCGAGGATGGCGACGATTGAAACGCATTAGTCTGCGGTGCGGGAAGGACACTAAGACTGCCGCACTTCCATCCCCCGGCTTCCTTTGGTCCTGTCATCGCGACCGAGGACTTTAGTCCGAGCGGAGGGATCTGCGGTTTGCAATTCGTGGTAAGGGAAGGAACTGGAACTTGCCGCCTTTCAGCCCCGCAGGGGCGGCTCAGTTTAGCCCAGCACGCAGCCGAAGGCGGAGTGCTGGGTAGATATAAGATAAGGAACCGAGTCCCTTCAGGGACGGCACACCGGTGAGGGGACTTCAGTCCCCGAACCGAACGAATCGCGCAATATGAACGCGGCATCACCTGATCAGGCGCAGACATGAAAATTGCACTGGGTGTGAGCGGCGGCATCGCCGCCTATAAAGCCGCCGAAATCGTCCGCCAATTGCAGGAGCGTGGCGTGACCGTGCAGGTCATCATGACCGCCGCGGCGCAGGAATTCGTCCGCCCGCTGACCTTCGCGGCGCTCTCCGGCGAGAAGGTCATCACCAGCATGTTCGGCTCGGGCGACGAGCAGCCCAACCTCGACTCCGCCGTCGAGCACAT
>Ga0074045_10003491_pt1 | contig 14161 bp, 13 predicted proteins | sample BogForMeECP23OM2_FD_94442 | JGI IMG/M metagenome (GOLD analysis project Ga0074045, IMG submission 94442) | Bog forest soil microbial communities from Calvert Island, British Columbia, Canada - Bog Forest MetaG ECP23OM2 | ecosystem: Environmental > Terrestrial > Soil > Wetlands ... | reverse complement strand
CTGCTGTACCGCGAGGGCGTAGGCGCAGCTCCAAGCGTCGAGCCGGATTCGCGCGATCTCGAAGCCTACCGGCTGTATCTGCGCGGCGCCCATCAAGTGCGGCTCCGCGGCGAGGACTCGCTGCGCCGCGCCGTGGATTTATTCTCCGCCGCCGCACGGCGCGATCCGTCATACGCCCGCGCGCAGGTGGGACTCGCCTACGCGTACGCTCTGCTTCCCAGCTATTCCTACGAGGATCCCGCCGAGATGTATGCGCTCGCCGACAAGGCGCTGACCAGCGCCGACCGGCTGTCGCACAGCCGCTCTGGAAGTGCAGGCACTCGCGGCTACTTGAGCTTCATGCGCGGGCAGTGGCTCGAGGCGGAAACGGCCTTCCGAACGGCGATCGTCGCCGATCCGAATAACCCGGATGTGCGCCAGATGTACTCTCAGCTGCTCGGCGCGGTGGGTCGCATCGACGCCGCGCTCGCGCAGGTCCGCCTCGCGCAGGAGATCGATCCGCTCGCTCCGGTGGTCGCGGACCGGCTCGGGATTCTGCATCTCTTCTTGGGGCGCGACGCGGACGCCGCGAGCGATGCTGCGCTCGCACGAGAGTTGGGCCTCGACGAGGTTGCTTATCCGGAGACCAAGATCCTGCTCAAGCTTCATCTGCACGACGATGCCAACGCGGCGGATGACCTGCGGACCCTGCTGCGCTCGCTGCACCGCTCGGAGGCCTGGGTCGCACCGGCCCTCGACGCCTATCGGCATCCGGAGAAGCGGCCGGCCGTCATCGGGATGCTCGACCGGGCTCTGACAGCGGGGGACATCTCGGCGCGAATCTACTTCGGCGTGATGGTTCTGCTGGAGTCCCCGGCGCGCGCGCTGCGCGGCTTTGCCGCGCTGCCGGACCGCGGCGGAAACGACCTCGAATTTCTGTTCTCCGTCGATGCCGCCGCGGTTCGCCGCGACCCGGCATTCGGCGAGTTCATTCACCAGACGGGCATCGAAGCGTACTGGGATCGGTTCGGATGGCCGCAAGCGTGCCGCCGCGACCGCTCGCAAATCGCCTGCCACTGACGCCTGCCATGCGGCCGCGGGTAGAATACGTCAATGCAAAGCCTCTGTACGCCTCGCTCGAAATTGCCGGATGTCGGCACCACGATCTTCACGGTGATCGGCCAGCTCGCGGCGCAGCACAATGCGCTGAATCTGTCGCAGGGCGCGCCCAATTTTTCTTGCGACCCGAAGCTCATCGACGGCGCGGCGCGAGCCATGCGCGCCGGATTCAATCAGTATGCGCCCATGGCCGGAATCGCGACGCTGCGCGAAGCGCTCGCCCGCAAGGTCGCGCGGCTCTCGGGCGCACGCTACGACGCCGACGATGAAATCACCGTAATCGCGAGCGCGAGCGAGGGGCTGTATTCATCGATAAGCGCGCTCGTCCATGCAGGCGACGAGGTGATCTACTTCGAACCCGCATTCGACAGTTATGCGCCGATCGTGCGGCTGCAGGGCGCGACGCCGGTCGCCATCAAGCTGTCGCCGCACGGATTCCGGGTCGACTGGGACGAAGTTGCCGCCGCGCTCACGCCGCGGACCCGGATGATCATCATAAACACCCCGCATAACCCGACCGCCACCGTGTTCGCTGCCGGCGACATCGAGCGCCTCACGGCGCTCATGCGCGGCACCGGCATCGTCATTCTGTCCGATGAGGTCTACGAACACGTGGTGTTCGACGGCGCCCAGCATCACGGGATGGCACGCTATCCGGAGCTCGCCGAGAGAAGCGTCATCGTCTCGTCGTTCGGCAAGACGTATCACGTGACGGGCTGGCGGGTCGGCTACTGCCTCGCGCCCGCCGCGTTGACGAGTGAGATACGCAAGGTCCACCAGTTCATGATGTTCGCCGCCGACACGCCGATGCAGCACGCATTCGTCGAAGCGCTGGCCGACGAGCGCAGCTACCTGGAACTGTCTGCGTTCTACCAGCACAAGCGCGACCTGCTCGCCGGCGCGCTCGCCGAGTCGCGCTTCGAGTTGCTGCCGAGCGAAGGCAGCTTCTTCATGCTCGCGCGCTTTCGCGGCTTCTCTGACGAGAGCGACAGTGAATTCGTGCTGCGCATGATCCGCGATGCCGCCGTCGCGACGATTCCGCTGTCGGCGTTCTACTCCGATGGCACCGACCATGGCTTGATCCGCCTGAGCTTCGCAAAGGATGACGCGACGCTGCTCGAAGGCGCGCGGCGCTTGTGCTCGGTTTGACTGCCTTGGCGGCACGTTTGGACGTGGCTTTCGGCGGCGTCAAATCATCATCTATTCGAACATCTACTCGCCGTCTCCATGCTTCCTCAGATTCAACGCCGCTGATTTTCGGCATGATGTCTACCATCACCGGTGGCGTGCCCATGCCAAAGAAGTTATCGGGCTCCGCGAAGTCCTTGGCGCTCAGTCCTTCAATCGGCGCTCCGAACTTCGCGAGCGCTGCATACACGGCTTTGCTGTTTTCAGCGTCTGCGCCAATCAAAATATCCAGATCTTTGGTTGCACGTGGCTGCGGATGAAACGAAACCGCATATCCGCCAACAATCAGATATCTAACCTGGCCGGCGTTGAAAGCGGATAACGGTCCACTCGGACTGCCCGGAGCTCGCCTTGGATATCTTGAAGTGAATTTAGTGCGCGATAGTCTCCGATAGACCCCGTCACTCCCACTCAATCATCTCCGAGACTCCTAAGCTATTGTTTCTACTGATGGAAAAATTCCTTCTACCGCAATTTACCGTCAGATTTGCCGACAAACAATCTCACTTGGGAGCGATAGACGGCGATACATGTCGAAGGGGTCGAGGCGCTCTTCCCACCATGCGGCGAAAACATCGATCACCGGGAAGGAATGAGCCAACGATTCCGCTCAGCCCAGTTTGTCGTTCGATCGCTCGCGTCCGAAATCGTTTTCGACGAAGAGCCTATCGAGCCGTCGGCGCACTATGAAACAAACCGTTGAATGGCGTTCGCGAAGTCTACCCACGGAGGCCAGGCCATTATGCTAAAGGTGGTGACTTGATCGCTCAATTATTTTCTGCGTCGGATTGCCTGCGAATCAACTCGAACGCGAAAAGTCGGGATCGCATGGAGTTGAGCCATCAAGTGACGCGTGCGAAGTGCGAGGCCAGCGCATCGGCCTGCTCCGCGAACTTCCTTGCATTGGTCTTCCGCAACTGCTCGAGGTTGCGAAGCTTCCAGCGAATTCCTGGAACGTGCTCGAGATGCGAAATGCCGAGCGAGGACCAGTCGGGTGCCGCTCGGACCAGCGTTAGCAGAAATCGCCGCTCCTCATCATCCAGCTCCCGCTGAATCTGCCGCACCAGACGCTCGCGGGTTGCGAGCAGCGCATCCAGGGGCACCGGGTCCGCGGTCATGCCCTGAAAGTTTTGCGTGTAGTCATGCGCAATGTCACGCATTCGTGGGAACAACACTTCGTGCACCGGGCGGCTGGTACTGGCGAGATAGACCACCAAAGCCCGCTGGATTCCCGGCGTGACACCTTCGTGTGCGTATAACTGCATCACGTCGAAGAGATCGCGAGGGTGCTGGCGGTCCAGGGCAGCGCACAACTTTCCGCCGTATAGATCTTCCAGCGAAACCACCGGGATTTCCACGTCGGCCAGCAGAATTTCACGGGCGGCAGGTGAGAACGAAGCGCGGCGTGCCGGATGTACTGTTCCGCGCATTACGAGGTTGGCTTCCACCTTGACTTCAATCCGGTCACGCCGCACCAACAATTTGGTCTCATCTGACTCGGCGTCGGCAATGTGCGTCTTGAATCCGCGCCGGTTCAGTCTTTCGGCCGTGTCGCGTAGCGCCTGCTGGATACGTGCGAGCGCCTGCTCGCGCGGCAGCTCATGATTTGCAAATACCAAATCGAGATCTACGGACAGGCGCGGCATGTCCCGCACGAACAGATTGATCGCCGTGCCACCCTTGAGCGCGAACGTGTCGTCCACGAACACCAGAGGCGCGACCTGCGCCAGCAGGCGCGCAGTTTCGAGATAGACGGGATTCATGGCTTGAGCACCAGCAGGCCGTCAGGTGATCGAGACACCCATGGCCGATTACTACCCTTCGGCAGCACAACGGTGTCGAGCTTTGCGACCCACGGCGCCGAGGCTTCGCGGCCGAGTTGGAGGCACAGCCGTACGGTCTTGACGCTCGTGCAGCGCTGCAGCAGGTCGCGCAGCACATCCGCACGGAGAGTGTACGAGCTCTCGACGAGTTCGCGAGCTTCCTGCAGTGGCTGCCGCAATCCTACATCGCCAAGCAGTTCCAGTAGAGCGCGCTCTGGCGCAGAGACTTGCGGCGCTCCGATGCGCTTATCGAACGGACCAACATGCATTAAGGCATCGTGTCGCTCGTCGAAGATTCGCTTGCGGTGGTACTCAGCCGGGAAGCGCTCGGTGAACCATTCGGGCAGGCACCCAGCAACCCAACCGTACAGATGTAGCGACGGCTGCTGCGACACGTACTGACGCAGGCCATACCATTCCAGCGCGGATTTGCCACCGACGTGCAGGCCCTCGAGCCGGCGCTGCAGCAACAGCAGGCTGGGATGCAGACCCGGCGGATCGTTTGTCCTGCAGAACACTCCTCGCGCAAGCCTGGTGAGCCAGCCGGCCCGAACGTAGTGGACGGCCAAGTCTGCGGAAATTCCCATCGCCGCCAGATCCGAAGAGGCTATCGGTGTACCGGGAGCGAGCCGCGTATAAAGGGCGTTGAGTTTGCTGGGATTTATCGTAGTCACGCTACGACAAATACCCTTTTCTCAAAGCATTGTCAATTTGATTTAGTGCGATGTATCGTATTCTGACTACGATAATTACCACTATTTCAAATTCACTCCCACTCAATTGTCTCCGGCGCCCGTAAGCATCTGAACGCAATCAATTTATTATCAAGCGCCGCCAGATTTACCGTCAGAAACACCGTCGAAAAATCTCGCTTGAGGGCGATAGACGGCGATAGATGCCGAAACGAGTCTGCATCACTACAGCAATGCGTACCACGTAGAGCGACCTCCCCCGTGGCGCACGAGCAAACGCTTCTCAACCAGGCTACTGAACGTTGCCTTGAGCGTATTTGCGCTAGCGCCATGCTCACGCACCATGTCACGCGTCGTAACCCGGCCATGGTCCCTCGCATAGTCAAGAATCTTCACGGCAAGATCGGTTAACGTGATAGCGGATTGCTCGCGCTCAACCTTGGCGGCAAGACGACGTTTCTGCTGCTGCAACGCTCGAAGGAAAAACAGCAGCCATGGCTGCCAATCCGGTGTGTTGGTGTTCAGCGTGCTCTGCGTCTGCCGCAGGGCAAGGTAGTAGGCTTCCTTGCTGTTCTCGATCACGCTCTCAAGGGAACTGTAGGGCACATACGTATAGCCCGCCTGGAGCAGCAGTAGTGTTGTCAGTATCCGGCTAAGCCGGCCATTGCCATCCTGAAATGGATGGATCGCCAAAAACACGACCGTGAACACTGCGACCATCAGCAGTGGATGCTGTGTCTTGTTTGCTCGTACATCTTCGAGCCACGCCAGCAATTCCGACATACGCCGTGGCGTGTCGAAAGGCGTTGCAGTCTCGAACACGATGCCGATCAACTTGCCTTCGGAATCGAATGCAGCAACGTCATTGCGGAGCGTCTTGTATTCGCCGCGATGACGCTGGTCCTTTTCGCTGTAGCGCAGAAGGTCGCGATGCAGTTGCTTCAGGTGACGCTCGGTCAGAGGAATGTCGGCCCATGACTGGAACACTGTCTCCATGACCTCTGCGTAACCCGCCACTTCCTGCTCGTCGCGGGTGACAAACGCTTTGATGTTCAGCCGCCCCAGCAGCGCTTCCACCTCCCGGTCCGTCAGGCGGCTGCCTTCGATGCGCGTGGAAGAACCGATACTCTCGATGGTTGCTATGCGCCGCAGTGCGCTCAGGCGCTCAGGCGCAAGGATGCCGAGCGCGCGCCAAGCTCCCTTGAACTCATCCAGCTCCGACAGCAGAGCCAGAAGTTGGGGCGTAATCTGGAGGGTATCGGTGTTGAACATACCCGAATATATACCGGTTTAGACCGGAATAGTCACCGGATAAGCCACCTGAATAGACCGGAACAAGCGGGCGCTGCCGCTGGTTTATTCTTTTATAAACAATTACTTACGAATTTCACTCCCACTCAATTGTCTCCGGCACCTTTAAACACCTGAAATCACGAGACTTCTTGTCAAGGTATGCCAAACGTACCGTCAGATCTACCGGCAAAACATCCCGCTTTGGGACGATAGACGGCGATAGATGCCGAACGACTTGATCAATTCGCGAGCATCCGCAGCCCCGGTTAACTGAAGCGTGGTACATCACTGCTAACCCCCACAACCGTTCGCCTGGTACGGTCGGCTAATCCGGCACCAGCGGATGCGCATGTCAGCACCGCCCGTCGCGCGCGGCTCATTGTTTCAAGTCTTGCCCATGGTCACCTCGTTGTCTTCCCGTCCGGCGGTCATGCCCTGGTCGGTCACATGGCGGACACGGTGCGTGAGGCCGTTGCGTTCTTGAAGGCGTACCCGGAATGAGCGGTCGCAACAATCTCGAGCCCGAGACCGGAGCCCGACAAATGCCGGGAGAATCACCGGGCCCCCAGGGCCCTCCCAGCGGAACCAAGCCCCCATCGGCGCTGCCGTTCTTCCTTCTGGTATTTACCCTGGCAGTCCCGTTTTGGATCATCGGCATGGTGGTCGACGCCCAGCCGCTGCCCGGATTGCCCATCGCCGCAGCTATGTTTGTGTGCCCGGCCTTGGCCGCCTTGATCCTGACCTATCGGGAGCGCGGGAGAACGGGAGTGGCCGCGCTTCTGTGTCGTTCGTTCGATGGCGGCCAAATTCCGAAGCGCTGGTATCTTGCGATTGTGCTGGTGATGCCTGGCGTCACAGTGGCATCGTTCGCGCTGGAGCGCTGGACCGGGGTGGCCGTTCCAGTACCGCACATTGCGGTGCTCCCGGCCATGGCCCTATTCCTCGCATTCATGGTCGGTGCGCTGGGTGAAGAGCTCGGATGGAGCGGCTATGCGCTGGATCGATTGCAGGCTCGATGTGGCGCGCTCCAATCCGCACTTCTCTTGGGTGGAGTTTGGGCAATCTGGCACTGGGTCGCCGTAGCGCAGGCACATCGGGTGCCAGTGTGGATTGCGTGGTGGTCGCTGGGCGCCGTGTCTATGCGGATCATCATGGTCTGGTTGTACAACCGTACGGGCCGAAGCGTCTTCGGCGTGGCATTGCTCCACGCGGTGTCGAACGTCTGCTGGCAGTTGTTTCCCATCCAGGGCTCATTCTTTGATCCCCGCCTGAATGGCCTGATCCTGTCTGTTATGGCTCTGGCTGCAATCGTGGTGACGCGCGGAACATTGCGCCTGGCACCAGCCGGCTTCTGTCGAGTAATAGGACTCATTGCGGGTGCAGACGGCAGTCTGGTGGGGGGAATGCAATTGAAAAGCGCCGCGCTTCCATGGTGCCCGACTGCCTGCGTCTGCTGCGCCAAGATTTCGCCGGCCGCGCGATTGACTTATGCGGGCTTTGACTTCCCCTTCATTGCCTTAATACTTGCCTTCACCAACTTCTGCACCAACGCCTTCGGAATTGCTTTGTTCGCCGGGAAGCTGATAACGGCCTTTGTAGTCGAGTAATCCCCAAGGTGCTTGATGTTGTCTTCTATCACAGGAGGGCGAACATGCAAGCGCACATAAGGCGCCTTAAAGCTGAACCAGGCGAACATTCCGTTGTAATCGTAACCCTCATAGAAGTATCCCGGCATTTGAAAGTAACTGACTGTCTCGCTGGAGCCAGAAGCTGCTAGCTGTATAGCACTTCGAAGTTCCTTTAATCGAGGCTGTATCCCCTTTGGACATTTTGCAATGTATTCGTCAACACCACCGGGTTCAATAACATTTGATTTGCTGGGCGCTTTGCGTTTCATGCTCTATGTCCTCGCCCGTGGCGGGCCGATAACCAATTCGCGGCGAGACTCCGCGACTAAATATGCCGAAATACGCCGTATTTTGGACCCTTTAGTTCAGAGACCCAATCTCTTTCCCGCAATCGGCAGCGCGCAGCAGCAGCAGGCTGCGTTCTCGCGCGTTCTGAGTCAGTGATGCCGCGTGCGAGAATTCGGCACTCGCCTCCCGCAATCGGCCAAGCCTCTGCAGCAAGTCGCCGCGCACACTTGGAAGCAGGTGATAATCGCGGAGCCGCGATTCGTTGCGCAAACGGTCGACAATCTCCAGGGCTGCCTCCGGTCCATAGGCCATCGACACCGCGACGGCTCGGTTCAAGGTCACGACGGGGGATGGCTGCACTTGATCGAGCGCGTCATACAACGCCACGATTCGCGGCCAGTCGGTGTCTTCTGGTGCATGCGCCCGGGCGTGGCAAGCCGCGATGGCGCCTTGTAGCGTATAAGCGCCGAGTGGGCCGCCAAAACTCTCTGCGCGAGCAAGCGCCGCAAACCCGCGGCGAATCAGCAGTTGATCCCACAAGGCACGATTCTGTTCGAGCAATAAAATTGGTTGTCCCGATGCGCTCACTCGCGCCGGCGTCCTGGAGGCCTGCAATTCCATCAAGGCAACCAGCCCGTGAACCTCCGGTGCTGTCGAGTCGATCTCGGCGAGGATTCTGCCCACGCGCAATGCTTCCTCACACAGCGCGGGTCGCATCCAATCCTCTCCCGATGTCGCTGCGTAGCCTTCATTGAAGATCAGATAGATCACGTCAAGCACGGAAGCGAGCCGCTCGGCGCGATCTGCGGCGCCGGGGACTTCGAAGGGTATGCGCGCTTCGCTTAAAGTCCGCTTCGCGCGCACGATGCGCTGTTGGATCGCGACCTCCGAGGTGAGGAATGCTCGGGCAATTTCCGCGGCGGTCAAGCCACCCACCAACCGCAGCGTGAGGGCGGCTCGCCCCTCCATGGAAAGCACCGGGTGGCAGGCCGTAAAGATCAGTCGCAATAGATCATCAGCAATCGAATCAGCGTCGTCCTCGTCGACGTGGGCACTACCGAGCAGATCGGGATCGTGCGTCATAAGAGCGCTCTTTCTCTCCACCAGTTGGCGCCGTCGTAACTGATCGATAGCCCGATTTTTCGCTGTGGTCATCAACCACGCACCCGGGTTCTCCGGAACACCTGCTTGGGTCCACTGCTCCAGCGCCGCGACCCAGGCGTCCTGCGCAATCTCCTCGGCGAGCCCAACGTCGCGCAGCATCCGCGCGAGCTTTGCGATGATTTTGCCTGACTCCATGTGCCAGACGGCTTCGATCGTTCGTTCGATGGCGCGGCGATTCACGACTTCTCCTCAAGGGCAACGCAGCGTCACTGAAAGCACGGACCCAGTTCGCGCACTTCGATCGTGGCCCATTCGGCTGCGGGGCAGGTTCGTGCAATGTCGAGCGCCTGCTCTCGGGTTTCACAGGTGAGGAGAAAGAATCCGCCAACCATTTCCTTCGCCTCTGCGAACGGACCATCGCGGACAACCACCTTATTGCCCTGTCCTGTGACACGCACCCCAGTGGAGTCGGTCTTAAGGGATTGACTCATGGTCAGCAGCCCACGTTCCTTCAAGTCTGCGCTGTAGCGCAACATGCGATCGTAGCGTCCTTCCCCTACTCCCTCCGATAGCGCGGCACGATCGCCGGGTTTTTCCACCACGAGCAGCATGTAAGCCATTCGCTCACTCCTAAATGTAATGCTACCGAGCTACTCTGCGAAGTGGTCGGCATTGCTAACTGGCGACCCACCACAAGCCCAAATTTAATCTCGCATTCCGAAAACCCTAGCCCTAAGCATTGGTTACATCGGCGCCATGTTATTGCCGGATGTCGGCCTGGCGTCGAAGGTCAGCTTCACGGGCCTTGAGTTCAGGCGTCAATGCTTCGCCGAAATCCTCGGGTCCGAAGACCGGACGAATTTCGATGTCCGAGTCCGTCAACATCGGATTTGGGCAGCGTCTCACCCACTCGACCGCCTCCTCGATGGAGCGAACCTGCCAGATCCAAAAGCCAGAGACCAGTTCCTTAGTCTCGGAGAATGGGCCGTCGGTCACCGTTCGGGTTTTGCCGGAAAAATGGACCCGTTTGCCGTGTCGGCTCGGCTTCAGTCCTTCTCCCGCGAGGATGATGCCGGCCTTAACCAGGGACTCGTTGTACGCACCCATGGCGGTCAGGAGCTCCTGGGATGGCATGACCCCGGCCTCGCTCTCGGCGGTGGCTTTGACAAAAACGATGACTTTCATATCGTAATCTCCGTAGAATCATACACTTATTGGGTCCTGGTGCGCCTGAAGCACCGATCTAACCGAGTCCTTCAATCGTTACGACGAACAAGTCCCCGGAAGATCGACAGCCCTTGCAGATTCTTGGCGTCGAACGCTGCCTCGGACCCGACGACCATCCATTGAGCTAGTTGCCCGGCGTGTGTCGAAATCGGCCCCCGCCGTTCGTCGTAGCTCTGTGATGACATCAAAAGCGGCTTAGCCGACCTATGAGAACCACTGCAAGACTCATGGAGAACATATGACGACCTCAACGCTGAAGAAATTCCTAATTCTTTATCTCGTCCCAACTGACGTCATGGCGGAGTGGGCCAAGACCGATCCGGCAACCAGAAAGTCTGCTGAAGAAAAGATGCGTGCCGAGTGGGGTCGCTGGATGGGCGAGCACGCCAAGATGATCACGGTCACGGAGGCGGCCGGGAAGACAAAGGCAGTTACTGCCGCTGGCATCGGGGACATCAAGAACGAGATCATGTTGTATTCGATCGTAGAGGCGGCAACCCACGAGAGCGCCGCAAAGGCGTTCGCGAGCCATCCACACCTCACGATTCCCCAATCTTCCATACAAGTCATGGAAGTGCGGGCGATGTGAGCACCCGTAATCCCATCCATACCCGGCTCTCGCGCCCCTCTTGTCGGAACCCATTACATCGAAGAATCAGAACAGGGGCATGCAATGGATGGATGATGTGAAAGCCACCAGTAGGAAGCGGGCAAATCCGCAAGGAGATCGTTGTGAGTAACGTGTTTATCCTCGTCGGCATTGTACTGGCCGCTGCAGCCGTATTTGTCTTGGTGCGCGCAGCCATGTTACCGAATGACTTTCGCGTCTCCCGGTCGACAATCATTAAGGCACCACGGGACAAGGTCTTCGCACTCATCAACGACATGAAATCCTTCAATCAATGGAACCCGTTCGCCAAGATGGATCCCAGTACGAAGACCGTGTATCGGGGGCCGGCGAGCGGTCCAAACGCGGCTTTCGAATGGGAAGGGACCGGCAAGGCTGGCAAGGGAAGTCTGGAAATCGTCGAATCGAACGCGCCGGTGACCGTGACCATGAAGCTCGACATCCTCAAACCTATGGAGGGACACAACAACGTGATCTTCGCACTTCAGACAAACGGCGACGCGACGGATGTCTCTTGGACAATGACGGGCCCCTATCCGTTCCTCAATCGAATATTCGGCGCGATTTTCAATATGGATAAGATCATTGGCGCAACGTTTGATAGCGGGCTGGCCGATCTGAAGCGCATAGCCGAGAAATAATAAGCGCCAACTTTTAGCGACGAGGTTCTACTATGGCGACGCAACCACATACCAGAACTGTGGACGAATATATCGCGGGTTTTCCGCCCGACGTTCAGGAGGTACTGAAGAAGATACGGCACACGATCCAAGCGGCCGCACCGGAGTCCGAAGAAACCATCAGCTATCGAATGCCCGCATTCAAGCAGAACGGAATACTGGTCTACTTCGCGGCATTCAAAAAGCACATCGGTCTCTTTCCGCCGGTGCGAGGCGACGCCGATCTTATGCGAGCCGTGAAGCCCTACGCGGGGCCGAAAGGCAATCTGCAGTTTCCACTGAACAAGCGTATCCCCTATGCACTGATTAGACGCATCGTTGAGGCGCGGGTGGAGGCGACGGTCGACAAGTCACATTGACTACAGGAGTCGGGCGAGTGCACCCCAATATCACAAGGCGAGAGGCGCAACCGTATGCGGGCATGCGCCAAACGTTGGACAGGGACAAACTGCCTGCAGTTGTGCCGGATAGCTTAGCTGCGATATTCGGGTTACTGCAAAAGCATCGACTGCAAGTGACCGGCGCGCCTTTGATTCGGTACTTCGTGGTTGACTACAATTCCGGCGAGATCGAAATTGACGTCGGGGTTCCGGTCGCTACAACCACTCTGCCTGCTGATGCTGTTGTGCATTCCGCGCAAATCCCAGCTGGCACCTTTGCGACCGTGATCCATCGCGGACCATATGACACGCTCGTGCAGACAACGGCCGCACTGATGGATTGGGCACAACAGGACAGCATCAACTGGGCGATGGTTGAGCAGCGCAAAGTTACGCGTTGGGAGGGGCGTATCGAGCACTACCTGGTCGGCCCTCCTGGTGAGCCAAATCCGAAGAACTGGCAGACCGAGATTGCAATCCTGATCTCAGATGGATAGCTTGGCCATAAATCGGCGTAACAAGTGTCGATAACAATAGGGTCCTCGAAGGATGCCTGAAAGGCGGCGAGCGGACTCGCATTTCCAGAGTGCCTCATCTACACCGACAACGATCCGCCCGATGAGTGGACGTTCGAGCGGGACGGCAAGCAATTCGTGCAACGTGTACACGGGTCGGTAAAGGCGAACAGCGGCGACCTGCTCCGCGCGCTTGCCGTCGCGGGTCAGGGAATCATCTTCCAGCCGGCGTTCATCGTCGGAACTGAGATCGCCTCGGGCAATCTCGTGCCAATCCTTGAGGCATTCGAGCCGCTACCCAGGACGGCGTGCGCGATATTTCCGAGTAATCGGTTCATCCCCGCCAAGGTTCGCGCGCTCACCGACATCATCGCGGCCGAGCTCGCTGCCAACGGCCGCGCCCGCGCGTCCGAGAAGTCTGTTATCGACCAAGCAGTTAGCGTTAGCGAATCGACTTAACTGCGAGACACACCGCTACGCCCGACTTGGATCCCATATTGAAATCCGCAGACATTCATAAGCGTGAAATTTTGCCGTCTGCAGGTAATTGCCACTTTTGCCCACAAACTCGGGCTTCACCCTTTCTGCCAACCGTGCCACACTTGGGAAGCGCCCTGCTCACTCCCACTCGATGGTCGCCGGCGGCTTGCCCGAAATGTCGTAGACCACGCGCGAGATTCCCGGCACTTCGTTGACGATGCGATGAGCGACGCGGTCCAACAACTCATAGGGCAGGCGCGCCCAGCGTGCCGTCATGAAATCGACGGTTTCCACGGCGCGCAGCGCAATCACGTGCTCGTAGCGCCGGCCGTCGCCCATGACACCCACGGAGCGCACCGGCAGGAAGACGGCGAAGGCTTGACTCACCGTGTCGTACAGATCGCCTCGCCGCAATTCTTCGATAAATATCGCATCCGCTCGGCGCAGCAGATCCGCGTAGGCCTTGCAAACTTCGCCCAGAATGCGCACGCCGAGGCCCGGGCCCGGGAAGGGATGGCGGCGCACCATGTCGGCCGGCACATCGAGCGCCAGGCCGAGCTTGCGTACCTCGTCCTTGAACAGCTCGCGCAGCGGCTCTAAGAGCTTGAGTTTCATATGTTGGGGCAGGCCGCCTACGTTGTGGTGCGATTTGATCACGTGGGCCTTGCCCGTCTTGGCGCCCGCGGATTCGATCACGTCGGGATAAATCGTGCCCTGCGCCAGCCACTTCACGTCCTCGAGCTTGGCCGCCTGCTCGTCGAAGACCTCGATGAATACACGCCCGATGATCTTGCGTTTGGTTTCCGGGTCCGCTTCGCCGGCGAGCGCGGCGAGGAAGCGCTGTTCGGCGTCGACGCGGATCACCCGCACGCCCATGTGCTCGGCGAACGTCGCCATCACCTGATCGCCTTCGCCGAGGCGCAGCAGCCCATGATCCACGAATACGCAGGTCAGCTGCGCTCCGATGGCACGATGCAGCAGCGCCGCCAGCACCGAGGAATCGACGCCCCCGGACAACCCCAGCAGAACCTTGTCGCTGCCCACCTGGGCGCGGATTCGCGTCACGCTGTCCTCGATGATGCTGCCCGTCGACCACGCCGCCGCGCAGCCGGCAATCTCGCGCACGAAGCGCCGCAG
>Ga0074045_10003490_pt1 | contig 14166 bp, 16 predicted proteins | sample BogForMeECP23OM2_FD_94442 | JGI IMG/M metagenome (GOLD analysis project Ga0074045, IMG submission 94442) | Bog forest soil microbial communities from Calvert Island, British Columbia, Canada - Bog Forest MetaG ECP23OM2 | ecosystem: Environmental > Terrestrial > Soil > Wetlands ... | reverse complement strand
GCGATCTCCCAGACCTCCCCGATGCCCTGCTCGTGCACCCGCTTGCGCCAAAGTTGCACGGTGGGTCGGCTCACGCCGAGCCCCTCGGCGATGGCCACATTCTGCTGACCCGCCACCGCTCGCAAGATAATCCGGCAGCGCAGCGCCACCTGTTGAGGCGTCCCTTGCGCGGATTCCCACTGTTCCAGTTGTGTGCGCTCCGCCGGTTGCAACTCGATCGCCAGACCTGTGTTGGGCATGGGCGAGATCATACCAAGCGCTGAAAAATCTGTCAAGCTATTTATGGGACACTAGACTAGCGAGACGTTTCAACACACCCGCAGCTTCAAGTTTCGCGCCGCGTACAGCGTCGCATCATGACCGGTGTCACACAAATGTCACGCGAAACGCGCCGGAAACGACGATTTGAAGTGTCATACCAGTGTCATATGAATTGTGATGAATGGCGGCAAAAAGTGAATAAAGACCGCAAAGAGAAGGTAAATCTGACTACGCCCATTTAGCTAGAACTTGCTGATTCCCGTCGATTTGTCTCGGCTCCGGCACAATTGTGATTAAATCAAGCACAAGGCTGTTAACCGAAATGTTGGAGGTTCGAATCCTCCCCGGGGAGCCAACTCCTTTGTCATTCAACGAGTTGCGAACATTTTCAGGAAATTCGGCCATTCGACGATGCGATGTCGAGTGCGCGAATCACGATCAATCGCGATCAATCAAGACGCATAAAGATCAACTGCGACAGGTGTCAATGCGTTTTGTCAGATCAATCGCGGCGAATCGCGATCAAACCGAGCATTCGGCTCGCGACCGAATACTCGGGATGTGAACCGTAGATCTGTGGTGCGGAAGTTATTGAACGGAAAGTTCTTCTGGAGAAGCGCGCCCAGACTCAACAAGGGCTCTCATAAGAATGTAGTGCCACGTTTCCTACAACGCCGTATCTGGACCAGATAGACGCGTGTGCCCGATACAGACCTGGTCCACGCCCGGCTCGCGAAGGTGTGAGCTAAAAACCCACGCGAAACTGGTCAACGAACACCTCTATATAAGGTACTTAGCGGCGGCAGTTTTGACGGGCCGAAGATATTAGTTTTGCGCTCGTTTACTTTGGGGAACGGGATTGTTCTAACGTCAGCTTGTAGGCGATATAGTATTTGTAAATATTGCTGACGTATTGGACGGTTTCCTGTCCGATGTCCTTCGCTACGACAAGCTCGACATTACCGAACCATTGATCAGGGTCAAGTCCTTCCGTGCTTGCCTGTTTCCGTAGGCGCGCAATTCTATTGGGTCCGGCGTTGTATGAGGCGAAAACCATAAGAGTCTTGTTCAGAGCGTCGAGCTTAGGATCATTAAAATACGTGTCCGCGATGTGTCGCAGCATTTTTGCCCCAGCCTCGATGTTGTTTTGGGCGGTATCCACATTGGAAATGCTAATTGGCGGTGCGGCAGCGTTCTTGGGAATTACCTGCATGATGCCCACCGCACCGCTGGGATTCTTTCGACTCTGATCTAGAAGCGATTCCTGATATCCCTGCGCAACCAACATCAGGTAGTCAAAATTGTATTCCGCCGCGTACTTCTGGAAGTAACGCACGTAAGCCTGAAACTTTGCCATTTCTTCGGTGGAAGTTGAATCTTTCACCCATTTGGTATTTTGCGCATAGCGGCGCACCAACGTATTGCCGAACGATGTGCCGATGGCGCGGTCCTTGAGGAATTCGTCCAGGAGTTCTCGGAGCTGCGGACTGTCTTTGCGAGTCGCCCAGGCCAATTGGCCTTCTTCCTTGACGACGATATCGGGATGCACCGTCAGGTGAGTGAATATTTTGGACCAGAAGTTTGCTCGAATGCTTATCGTTACCGTTGCAGGAATCAATCCGGCGTTGACCATCTCCAGCATATCTTCATCGTTCAGATTGGGATCGGCCGCTTTTACGAGGATGGGTGGTTTCCCGGCTTTTTGGAGTGACTCGCTCAGGCGTTGCAAATTTTCGTAGTAGACGGTCAACGGGTTGGCGTAGACCTCTTTACCGCTCAAGTCTTCGAGAGTTGTAATCTGCGACAACTTAGGACCGGTGACGATCACCTGCTTCACATCAGGATCAATTGGGGTAGTGAAGAGAGCGACTTGCTGGCGTTCCGGCGTGACAATCAACGGGAATCCTATGACATCGCCCATCCCCTGCAAGAGAGCTTGTTCCAGCTGCTCGATTCTTACCGGAAGATAAGTGACATTAATCTTTAAGCTCCCGGACTTGTACTTGTTGTTCACGAACCGCTGAAGCTCATCGAATGCTTCGTAATAGATTCCGTGGGGCTGGCCTTTATCGTAGAAAAACCCGGAACGGCTTGGGATAACGAGGACACGAATCTGACGCCTTTTTACCATGCCATCCAGATCGCCCACACGTCGTTCGAAATTGATTGGCAATTCCAGGGAAGCAGTCGATTGGGAAGGACCATTGTGCGGGGTCGTCGTCGCTGACTGCTGTTTTGGTTCGGATTGTGGAGCCGTTTGAATACTTCGAGTTGGATAATGAGCCGAGACCACAATTCCCGCGGTTACGGCGAGCACCACTCGGACTGAGAAAGTTGGCATTGTTCACTCACAACGAGACAGCGTCATCGCGTGCCAGCTATCAACGCTAGCAGTGTATGTGAGAACCCGAGGCTTCACCCAAACTTTTTTCTTGACTGAAGCTGACTAACTCCAGGTCAGTCGCGAAACCGGATATCCGACTACGAGCATTGTCTGAGTGCAAACCTACATAGTAGAATCCAGTCCCGCTCAAGGGAAGTGTTGCATGACACAAGAAAGCCGACGCTTGGAAGAAGCCCGTGAGGGGACTGCCTGGAGAAAATGGGGACCTTACTTAAGCGAACGACAGTGGGGTCGCTTACTGATTTTAGCCGCAATACGAAGGCGCGCCTTAAGAGGCTCAAGCGGACTGGCCGTCCCGAATTGCTGACGGTCAACGGCAAGGCTGAGGTGGTCGTACAGAGCGCTTCCGCATATCAGCGACTGATCGAGTCGCTAGTGAAGCTCAAACGCGATTCGTCGCGAACGGACTGAGGAGGGAGTATGCGAGTGAATTTTGCAGGAATGAAAAGCAAAACTACACACCTGGTGCTCGCTTCGATGATAGTGTGGGCACTGGCATTGAGCGTACGCGCGGGCGAAAACGATAAGGAAAAGCAGCGGACGGAGATCCGGAAAATGGCCACGACACTCTTCAACAGCTTTACAAAGCCGAGCCAAAGACCAAAGCAGCAGTCACGCACGCGGCGGGGTACGCAGTCTTCAGCAACATGGGGGTGAAGATCCTCGTGGCTGGCTCTGGCAATGGAAAAGGTATCGCCGTGAACAATAAGACCAAGCAGGAAACGTTTATGAAAATGCTTCAGGTCCAGGCTGGGCTCGGGATGGGGGTCAAGAAATTTCGCGTTGTTTTTGTCTTCGATAACGAAAAGGCGCTCGACACCTTCGTCAATTCTGGCTGGCAATTGGGCGGGCAATCCACCGCCGCAGCTAAAACCGGGGACAAGGGCGGATCGATGGCAGGAGCGGCGTCCGTCTCGGAAGGAGTCTGGATGTATCAGTTGACGGACAAAGGATTGGCGGCTGAGATCAGCGCCACGGGCACAAAGTACTACAAAGATGGTGATTTGAACTAAGGAGTTCGTCGGTCACTGCAGATGGCTTCGCAATTTCTTGGGCGCGCCAGAGAACAAAACGAAAAAAGGAGAACAGGGATGAAAAACGATGACAACACGAAGGATCGGCTGCAAAGCGATTTGAGCCGACGCGAGATGCTCAAGGGTGCAATTGCGGGTGCGGCAGCGGTTGGTATATCCGCAGTCGACCCCACTTCCGCAGGAGCACAGGTGCAGCCGGGCGCGGCCATGCCGGTGAATCCCTACGGCGGGGGGCCGAGCAAGGGCCTTCAGTTCCCGCCATACTACCAGCCAACGCCGTCTGTCCGCAGCCGGATGAATTACTTCCCCGGCAGTGAGGCCATCGGGAAGGATGAGATGCGCATCTCCTTCGTCGGCAGTTGCCCCTTCCCTCCCCGACGCGATCAGGCTGGCACCTGCATCATGGTCGAACTGGGCAATGGCGACCGCTTCTTTTTCGACTTCGGCCCCGGCTGCGTCAAGAACATCCTGGCCATGGGCGTACCGGTCCCGAGCATCAACGACATCTTCATCACACACTTGCATGTGGACCACTACCACGACTTGTCCTATCTGCTGCCATTTTCGGCGTGGTCAGGCCGGTGGAAGATGCCGCTGCGGGTCACCGGGCCTTCGGGACGTACGCCGGAACTCGGCACCAAGGGTATGGTCGCGGGCATGAAGCAGATGCTCAAGTGGCACTTGGAAGCCTTCGATGCCTGCCCAATCGGGGACGGCTATGAAGTTGAAGTCAACGAGTTCGACTGGAAGGACGAGAACGGCGTCTGCTACGACAAGAACGGCGTCACAGTCCGCCACTGGCGGCGGTCGCACGTTAAGGACGGCGCATCGGCCTACCGTCTGGATTGGAACGGCCTTTCTTTCGTGTGGACCGGCGACGGGCGTCCCGATGAACTAACGGCCAAGTACGCCAAGGGAGTGGATGTATTTGTGACCGAGTTGCAGCCCGACCTGTCGCGCATCAACATGCTCAAGTACGGTCTGCCCGAATTCCTCTACAACTACACTGTGGACATCCACCATACGGTGGCTTACGCAACGGGCTATCTCATCAACCAGGTAAACCCTCGGGTCGGTATGGCGACGCACCTGGCGTTTGACGATGACACTCTCAACGAGCAAAGCGCCGACATTCGCGCGCACTGGAAGGGGCTTTTCCTCTATGGCGCGCCGGACGTGGTGACCGTCAACGTAACCAAGGACGCGATCTGGCAACGAGACGCGGTCCTGCCAGGATTCTCTGGTCAGTCCATGCCGAATCCCACCCTGCTTTTCGGCGATCCGCTGCCTCTCGCTACGGGCCAGGGCGTGGTGCCACAACCAAGATTGCCGCGTGAGCAACAGCAGGAGCAATTGACGCGCGACCTGGAAATCGACCCGCACAAGTACTATCCGCCAGACGTTTATCGCCAGCCACTCACTAAGCTGCCGAACCCGCAACTAGTCGATCTCATGGAAATGGCCAAGGTCATGGGAATCGATATCAGCAAATTCAAGAAATAGAGCTGTGGTCCGGGAGTCCCTTCGCGCAGATCGCGGCGGGACTTTCCCTTGAGAGGAAATTTACGAAATGGAAATCATTGAGGACAATGGCAAAACCGTTCCGATTACGATTCTGACGGGATTTCTCGGGGCTGGAAAAACAACGCTGCTCAATCGCATCTTGACCGGGAATCACGGCCTTCGCGTTGGAGTGCTGGTTAACGACTTTGGCTCGATTAATATCGACGCCGAACTTGTCGTCGGCGTTGACAATAATATGATCAGCCTGGCCAACGGCTGTGTCTGTTGCCAGATTCGCGACGATCTCATCGAGTCGGTGGTCGCTTTGCTCGCGCGTCCTGAAGGCATTGGATATATTTTGCTAGAAGCCAGCGGCGTCGCCGATCCCGGCGGGATTTTCGCGACGTTTAGCGATGCCAATCTGCGAGACCGTATCCGTCTGGACAGCGTCATCTGCGTGGTGGACGCGGACCAGGTCTTCGCGCACCCCGAGTATCCGCCGCTGATGGAGCTCAAACTCCACCAGGTTGGGTTTGCCGACATGCTGATCCTGAACAAGGTAGACCTTGCCGGTTCCGACCAAGTAGCGAAGGTCCGGGCCTGGCTCGACGAACATTTCAACCGCCTGCGCATCGTGGAAGCGAATTATTGCGAGATGCCCTACGAGATCCTGTTGGGTGTGGGGCGCTTCGATCCTGGGAAAGCGGGTCTCCACTCGCACGCAATTGAGCAGAGCTGCACCGACGGGAATGGTCACGACGAGAACCACGGCCACAATGACCACGGACGGAACCACTCGAAGGTGTTCAGTACCTGGAGCTACGAGTCGGACCAGCCGCTCGGACTCGAAGCGTTGCGGGAGACATTGCGCAAGTTACCGGGGAATGTTTACCGAGCCAAAGGGGTGGTCTACAGCATAGACGCGCCACAGCGGCGTGTGGTGCTGCAGGTCGTCGGCAGGCGGGTGGACATTTCCATTCAGGAGGAGTGGGGCCAGCGCGCACCTCGCACGCAGATCGTAGCCATCGGCGCGGCAGGAAGCATCGACGCGGCTCTGTTGGAGAAATCGTTCGCCTCCTGCATTTCGGCGGCAGCCGCGGCCACGTGAGCTACTGAGAGATGCTCACGATGAAAGACGGTTTTGCCAGGAGACGATTGTGAACATCGGTTTTCTCTACGGGACAAACGAGATAATCATCTGCTTTGTATTTTTCGCGTTCATGCTTGTGGCGACCGGGACTGGTTTCCATTTCGGCCGAAAGTCCGAAGCAAGCACTCCCGACAAAACCAAGTCACAGATCTCTACTATCGAAGCTGCGATGCTTGGCGTTCTCGGCCTGTTGCTCGGATTCACTATGTCCATGGCCGTATCTCGTTTCGAGGCCCGCAAGCAGCTTGTGCTGGAGGAAGCCAACGCCATCGGCACCTCCCTCCTTCGTACAGCACTCCTCCCCACGCCGGAAGGATCCGAGATCGCGAGTCTTCTTCGCCAGTACATCAATGTCCGGGTGCAATACGGGACTGCGGGCAATGATGTAGCGCGGCTCGACAGTTTGCATACGCAAACCGTCCGTTTGCAGAACGATTTCTGGGCGCGGGCCGTTGCTTATGGGCAGAAGGATCCCAACCCGGTGAGAGCCGGCTTACTATTGCAATCGTTGAACCAAGCCATCGATCTGGAATCAGCGCGGAGGATGGCTTTGCAAAATCATGTGCCGGCGAGCGTGATTTTTGTGAATGGCATCGTCGGCTTACTTTCAGCGATGCTTGTCGGATATGCATTTGGCATGTATGGGCGGCGCCAGATCTTCTCGATGAGCGTGCTATCCCTGGCCATCACCCTGGTTCTAGCCGTAATCATCGATCTCGATCGGCCTCGCACGGGATTCATCCGCGTAAGCCAGCAGCCCATGCTTGACCTGCAGGGCGGGCCTTAACATTTTGAATGTTGCCCGAAGGGGTGAGAGAACGACCGTTTTCCCGTTAATAGTTCGCGTTGGGTAATCTTCCCGGCTAGCTCCTGATAAATGCGAATCTCGTCCATTTGAATTCCGTGAACGAGCGAGAAGTCCCGTTCGAGGAAGCGTGGTTTGGTCGAAGGACGCTTTCGCGCTCCTGTCCTCGAACCGCAGCACTTGACCCAAATACCGAATTTGGGATTATGGAAAAGGAGCTAAACCTCCGGCCGCGGCAGGGAGCCGTGCAGGATGCGTTTGATCGAGAGTGTCGAAACGAATTGATTTCGCCAAAGAACGTAGAGCCCAAGGGCGCTCTTTAAACACCGCTGTCCAAGAACTCGCCCGGCAAATAGAGCCCGTCGCCCAACAACACGGCATCGATCTGCAAGCACGCTTAAGAGAGGCATCAGCGCGAAAATCGGAAGATCGACGGCTATTAGCCGAACGCCTCCAAGAGTCCGTGGTACCTCTGTTTATCGGCGATAGTGATGGGCAACCCGACAGAATTGGCTCTTGCGTCCTCGTGCGCGTGGATTCAGACTTTTTCGCGTTCACCGCAGCGCACGTGATACGAGATGCCGCCTCCGCGCGACTTTTCGCTCCCTCCGAAGGCAGGGGCGGGAAGTGGCTGCCGCTACCGCCGTGTACAGCGCATCTGAGTTCCCCAGGAAGGCATAACGACCTTGATGTCGGTGTGTTGGTCCTGCCAGCACGTCAGCTGGGTCCTTTTCAGAAGCGCGTTTTTCTGGCTGGCACGGACATCGATCAAGACGATCGGCCGGACGACCAAGGGCTCGCCTCGTTCTATTTCGTCCTCGGCTATTCCGCATCAAGGACCCAAGTGAAGGTGTCCAGGGCCCAGCGTCATATCCATCAACGGTCGTTTCACTTTTCCACGAGCCCGGTGGACGCCGCCGAATACCTACAGGAGGGGATGTCACAGGCGGATCACGTACTGCTCGACTTTGACCACAAGGAGATCGTGATTGGAGAGAGGCGGGTCAATCCACCCAAACTCCAAGGAGTTAGCGGCGGGGGAGTTTTTCACATTTCCAGAGAAACGAAGCTGGGCCCGCTTGTCGCTATTGGTACGCAAAATCGACGCAATTCCCGGCTCATTGTGGGCACAAGAATCAAGCATTTCCTGGCGATGGTCCGTGAACTGAAAGGAGATGGTGATGCCGAAAGGCGAATACGAGATTTTTGAGGCTCTCAATCCTTTCTTCGAAGTCGTCATGGAAGGCTTACGCGGACTTGTTGATGATGACCATTATTTCGACACGATTGCCGAAGACGCCTTCTTCGAGTTCCGATATCGTTTCCCGGGTTGGCCGCTGACGATTCGAGGACGAGCCAATCTGATGGCTAGCTTCTCGGGATACGGCAAGACGATCAAGCTTCACTCCGGCGACGCGCTTGTTGTGCATCGTTCTCAGGATAGTCGCGTCGTGATCCTCGAATACGAAGTGCACGGGAGAATTCTCTCGGGCGGTGCGCCCTACGACAACAGGCTCATTTCGGTCATCACGATTGAGAACAGAAAAATCGTTCATTGGAGAGACTACATGGACTCTTTAGCTGCATGGAGCGCGCTGAATGGCTCCTCTTAATGAACACCCCCCCGCGACGTGGGGCGTTCGGAGCTGTCCAGAAGTCGGCTTGTAGGAATCGATCTCCGCGCTCGGCATCGATCCTAGACTGATTACGGGCTACGCGGAAACAACGCTGCTCGTTGGTTGGAAGCTGCCGACATCCCGAGTGTCATACCAGTGTCATATGAATTGTGATGAATGGCGGCAAAAAGTGAATAAAGACCGCAAAGAGAAGGTAAATCTGACTACTTCCATTTAGCTAGAACTTGCTGATTCCCGTCGATTTGTCTCGGCTCCGGCACAATTGTGATTAAATCAAGCACAAGGCTGTTAACCGAAGGGTTGCTAGTTCGAATCTAGCCCGGGGAGCCAAATCCTTTGCACTCAATCGTTTCTGAAATTGCATTCTCACGTTTTGCTTCCAGAAAATCATAGTGTCATGTAAAGGCGCAGGGCAGGGTGAAGTTTCTCTCTCCCCGCCAGCCCGATCGCAAACCTGACTCACGGCGCGGTAACAACGATTGCGCTACATGGCTTCTGACTGACTCTTCTGTAGGAATGTGGCAGCGAGGAATCGAAATAGATTGAATCTCCCGATTCGAGAATGTGCTCTTCCGTTCCGATGTGTAGTTCCAGCTTGCCGCGGAGTACGGACAAGAATTCCACACCGGTGTGATGGTGCAGGCGAGCCTTTCCAGGCTGGAGAGGCTGGAACTCAGCGTAATAGGCGTGCAGCTTGCGCTCCACTGCGGCGAAGTCCAGCGATTCAAAGTAGAAAGAGATATCACGCCCATCGGGCCTCTCTGGAAAACGCTTGCGCTGGGCACGTCGCACGATGGCGAGGACGTGCCGCTTCTGGTCGTCAGAGAAGAAGTACTCCAGGCCAACGCCGAACACCAAAGCGATGCGCAAGAGCGTCGGTAGCGTAGGGAAAAGTTTTCCGCGCTCAACCTTTGACAGCATCGCCGCCGACAGGCCCGTGTGACGGCCCAATTCCACGAGTCCCATCTTCTTCTTCAGGCGTAGCGCGCGCAGCTTTTCTCCAATGGCGTAGTCGCGCAATCCTTTGGCCAACGTCTCTGACAGCACGAATTCCCTCCGCATTTAACCCGGAAGCAAAAAGCTCGTGAAGATTTAACCCAGAATCACTCGACTTTTATTGTGACGCGTATTTTCCTTGCTGTCAAATTCTTTTGCATTATAGTTAAACATGTAGTTAGCAATAAACCGGGAGTCCAACATGGACTTTCCGGACATTGAAAAAGGAGTGACTTCTGTGAATCATCTTGTAAGAACTGTGCTTTTGGGATTGACACTCGTACTTGCAAGTTCAGCTGTCCAGGCACAAACAAAAACTATCGCCTATGGACAGACTTCCGTTACCTTGAATTCCGGCTTCGTTTCTGCGCTCGGCAACCTTGGCGTGACACCGGGTGTAGTCCGGCCTTCAGAGCTCGAAGAGGGCAAGGTCACATTCCCTGTTACGGGCGGAGTGGTCGACCTTCAGACAGCTCGTGGCGAAATCAGTCACTCCGGTGGTTTGACTCTTACGGCCGGTTCCACCGAAGTCCGGCTCCAGAGTTTCACCATTGACACCACGGGTTCTTCACCGATCCTGACGGGTCTAGTCGTAGTGAATGATAAGCTCGTCGGTAGACTCCCCCTTTTCAACCTCCAGCTCCCGGCCGGGCTAACTCTTCCGTTGAAGCCTTCGGGTGAAGGCGTTCTCCGTCTGAAGGGTGTCGGCGTCACGTTGAATGCTACCGCTGCCGGTGCGCTCAATGGCGTCTTTAAGCTCAGCGGATCTAACGCCCTGCCGTCCAACTTCCCCATCGGCACAGCAAACGTGTATCTGGTTTTCCAAGGCCACCATGCGGATGAGGACGATAACTAGTCCAGTTAACTTGCGCGATGGGCGCGTTGGCGTTTCAGCACAGTATCGAAAGTTGTGACCATCAACAATCAATGTCCAGAGGTAAGTAAAATTCAAAGGAGAAGAAAAATGAATGGGAGTTTGAATAAAAGTGTACGAGTTGTTTCTCTTGCGGCGGCGGTGGCCCTCGCATTGTATCTGTCCCTGGGGACATACGCGCGTCCTAAAGCTGCGTCACAGGACATCGTTGACACTGCGGTCGCCGCAGGCTCATTCAAGACCCTGGCGGCAGCACTCCAGGCCGCGGGTCTTGTGGATACTCTGAAGGGCAGCGGTCCTTTCACGGTCTTCGCTCCCACAGATGAGGCATTCGCAAAGTTGCCTGCAGGCACAGTGGAAGATCTGCTGAAGCCTGAGAACAAAGCCAAGCTTGTGGCCATCCTGACCTACCACGTGGTACCGGGAAAAGTGTTCGCGTCTCAAGTCACTAAAATGAATTCCGCCAAGACGGTGAACGGCGAATCTCTCACCATCAGCGTTAACAACGGCTCGGTCATGGTCGACAACGCCAAGGTGGTCAAGACTGACATCCTCTGTAGCAACGGCGTCATTCACGTCATTGACTCTGTTGTTCTGCCAAAGTAACTCCTCGGAAGGGTTTAACAGGGCCCTGTTCAGTATCTGAGCAGGGCCACTCCCTATTCTGAGTTCGTTTCAAAGCTATGGTCAAAAATCTGTTCAGGAAGAATCGTAAGGAAATTTCGAGCCACTTGGACCGAGGTGAGAAATGAATGGAGTGTTAGATTCCGAGATTGGGCAAGACCGAAACATGGCGTTGCTCCTAGCGGACGAGACCAAGACGGATCGGTTGGAGAGCATTATCGGCGATTTAATGACGGAACTCGGTTTGGACCTCACTGACCAGCACTTTGAGGGCACCCCGGCGCGTGTGGCCCGCCTTTACCGGGAGCTGACGCGTGGCTTCCGGGTGGACACGGCGACGATCTTAAAGACCTTTGATTCAAGGCATAGTGAATTGATTGTTGTTTCGGACATCAATTTTTACTCTCTGTGCCCACATCACCTGCTCATTTATCGAGGAAAAATGCACTTTGGCTACGTGCCGGACGGCAAGATCGTAGGCCTTTCCAAGATTCCCCGCCTGATTCAGATAATGGCGTCACGCCCCATCGTGCAAGAAGACCTTGTTTCAGAGATCGCAGACACTTTTATGTCAGTTGTGAAGCCTTTGGGCTGCGTGGCGCGCGCAACCGGTCGTCACGACTGCGTGGCTGTCCGCGGCGTGAAATGCCATGAAGCACAGATGACAACGGTAGCTTTGCGTGGTCTCTTTCGCGAGAAGCCTTCTTTGGTGGAGGAGTTTCATCAGGTCTTAACGAGAGTCGAGAGATAATTTGCGCATAGAGAGAGCTCTTGTTTCAGAAAGGAGAAGCAACCTGCCCGATTCACGTTTGGTGATATTTGCACACGGGAGCGCAGACAGTCGCTGGCGGCTTCCCTTCGAAGAATTGACCGCGAGCCTGTCAGAGCGTCATGGCGCGGACAAAGTGCGCCTTGCTTACATGGAGTTTGCACATCCCTCGCTTGCGGATATAGCCTGGGAAGCTACACGAGACGGCAAGTTCCACCTCCGCGTCTTGCCGCTGTTCTTGTCCGCTGGTGGTCATGTGGCGGAAGACATTCCCCGACAGGTTGCCGCCGTTCGGATGTCTTTTCCACAAGTCAAAATCGAACTCCTGCAACCAATCGGTGAGCATCCTCGCGTGAAAGAACTCTTCCGTGAGATCGCCTTCACTTATGCGCGGGACTGAATTACAGGATTAGAGAAAGCATAATGGAACTTATAGCCTGACCAAATCGTTTATGCGATTCTTTGTTTGCATCGCAGTCTGCCTTGGAGCCGCCGGGCTCGGGTCGTTGCTGACCACGCCAGCGCTTCGGCCGTGGTACGCCGGTCTGAGCAAACCCCGCTGGACTCCGCCCAATTGGCTATTTAGTCCAGTTTGGACAATCTTGTTCATAGCGATGGCGATCGCAGCTTGGTTGGTTTGGCGGAAGGTTGGTTTGACAACAGCTCCGATGCAACTCTTCCAGCTGCAATTGTTGCTCAATGTCGCGTGGTCCGCACTGTTCTTTCGACTAAGGTCTCCGGGCCTGGCCTTTGCCGAGATTGTCATGCTGTGGTTCGCCATCCTGGCGACATCGATCGAATTCTGGAAAGTGGTTCCGGCCGCAGGCTGGTTGCTCTTCCCATACTTGATCTGGGTTAGCTACGCGGCAGCGCTCAATTGTTCAATATGGCGGTTAAACGGCTGATCATGTTCGATCTGACTCCAGGTATCTCGCATTGAGCTCAGTTCCTGCAATTCGCGTTAGGACTGGCAACTCTTTGCCAGTCCGGCAGGACGGGGATTTTGTACTTTACTGGGTGACCGCGTCCCGCAGGACGACCTGGAATTTTGCGTTGGACCGAAGTGTTGAGTGGGCCGAGAAGCTGCAGAAGCCTTTAGTTATCTTGGAAGCTTTGCGCTGCGGTTATCATTGGGCGAGCAATCGGATGCAGCGTCTCGTCCTGGACGGAATGGCAGAAAACACCTGCAGGCTCGAAGACACGAACGTCCTTTACTATCCTTACCTAGAACCCACACCAAATGCAGGCAAAGGATTACTCGCCGCTCTGGCATCGCACGCTTGCGTTGTGGTGACCGACGAGTTCCCCTGTTTTTTCCTGCCGCGCATGGTCGCCTCAGCGGCTCGGCAGGTCCCAGTGCTCATGGAGGCTGTGGACTCGAATGGGTTGTTTCCGCTGCGGAAAGCGGAGCAGGCCTTCCCAACCGCCTATTCTTTTCGTCGGTTCCTGCAAAAAGAACTTCCAGAACATTTGATGGAGTTTCCCAAGGTCAATGCACTCGGCAGCGCACGCTTGCCGTCCTCGAAACTTATTTCCCGGGAGATCACGAAGCGCTGGCCGAAGGCTTCTCCGCAACTGCTGAATTCAGGAGAGAGGGTGCTGGCCGGGATTTCCGTGGATCACGGGATTTCTCCGGTAGACGCCCGAGGGGGAAGCACGGCAGCGCAGAACCTTCTGAGAAACTTCCTGCGAAATAAGCTATCGACATACGCTGAGGCGCGAAATGAACCGGCACAGCACGCCACGAGCGAGCTCTCTCCCTACCTCCACTTTGGCCATATTTCGGTGCACCAGATTTTCTCCGAGATCACAAAACAAGAAGGATGGTCGCCAAACCTAGCAGTACGCGCCACAGGCAGCCGCACCGGTTGGTGGGGTGCCAGCCAGGCCGCAGAAGCTTTCTTGGATCAAGTCATCACCTGGCGAGAGCTCGGATTCAATTCTTGCCAGATGCGAAACGACTACGACCAATTTGATTCGCTGCCAGCGTGGGCTCTAAAGACTCTTCGAGAACATGCACGTGATGAGAGGTCCTACGTTTACAGTCTTGAGAAGCTTGAGCGTGCCGAGACGCATGACGCACTTTGGAATGCTGCACAGACACAATTG
>Ga0074045_10003489_pt1 | contig 14172 bp, 15 predicted proteins | sample BogForMeECP23OM2_FD_94442 | JGI IMG/M metagenome (GOLD analysis project Ga0074045, IMG submission 94442) | Bog forest soil microbial communities from Calvert Island, British Columbia, Canada - Bog Forest MetaG ECP23OM2 | ecosystem: Environmental > Terrestrial > Soil > Wetlands ... | reverse complement strand
TTCGGACGGTATTCCCGTGCTGAGCACGGGGAAATGACGACCATTCAGAGATGAGGCTTCATGCACAGTTACTTGTTGCCTCCACCTAGTCCGGCAAGGACCGTTCGATCTTCGGGCGCGATTCGCCAATCCGCTTACTTCGCAGCCCGTCCGCCCGGCCGACTCGTGATCGGCGCCGTGTCGTGGTCTTCGAATGCCGCCGTTTGTCTCTCTTCGATCGGATCGCGCTCCAGTTTCTCCAGCAGCCGGACACACCGGTTCCAGCGCAGCATGGCGTCGTCGTTGTGTGGTGGACGGATCTTTTCGGCTTTCTCGAAGCAGCGCATCGCCTCATGCAGGGAACCAACCAGGAGATGTGCCGTTACCCCTGACTTCACCTGAGCCTTGGCCCGCCGCTCGAGCAGAAGCCCCATGTAGTAGTGGAGCTCATACGGATTCGTCAGGCCCTGGAAGATCTTTTCCGCCTCGCCGTAGCGATCTGAGTGCCGGCCCTCGAACTGGTCGGTCAGCGCCAATCCCAACAATCGAAGTGCCAGTTGGTTCTCCGGATCGGCCGCCAGGATGTCGCGGCAGATGGACTCGGCTTCCTCCGGTTCGTTCAGGTAGCGATGCAACTCGACCTTGGAAATGGCTTCCGGAATACCGTCCTTTGAAATGGTCTTTAATTTGAGTCCCACATTGCCCTCCATGAAGCGGAATTCTAAGCTGTTGAACTCCAAGTATTCGAACACATGTAGTCTAGTTCAAAATCATCTTGCCCAGGATCTCCTTAAGCAGCTTGGCGGCCTCTGGGAATTGGAACACCATCTGACCCAAAGCCGCAAAGAGATCGAGCGCAAATACGACTACCGGTACCCGGTTCTCCCGCTCGTCTTCGGGAACCTTACCCGGGAAGGCCGCCTCAGCGAGGAAAGAGTTACGCGGCCTGCGGGAAGGGAAGTCTGAACCGCGTCAGGAGCGTTGCTGATCCTCACTTCAGCCACCCCGATTCGTCCTCGGCCAATCCATCCTCAACCGCCCGTGAGCAAGCGTCCCGTCCTGTGGCGTTTCGAGCGTTTCGATCCGGTCGCTTTCCAGGAATCCCTCGCGGTTCGCTTTCTTGGGTGGAGCATCCGTAATCATCATCCTGCTCCGGTTCCATCGGGCACCTTCGCCTCCGGCACCGCCAGCACTGGGGTGATCCCGTCCAAATAGCCGATGTCGAACAGCATTCCTTCCGAAACCATCCCTGTCATCTTGCGGGGCGTAAGGTTTACAACGAATAACGCTTGCTTGCCTTCGATCTCCCGTGGATTTGCACGCTCGCGCTTCATTCCAGCCAAGACGGTGCGCACATGATCCCCGAAGTTGACCCTGAGTGCGACTAACTTTTCCGAATTGGCAACATCGCTCACGGCTTCGATGGTGCCAACTCTTATGTCGATTTGGTTCAGGAGTTCGGGCGAGATCGTAGGCTTTACCTGCGCGGGCGTCATCTCGCGATTTTAGTCGGAAGCTCACGGGTTCGCTGCCCCGACGAGGCGATCACAATTCAAGCTGGCCCAGCGCCTCACCGAATAGGGGCAGATTAGCCCAGCAGTGCCGCCACATGGCACGCAGGAGCTATTCCTTCGGCGGAAACCCTAACATAGGCTGGAATGTGCGCAGTAAACGGGAGCGCCCCAATGACTCTAACCGGAGTCTGGGGCGCTTTTCGTTTTTTCACCCGGCGCTGAACTGGACTGGGTGGGATGTTCCTGTTGCCCTATCTGCCAAAGCGATGGGCTGGAACTGCGGGAGTATATCCGCCTCGCTACTCGGGATGAGGAGTTTGCGGTACCATTGCCTTGCTCGCGGACTTTTGGGTTCCGTCACAACATCTATGGAGGCGGTACACACATGAACAAGGTTTCGCGTTTTCGCTGGATAAGCATTTCTGCGGTGCTGCTCGCGCTTTCGCTTCTCATTGCCAGTGTGCAGCCTCTTGCCCAGGCTCAAGGCACCAGTCCCGCCCCTAATGTTCACAGCGCACCACCTGTCCAGATTCACGCGCTCAAGGTGACATTGCTTTCGACGATGCTGGTGGGCAGCGTAACGGGGGTGGGAGAGTGGGGTTTCTCCGCGCTGATTGAAGCAGATGGTCATCGCGTTCTGCTGGATACGGGAGCCCATCCCGATAACGTGCTGCAAAATGCGCGCGACTTGAAGATTGACTTGTCCGACGTTAAAGAAGTGATTCTTACGCACAATCACTGGGATCATGTCGGTGGGCTGATGACCCTTCGCAAAGAGATGATGAAGAGTAACCCATCGGCATTGTCAGTAGTTCATGTCGCACGCGGCATTTTCTACAGCAGACCAGCGCCCCAAGGTGAAGATAACCGGATGGTCGCATTGAAGAAGGAGTACGAAGCGACCGGGGGAAGGTTCATCGAACATGAAGCGGCGGCGGAAATCTTTCCAGGTGCGTGGCTGACAGGTCCGGTGCCTCGAAAATACCCAGAACGCAACTGGAATGTCAGCGGAAAAGTGCAGACCCCAGCGGGCTTGGTCGAGGACACGATCCCCGAGGATCAGTCACTGGTGCTCAACACCCCGGAAGGATTGGTCGTGGTCACGGGCTGCGGACACGCTGGAATCATCAACATCCTCACCTTTGCCCGAGAGGAATTTCCCAACGAGCCAGTAGACGCGGTCATCGGCGGCCTGCACCTCTTTCCGGCGACTGACGAGCAACTGAATTGGACTGCCGATAAGATGAAAGACTTCAAAGTGGCGAATCTGATGGGCGCACATTGCACTGGCATTGAAGCCGTGTATCGCATTCGGGAGCGACTCGGACTGCCGCGAGCATCGGCTGTTGTGGGCAGCGTGGGATCAAGCTTTGTCCTTGGCGAGGGAATCCATCCCGGCCCGCTTGCCAAATGACAACCCGCTCATCCGGTCTGCGATAGTCGGGCCTCAGATGCCCACAGCGCGGACCTGTGTTACTTGAGCCGTTGACCCGTCGCAGGGTCGAAGACGGCGTTGCGCAGGAATTGCTCCGTGGACCAGGGTGGCGCATCTCCTCCGAGATAGTGATGAAACCACTCGAGGTGCGCGGTGTAGTACAGAGCCATTTCATACCAACTAGGCCAGTGGCCCGCGTCGGAATAAACGATCAGTTTCGAGGGAACTTTCATCTCTTGCAGTGACGTGAACATCTGCAGCGACTGTGTGTAAGGGACGCGATAATCGCGCTCGCCGGAGATGACGAGGCAGGGCGTCTTGAAATTTTTCACAAAATACGAGGGGGAAAACTTCTCGTACTGATCGGAGTTCCATGGCTGACCTTTGTAGTCCCACTTGGGAAACCACAGTTCTTCAGTCGCGCCGTACATGGAGCGGAGATCGAAGACACCCATCATCGACGCGATAGCCTTGAAGCGGTTGGTGTGGCCCTCGAACCAGTCCATCATGTAGCCGCCGTAGGACCATCCCATGGCGCCCGTGCGATCGGGGTCGACGTAGGGAAGCTTGATCAATTCGTCGGTAACCCTCATCAGGTCTTCAAAAACCATGCCCCCATGGTCACCGGAAATTTCCGCCGTGAAATCTTGGCCATAGCCCGTGGATCCATGCGGATTGGCGAAAGCGACGATGTAGCCGGAGCCGGGATAAACCTGCCAGTCTCCGCGAAAAGAATCCTGCCACTGAAACTGCGGCCCACCATGCACGTTGAGGATGAGCGGATATTTCTTCGACGGATCGAAGTTGTGGGGCTTGACAATGAAGACTTCGATCTTCGCTCCGCCGGCTCCCTTTACCCACATGCGCTCGGCCGGACGGAGATCCACCTCATTGGCGACTTCGTCGTTGAAGTGAGATAGACGTTGCGGCGTCGAGGATTTCCCATCAGCCAAGTCCACCGCAAAAAATTCGACGGGATCGCTGACAGAACGCCGGATGTAGATGATGCGGCTGTTGTCCTGTGAGACCTCGAAGGAGTCAATGGTTCGGTCTACCAACACTTGTTGAATGGATCCGGAGTCGAGGCTCACCCGGAAGATGGGAGTGTCGCCTTCGACTGGAGCGCTGAAGTAGAGAGATTTGGAGTCTGAGGCCCATTGAAAGGCGTCAACCCAGTCGCGGAAGGACTCGGTGAGCACACGTGATGCACCGGTAGAGCGATCGTAAATGGCCAGGCGAAAGAGGTCGGATTCATAGCCGGGTTGCTTTTGCATTTGATAGGCGATGTATTTTCCGTCCGGTGAGTATTTCGGATGACCGTCGAAGGCAGGATTCCCAGCGGTGACGTTGCGCGGCGGCTGACTCCCACCGAGCGAGACGATCCACACATCACTGTTTGTGGACGAAGCGAGATCGCGGTCATGATTCGAGTCGAACGCGAGTTCCGTGCTATCCGGTGAGAAATCGTATTGCAACGGTCCGCCGAGCTGGAAGGGAGGCGAATCGAAGTCACCCGGCGTCAGATCGCGCACCGCGCCGGTGGAAACGTCGGCCAGCAGGACGTGGGTGCGCTTCCCGTCTTTCCATTGCGTCCAATGGCGGTAGAGCAGCGCATCGGCCAGATGGGCGTGGAGCGAGCCTTTGCTCCAGCGCTCGCCGATCTTCTTGTTGCAGGCATCGTCGGCGCCGCATTCCGGATAGACGTCGCTCGTAAACGTGACCCATTTTCCGTCAGGTGACCAGAGCGGGCCGGAGACGCCCGTGGAAATATTGGTGAGTCGCCGGGCTTCGCCACCGCTGGCGGAGATGACGTAGAGATTGTCATCGCCATCCCGCGAACTGATGAAGGCGATCCACTTGCCGTCAGGTGAGAAGGCGGGCGACGATTCACCCTTTTCTCCAGACGTAAACTGGCGCTCGTTCTTGCCGTCGGCGTCCATAAGCCAGATGTGCTTGGTGCTCTTTGCCTTCGCCAGGTCGTCCGTGCGCAGGGTGAACAGGACGGTTTTGCCGTCGGGAGATACGTGCAAGTCTTCTATTCCGCGAACCCGGTAAAGGTCTTCGATGGTAAAGGCGCGTTTGGCGGCTGCGCTGGAGATATTCAGCAGCAGAAAGCAGATTAAGTAAGAAAGCAGTCTCCTGTGCATGAAGCCTCTCATCTTAAAGTGAATTGTGTGGATAACTCGCGAATTTAAGCACAATCCGCCCGTCTCGCGCCAGCATTCCTAGCCGACCCGTGATCGCGAGACCCGTAAAGTCGGCAGTTTCCAACCGCTTACGAAAAATCCAAGACTCTTGTACTGATCGGCTCGGGGCGCATCTCCGGGTCTTGGTCGTGCTCGTCGCAGAGCATCATCATCGGGATCACAGGACGTAAACCAGTGACGCTTTCACCGCGTTTCCCGATCCAGCCATTTCTCTACCCGCGCCGGACTCCACTCCTCCAGTGCTCGCAGCAGGTCGGCAGCCGACTCCCGTGCCAGCACCAACCTCCGATTCTCCGGTTTCAGGAACCGCTCCTCTACCGCATGGTCGAACATCGCGAGCAGCGGACTGTAATACCCCAAGACATTCAGGATGCCGCAGGGCTTCGCGTGCAGACCCAGTTGCGTCCACGTCACCACCTCGCAAAACTCCTCCAACGTTCCGAACCCGCCCGGCAGCACAACGAATGCATCGGACAGGTCGGCCATGAGCGCCTTGCGCTCGTGCATGGAGCGGACAACATGGAGTTTCGTCAGCCCCTTGTGACCGACCTCGCGCCCCATAAGGTGTTCCGGGATGACGCCAACCGCCTCGCCGCCCGCCCTCAGCACCGCGTCCGCGAGCCTACCCATCAGTCCCACATTGCCGCCGCCGTACACCAATCCAATGTTGCGCCGTGCCAGTTCTGTTCCAAGCTCCTCGGTGGCAGCGCCGTACTCGGGGCGGCTGCCGGAACTGGAGCCGCAGAAAACGCAGATTCGTTTCATGTAGGGATTCTCAATCTCGCTTCCCCAACAACCCTGTCGCAAGCAGACGTTAGCAGTCTGTCCATCGAATGGAGGTATCTGCGAGCATTGCCCGAATCTTACGTGGACGAGGCTGTTGTAGGAAACTGGAATTGCGTCTTGTCTTATCAGTGGTGATCGGCGGGCCGACAAAAACGAAAGCGCCCCAGACTCGATTGAGTCGCGGGACGCTTGTTGATCAGCCCTCCCCCGAAAGCTGCTCAATTCCAGCTTAGACTCCTGTCCACAGCTTCGTGAATGGCTCCGGCGTGCCATGCGGCGGTACGAACGTAACTTGAGATTATCCCGCTCATCTTCGGGAGTCTTGACGCAGCGGCTCAGCGGGTTTGGTGCTCGGCGATTCCGCCCTTGCCCGTTCCTCCGATGCCGATTTCGTAAAGGGCCGCTAGGTCTTGCGACCCCCGAGGACCAAGGCGAGGACGCCTCCAGCCAGCAGAACAATACCTACAGCCGGGGGCAGTTTCTCGCGACTCTGGGTCTGGACGCCGATCTTAGTATCTCCAATTTTCACACTATGGTTCTCGCTGTGAGGCACGGGCACGACGAAAGCCAACAATCCAAGCACCAGCAATAAGACACCGATGAGGCCAACACTCTTCATACTGAACCTCCCGTTAACAGACAAAATCGTATCCCAAGCCGCGGCAAGACTAAGAATCTTCGCGCCGAATCTTTACGGAACGTGTCGAATCGGAGGCCGCAACGCATCAGGCTGAATGATGGAGACTTCGGGCAACGTTAAAGATTCCGGCACTGCTGCTTGACTAAACTCCTCTGAAAATTGCGGGCGATTCTGGCCCTTGAGACGATCTTGCTTTATTTGTTAGCATCCGGTCGATTTTCGCGAACACTTCGGTCAGCTTCTGAGGGTCCTGCTCTGTTTTGGCTTGCTCGCAGAGCTTCATCCAGCGTTCTTGGTTGGTGCTATTATTGCGATCTTTGCTTTGGCAGTCATGTAGCACAGCCTCTCAGTACGCCAGTGGCAGTATGGCTCAGTTAAGTTGTTCGGAACTGTACAAGATTGATCAGTCATGGAAAATACTAACAATATGTGTCATTTGTGGGCACTCGAAACCTAGCTTTATTAGACAACCGCCGAATCCCTTGCGCCTGTCTCTTGGCGGCGCCCGTATAATTGCGAGGATATGAACAGATTGCTTTGTGTTCTGTGCTCCATCGTCGTCGCAATCCCTCTGCTTTCTGAAGCGCAATCGCATGACGAAAAAGTTCCTGTCATACGAGGCGGTGCTGGTCCCTGTTCCCTCGAACTTACAGTTATGGGCGCAGACGGCAAACCCGCTTACGCGGCCACGGTCAAGGTTCATATCGCGTATGGTTTTGGTGGAATGCGGAGGCTCGATCTCGAAGCCGGAACCAACTCGGATGGCAAGGTGAAGTTCACCGAGCTTCCCCGTCGAGTGGCGCGACCTCCACTGGAATTTCACGCTTCGAAGGATGAGTTCGAGGGTGTCGCGGCGTTCGATCCGGCAACCGAGTGCCAAGCCAAACATGACATCACACTGGAGAAGTCGAAAGCGCAAGACGGCCGCTAAATTGAATGTTTACATCCCCGAAAACTGCTCGAGTGAACTCTTCGGAGACTACACTCCCCTCGCGTGCTCGGCGTTGGCTTGTTTGAGGATGGGATTTATCATGGATCATTCCTTTCTGGAAAGGACAAGAGTAAGAGATGGTGACGCGAGAAAACGCACCCACACACGACCTGGGCTCTTTGCGCATCCACGAAGGACAGCGCAAAGGCGGCAAAGTGGGGAAAGGTCTCGCCATTTTCTTCGGGCTTCTGATCGTCCTCTCCGGTGTGGGAGCAGGTGTCTACGCCTTATTAGAATCGAAACCAGCCGTCGAAGTAGCCGTGGCCAGGAAAGCCGTGGGCCCCGGAAACCGCGAGGCGCTGCTTAACGCCACCGGATACGTCACCCCGCGCCGCCGGGCCACCATCGCTGCCAAAATCACTGGCCGCGTGACCGGCGTTTTCTTCGACGAAGGCACGCACGTGCACCAAGGCCAATTGCTGTCCACTCTGGACGATGCCGACGCCAGAAGAGCTCTGGAGACCGCCAGGGCCGACCGCGATTCCGCTAAAGCCGCCATCGCAGACTACGAAGTACAGCTAAAGAATGCTCGAATCTTGCTGCACCGGACCGAGGAACTCCAAAAAGCTGGGGTAGAGCCCCAGGAGCAGCTGGACAATGCGCGCACCGCTGCGGAAAGTCTCCAGGCCAAAATCGATCTGGCCAAGGCGCAAGCGATTGCGGCGGAAGCCCGCATCGGCGAGGCGCAACAAGCGGTTGATAATTGCACGATTCGCGCGCCCTTCGACGGCATCGTTGTCTCGAAAGACGCGCAAGTCGGCGAGATGGTTTCCCCCATCTCGGCAGGCGGCGGCTTCACGCGCACAGGCATCGCCACAATTGTGGACATGAACTCGAATGAAATCGAGGTCGATGTAAATGAAGCCTACATCACACGGGTGAAGCCCGGCCAGCAGGTCACTGCGATTCTCGACGCTTATCCCGACTGGGAGATTCCCAGTCGCGTGCGCACTATTATTCCCAGCGCGGACCGCCAAAAAGCGACCGTGAAAGTGCGTATTTCCTTCCTGAAGCTGGACCCGCGCATTCTCCCCGACATGGGAATTAAAGTGACTTTCCTCGGGGATGAACCATCTGAAAAGAATGTGGCAGCCGCGCCCGCAATTCTCATACCTCAGAATGCCGTTCGCGACGACGGCGGCAAGAAGGTTGTTTTCCTGATCAAGGCGGATAAAACAGAGCGCCGCGCGGTCACGCTGGGCGGAAATCGCGGTACCGACGTGGAGGTCATCTCGGGTTTAGTGGTTGGCGACACCGTGGTTGTAAACGGACCGCCAAATCTCCACGATGGCGAGAGCGTCCAGATCAAAAAATAAAGATCAAGAAATAAAGACCAGGAAATAATAAGGGGAGCGAAGACATGGTTCGACTGGACGGCACTGGCAAAACGAACAGTCAGATTCAGGTGCGCGGGCTGGATAAGACATATCGCCGTGGGGGCGAAGAAATCCACGTACTGCAGGGGTTGAATCTCGACGTTGACCAGGGCGATTTCGTCGCCTTCATGGGGCCCAGCGGATCCGGCAAGACCACACTGCTGAACTTGCTCGGCGGACTCGACGTTCCCACGCGGGGAAGCATCACCGTGGGTGGCGACGAGATTACGCACATGTCCCGCAGCAAGCTGACCTCGTGGCGAGCCCGGCACGTCGGCTTCATCTTTCAGATGTACAACCTCATCCCGGTGCTCACGGCGTTTCAGAACGTGGAACTGCCGCTGCTGCTCACCAGCCTCTCCAAAGCCGAGCGCCGCAAGCATGTGGAGACGGCGCTCGGCATCGTCGGACTGACTGATAGGATGAGCCATTATCCGCGTCAACTCTCGGGTGGACAGGAGCAGCGGGTGGCCATTGCGCGCGCAATTGTTGCCGATGCCACTTTCCTGCTTTGCGACGAGCCCACCGGCGACCTCGACCGAAGGAGCGCAGATGAAATCATGGATTTGATTCATCGTCTCGTGAAGGAGCACGGCAAGACCGTGCTCATGGTGACGCACGACCCGGTGGTCGCACAGCGCGCCGATCTCACAATGCACCTGGAGAAAGGCGTCCTGGTCGAGTCCCGCCAATCGCAAGAAGTCCCGGCCGGAGGCGCGGCGTGAAATTCCGTGGGCTGATTTTCGCCAATCTCTTTCGCAAGAAACTTCGCTTGATCCTCACCATCGGGTCGTTCGCCGTTGCACTATTTCTTTTTGCGTTCCTCGCCGTGGTCAGGGGAGCCTTCAATCGCGGCGCCGATATCGCGGGAGCCGATCGCCTGGTGGTGATCAATCGCGTATCCATCATTCAGCCGCTGCCGCTTGCCGACCGCGACAAAATTCAACGCATTCCCGGGGTCAAGGCCGTCACCCACAACAATTGGTTCGGCGGCGTTTATCAGGAAGAAAAAAACTTCTTCCCGCAGTACGTGATCGACGTCGAGAATCAGCGCCAGGTCATTTCCGAGTTGGTTGTTCCCGACGACCAATGGCAGAACTTCGTAAAGGACCGCCAGGGCGCCATCGCCGGCGCGAAAACCGCCAAACGTTTCGGTTGGAAAATCGGCGACCGCATCCCCATCAAGAATGTCGGCTATGGCGCTACCGGCACCTGGGAGTTCATCTTGGATGGCATCTATCACAGCGAGCGCGCGGGCGGCGACGAGAGCCAGTTCTGGTTCCAGTGGGACTATTTCGAAGAGCGTGTGCCGGCAACGTTCAAGGGCAACACCGGCTGGTACGTGGTGAAACTCGACAGTCCCGATAATGCGGTGAGCGTCGCCAAGGCTATCGACGACATGACGGCCAACTCTTCGTTCGAAACTAAAACGGAAACGGAATCCGCGTTCGCCGCCGGTTGGGTCAAGCAATTCGGAAACATCCAATTCCTCATCATAACGATCGGCACTGTAGTGTTCTTCACTCTGCTGCTGGTCACTGGGAATACGATGGCCATCTCCGTGCGCGAGCGCGTCGGCGAGCTTGCCGTTCTAAAAGCGATCGGCTTCAGCGATCGCTGGGTCCTTTTCTTTGTGCTTGCCGAATCTCTTACCATTGCGATCGTCGGAGGCCTTCTGGGTCTCGGTCTTGCGCTCCTGGCAGTCCCAGCTCTGGGCGCGGCTCTGAATGGCCTATTGCCTACGCTCATCTTGTCACCTGCGATTCTTTCACTCGGACTCGCGACCGCTCTGCTGGTTGGCGTCGTCAGCGGACTGCTGCCGGGAATTGGCGCCATGCGCCTGCGGGTTGTCGATGCCCTCCGGAGGGTTTGAGATGGCTATCCCGTTCGTCTACAACTTTCGCAGCGTCACGGCTCGCTGGACGTCATCAATCGTCGCCGTCCTCGGCATCGCTGGGACCGTCGGCGTATTTGTGGCGATGCTTTCATTAGCGCGCGGCTTCAGGGCTACCTTGGTCGCCTCCGGTTCCGATGACAACGCTATCGTCCTGCGCGCCGGCGCCACCTCGGAGATGATGAGCGGAATTAAACTCGAAGACATCAAAATTCTCCAGGATGCTCCCGGTGTGGCCCGCGCCTTGGACGCCCCTCTGGTGACCTCGGAAGTCGTGGTGGTTGCACCCTTTCCCCTGCACGCTACCGGGACCGATGCCAATGCTCAAATTCGCGGCGTCTCGGCCAACGTTTTGACCATTCGGAGAAACGTTAAGATCGTTCAGGGTCGAATGTTCCAACCCGGCCTTGCCGAGTTGATCGTGGGGAAAAACGCCAGCAGCAGCTATTCCGGTTTGACCCTCGGCAACACGGTTAATTTTGGAGGCGGTCATTGGCAGGTCGTGGGTATCTTCGACGCCGGCGGCAGTTCTTTTGATTCGGAAGTGTGGTGCGATGCGCGCGTGCTCGACGACGTGTACAAGCGGCCCAGCAATATTTTTCAGTCCGCCACCGTGCACCTGAGTTCGCCAGGCGCCTTTGAGCAGTTCAAGGATGCGGTCACTTCCGACCGCCGCCTCAACTTCGACGTAACCCGCGAAATCGACTACTACGCCAAGCAATCGACGCGCATGACCCAACTGATCACCATTCTTGGAGGACTGGTGGCCTTCGTCATGGCCATTGGCGCGGTTTTTGGTGCGCTCAACACCATGTATTCGGCGGTCGCCGAGCGCGGTCGCGAAATCGCCACCATGCGCGCCCTGGGCTTTGGTGGCGGAGCCGTCGTCTTCTCGTTCCTGGTCGAGGCGCTGCTGATTTCTTTCGTAGGTGGCGCCATCGGCTGCGTCGCCGTCCTGCCCTTGAATGGTCTGACCACCGGCACCATGAACTGGCAGACGTTTTCGCAACTGGCCTTTGCCTTCCGAATTACACCCGCGCTATTGCTGGCCGGCATCGTCTTCGCGCTTCTGATGGGTTTGCTCGGAGGCTTGCCTCCGGCGATGCGCGCCGCCTGGCGGCCTGTGGCCGTCGCCTTACGCGAACTGTAGGCTCGGCCGAGTCGCCAATCTCTTGAGCAACTTGTTCAACGCGGTCCCTTCGCGCTTCAGGGGACTAGCGAAAACCCAATCGCCGTTCGTTTGGAAACTCGTTGTTCTGCTTCCACACTTTCAACCGTTCAAGCAGCGCGGTTCATTTGGCTGGCGCGTAGAAATCACGCAGCGGCGAACCACTCCAGCGATTCGTGTATCTCTTCAGGACCTGCGCTCCAAATGATAACTGGCAAGGTGGGTCGCTCCGTCTTCAGAACCTCAGCGACTTGATCGCCGTCCATGCCGGGCATATTGAAGTCGAGGACCACTACGTCAATGTGGCGTTGGCGAGTTATGGCAATTCCGCTGAGACCATCGGGAGCGGTGAAGACCTTATACCCCATGCTCCGCAGTAGTGCCCCGTGAAGTTCCAGAATGGCGGGATCGTCATCAACACAGAGAATAGTCGCCATAGGATGACCTGCTCTTAGAGCCTTGCTTGGATGGTTGGTTGTCCAGAATCGTATCGCCAGACTTCGCAACCTGTCGGTCTGCTGCCGTACCCACGAATGTGCGCTGGTCGCAAGAACAGCTACTCCGAATTGCCCTGCCATTCCTTAACCTGCCGCTGCATTATTCCGTAGCACTCGCAGGCCGCTTCCATTATTCTCAGCGGGTGCGGCTCCGGAAGCAGAGGTTCAAATGTCAAACATGCGCAAGGACATCTTCACTGACCGCTGGGTAATCGTGGCGGATGGCGACGGGTTGCAGCCGACCGACTTTCATTTCAAGAAATTCGCAAAGGACACTGGCTTCTGCCCATTCTGCGAGAGCAATGAGGCCGCAACGCCCAAGGAAGTCTTCGCCATCCGAAATCGCACATCTTCCCCTAACGGGCCGGGGTGGTCAGTCCGGGTGGTGCCAAACTCCCGGCCGCGCTTGCGGATCGAAGGCGAACTGGCACGCCGGGCCGAAGCGTTGCACGACCTGATGAACGGTGTGGGGGCACACGAAATCATCGTGGAGACATCGCGGCACGACCGTAGCCTGCATGAGTTAGAAATCGAGGAAATCTGCGACATTATCAGAGCTTATGTAGCTCGCATTGTCGATCTTGAGGGAGATAAGCGCGTGCGCTACGTTTTGATCTTCAAGAATCACGGTGAGGGAGCCGGGGCTCACACGATTAGTCATTCCATCTCGCAGTTGATCGCGCTCCCGATAACGCCACGTGCAGTTAAGACGAAACTCATGATCGCTCGTGACTACTTTGCTTTGAAGGAGCGCTGCATATACTGCGACGTGCTCCAACAAGAGTTGAAGGGACGAAAACGACTGATCAAGGAGAATGAAGATTTTGTCGCGTTTGCTCCGTTTGCGTCGCGTTTTCCCTTTGAGATGGCCGTGTTCCCGAAGTTTCATAGCAGCGCATTCAGCCGAATCGGTGCAACCCAAATTGACAATTTGGCTCGGATCCTGCGTGATCTACTGCAGAAGTTGGATCGAAACATAGGTGGGCCACCCTACAACCTGTCACTCCACGACCGGCCCTTCCTGCGTCGAAGAGGGAGCTACTGGAACACAATCGAGGAGGACTTCCACTGGCATATAGAAATCCTGCCCCAGATGTTTCGTATTACTGGATTCGAGTGGGCTTCCGGGTTCTTCTACAATCCAGTACCGCCAGAACTGGCCGCTCGGTCGCTTTCGCGCGGTGGCCAAGTCTGAACGGCGTTTCTTCTGGTGTTATCATCTCCCGTGGTTTCTTCTTGCAGTTCGCGATTGCTACTGTTCAATGCATGATGAGTTCAAGATTCCTAGTTTTGTTGAGGAGCAACTGGCCCACTGCGCAGACCATCCTGTCACTTTCATTTTTCGCTTGCGACAAGGCGGCGGACCATACATTCCGGTTGCCGACCACTCGTCCGCAAAGGAATCTGACCCACAAGGATGCCCAGCATCTTACCCCTAGAAAGTCTTGCGGCTAATTGACCCACGTGCGGGATTGTCAAGTATCCGCCCAACCAAGAGGCCTGAAGGCAAGATAATTTAGGTTGGCTTGCCACGCATCTATACGTTCGCGTCGACAGCCCCATGCTGCTTGAGATTCCGTTCTACGAACCGGCTGCGTCCCTGCCTATGAGCTCTGTTCCGCGTGGTTCCTGATCGCCCTAAGCATGCCGGAAAAAATTATCGCGTGAACTGGGTACAACCCACA
>Ga0074045_10003487_pt1 | contig 14173 bp, 12 predicted proteins | sample BogForMeECP23OM2_FD_94442 | JGI IMG/M metagenome (GOLD analysis project Ga0074045, IMG submission 94442) | Bog forest soil microbial communities from Calvert Island, British Columbia, Canada - Bog Forest MetaG ECP23OM2 | ecosystem: Environmental > Terrestrial > Soil > Wetlands ... | reverse complement strand
TACAGATCGAACAGTTTGATCAGCGTTTGGGAGTAGTCCGCCTCGCGGTTGGAGCCGTTGAACAGCTCGCTCAGAAACTCCAGCATTTGTGTGGACGCCCGCCGGGTCAAAGCAATTTCCTGCATCACCGCGACAAATTGCCGGCGCTCGCCACGCTTTGCCTGGAACTGCCCCAGCTTCCGCGCCAGCGACACCGCGGCCTCATCCTGATCGGCGTCCACCAACTGGCCGATCAACGCTGTCACCTGCTGCATCCGGTTGGGATTCTGCTCAAACAAACGCCACACCACCGGCTCCGCGTCGGTGAAGCGGCTCGCAGCTAGTAAAGCCTCGGCGTAGGTATCCTGCAGAAGCGGGGACGTTTTTCCCGCGTTGACCTGCGACTCCAGAATGAAGATCGCCGCCCCAATCTGTCCCTGCCCCAGTAGGCTGGTCCCGTAGGCCAGCGCGATCTCTTCATCGGAGGAGTCTTCCTGGTAGGCGCGCTCATACCACTGCGCCGGGTCGGCCCCACCGGCCGCGGCCAGCTGCGCCACCTGGCGAAAAGCTGCTGCCGCATCTTTCTTTTCTCCGAGCTCGGAAGACAGCTCCGCGAAGCGCAGAACATTCGCCTGATTGGGATCGAGCGTTACCATCCGCTGCAGCACCTGCATCGAGGCTTTCTTGTTGTCCTGTTTTGCCAGATCGCTTAAAGCCGATTCGTAGGTACCGACGGCCAGCTTTTTGTTCGAGCCTTCGAGCAACTGCCCGAAGCGGAATTTCTGCTCCCAGGTCGGGTTGGCATGCCGCGCCAGCTTCTTGTAGGTCAGGCTGGCGCGCGTGGCGTCTCCTGCATGCACCTGCCGCTCAAACAATTCTCCCAACAACAGCACGGCATCGCGCGACCGGTTTTGCGACAGGCACAAGTCGGCCGCCAGTTGTCGCACCGTGTCATTTTCAGGATCGTCGCGCAGGACCAGCAGGTATTCTTCCAGGGCTTCGGCAGCCTTCCCCTTCTGCAGAAGCTTTTCCGCGCGCTCCACACGCCGCGTCAGCTCGGCTCGATCGGCGCGGGTTATGTTCTCGGGCATGGGCAATCTCTGGGCGGAGTGCTTCTCACCCGATTCTAGGAGTCACCCCCGGCGCCAGCAATCCGCAAGGGTGCCCCGGTGATTACGAAAGTCACATGCATCCGGATCAAAAGCTGTCCTCTGTGTGGGGACAGCCGCCTCGGCATGCACAAGGCGACATGGTCCCTGTGGGGACAGCCGCCTCGGCTGTCCAGACGAGCGCAGCGAGTCGTCCCTCAAGCCAGTCGCCCTCAGGGCCTTGGGGAAAACCATCTCTTTTTGTTATCGTGCCCCATGCCTGTTCCAGCCGCTCCTGAGGCGATTCAAGAACAAGGCCTGCACCACCAACTCACTGCCGGACAAATGACCATGGTCGCCGTTGGCGGCTCCATCGGCACCGGCCTTCTGCTGGGTTCGGCGGCAGCTCTCGAAATTGCCGGCCCCAGCGTGATCCTGAGCTACCTCGTTGCCGCTTTCATCGCGTACACGGTGGCCATGGCGCTTGGCGAACTGGCGAGCGTGCATCCCGCAGCCGGATCCTTCGGGGTCTATGGCGAGCTTTACCTCAACCAATATTTGGGCTTTCTCTGCCGCGCCGGCTACTGGGCTTCGATCGCCTTCTCCATCGGAGCCGAACTCGTCGCCTCGGCGACCTACATGAGCTACTGGCTTCCCGCTGTGCCAGCATTACTGTGGATCATTTTCTTCTCTGCCGTGCTCGTCCTCGTCAACCTGCGCAGTGTGAGCGCCTTTGGACGCTTCGAGTTCTGGTTCGCCATGATCAAATTCGCCACCATCGTCGCCTTTATCCTTGCCGGGGCGGCCTTGCTTTTCAGCGGGCGGATGCCCACGCAATATACCTCTCAGGGAGGATTCTTTCCCAAGGGACCGATGGCGCCGCTGCTCGCGGTTTTCCTGGCCATCTATGCCTTCGGCGGGGTTGAAATGCTCGCCGTCACGACCGGCGAGTCGCGCTCGTCGAAAGATATTCCACGCGCCGCGCGCCTTACTTTTTTTCTGCTCGCGGGCCTGTACCTTGGCGCCATCGTTGTCCTAGTCGGCGTCATGCCCTGGAACCATGCGGGCGTCAGCGAGAGCCCGTTCGTCAGCGTGCTCCGCTCAGCCCGCATCCCCGCCGCCGCGTACTTCATGAATTTCGTGGTCCTCACCGCGGCGCTCTCCGGGGCGAACGCCAAACTCTACGTCGCCTCCCGCCTGCTGTTTTCGATGGGCCGTTCCGGATGGGCTCCGGCGTCAATGGGAAAGCTGAATGCTTCCGGCTCGCCCACCCGGGCGCTGCTGGTCTCTTCCTACGGCATCGTCACCGCGCTAATCATCGAAAGCTGGGCTCCGAAGCAAGCCTTTCTCTACATCATGGGAGCCGCGTTCTCGGGCCTCATTCTGTCGTGGATCGTCTCCCTCGCCGCTCACATCAGCTTTCGCTGGCGGCTCACCCCACAACAGGTGGCGGATTTGCCGATGCGTTCGCCGCTGGGAGCCTGGGGATCGATGTTAGGTTTTGTGATGGTCTCCATCGCTGTAGTCCACACTTTATTTTCTTCGCGCGTAAACCGGCTCGGCGGACTAGTCTTCTTCCTGATCCTGACCGCAGCGTATTTTCCCCTGAAACGCAGTCGCCAGCCGAAATAAACCCAGGATGCGGGGTGCCTATTACCAGGGATGCCTATACCCAAAATGTGGGGACAGCCGCCTCGGCTGTCCAGACGAGCGCAGCGAGTCGCAGGGCTTTAGCCCGCGATAACCGAAAACTCCTCCAACTCCATTACCATCGTAAGCGGCTCCGCCCCTTTCCCACTGCCCACCGCTAACGCCCTCCGTTAGCCTTGACCTGGGGGCACGAATCACCCTCGGATTTCAAACCGTGATCATCTCTATCTTCCTGCTTCGGACTTCGGAGAACCGCCCGATCGCCGCATGCCTCGTTGGCATGGGCGTTGGGATCTATCTCTTCTATCAAGGCTTCCGCCTGTTGCAGCGAAGGCATCTCATCCTCAACACGCCGCTTTCGAAGATTCGCAGCGCGCCGCTCGGATTGGTCGAACTCAGCGGTCTCGCCGTGGGACCCTACACCCTGGTCTCTCCGGTCGCCGCGAGAACCTGCTACTACTACCGCACCCTGGTGTGGGAATTCAAACAGAACGGCAAGAATAAGCAGTGGGTCAAGGTGGCCGGCGAGTGCAGGCATGTGCCTTTCTTTCTCGACGACAACACGGGCAATGTCATGATCGATCCCCGCGGCGCCGAACTCGACCTGCACCTCGACTTTCAACAGGAGTTCTGCGACTCCTTCTTCACCACGAAGGAAGAAGTTCCCGACAACGTGCGCAGTCTTCTGCTGCGGCACGGCGTCAGCACCTCGAACAAGATCAAAGTCGAAGAGTTCTGTATCAAGCCGAAGAATGCTCTCTTCGTTCTCGGAACCATCGACGAGAATCCTGGCCTGGAGCTTACCCCGCTGCCGATTCAGCATGATGAATCCGAGTTCTCCTCCGGAAGCACGACTTTTCCCCTGGCGGGCGCCGCGCGATTGCTGGTGATGCAAGCGGGTGGCGAGCTCAGCTCGGGCCTTTCTCTGACCGGAGGGCTTCAGCATGACCCGGCTTACGATCCGATCTACGACAAAGCGGCGGCGTCAGCGGCATCGGCCAGGGTAGTCCGGCTTCCGCCAAGTCCCGCCTCGACGAAAGCGAGCGACATGACTCAGCAGCAAAAAATCTCGGCCGCGCTTTCGAAGGCTGGGATTACGAATCCGGCAGCCTGGGCCGCTGCCGAAGTCACATCCCCAGGCCTCGCCGGCGACGCAAGTCTGAACAACCTTCCGCTGGGAGTTACTGCCGCCTCGCTGGATGGCTTCGACCCCCACCCTCGGGTCGTACTCATGAAAGGCAAAAACAATCCGACGTTCCTGATTTCCTGGCACAGCCAGCGCGACCTGGCTACCTCGCTGGGCTGGAAATGCTCCCTCATGATCTGGTGCGGACCAGCCCTCACCCTGGTGAGTCTCTACGGCTTTCTTGTCCTAACCCATCTCTTCTAGGAGGGCCGCGGCAGTTTTCCACAGAGCAATTTCGGGTAGCTGTGACGTCTGCCCTTTCTTTCCACAGCAAGTTTCTCCTAATTTAGGAAGTGCAGGTGCCGGATGTAAAGCCGAGCGGCCCATGGAAAACGCTCAGCCCCCGCAGCCTCCCCATGCGAGTGAGGACAGTGGACATCTAGTCAGGGCTTCAGATCGGCTACCCTGGATAGCCCAGGGCTGTCGCCCGTTGTGGTGGTGATCACTACCTTTAAATTTGAAGGCAGCCAGCCCCGGAAGGCTGGACGAAAAGAGGAAGAAGCAAGAGGAAAGAGAGAACGAGTGAAATAAAAGGGTGGGAAGCCGGGCACCGGGAGTCAGCGCAGGGATTCATTCGCTCCTGCTGTCGCCTTCTTCGCCCCATCTTGTCCGAATACTGAGTGCTGGATGCTGAGTGCGGACCGCCGGGCGCTGAATTGTCCTCGACGCTCTAGTACAATGCTCGCGTGAGTAACGCCGTTCGCATCGGAATCCTGGGCGACTTCAATCCTGAGTTTCGTTCCCACCACGCCACCCCCGATTCTCTGCAGCACTCCGCCCGCAAACTGAATTTAGAAGTGGAGTCGCAGTGGATCCCCACGCCATCGCTCACCCCCGGCGATGGGGAAAAAATTCTCGAAAGCTTTGACGCCTTGTGGGCCGCGCCCGGCAGCCCCTACAAAAGTTTCGACGGCATGCTGAAGGGCATCGAGTTCGCGCGCCGCTGCGATTGGCCGTTTCTCGGCACCTGCGGAGGCTTTCAGTATGCCCTCATTGAATTTGCCCGCAACGTGCTTGGCATCCCCGACGCCGACAGCGCTGAAAACAATTCCGGTTCCAAGAACATCGTGATCTATCCCGTAGCCTGCGCAGTGGCCGGACGCGCGGGCGATGCTCCCAAGTTGTCCGGCATGGTGCCGGAGATCCGTTTGCGCCCTGGCTCCTACCTGCAGTCGTTTTACGGTAAGGACAAAGAGATCGTGAGCGAAGAGTTCTTCTGCAACTTCGAGGTCAATCCGGAATACGAATGGTGCACCATGGAGGCCGGCTTTCCCGTCGTTGCCCGCGGCGCTCAGGGAGAGATTCGCGCCATCGAATCCCCGGCGCATCGCTTCTTCATCGCCACCCTTTACCAGCCCCAACTGTCTTCCACCGCTGCCGCTCCGCATCCGGTGGTAACCGCATTCGTGCAAGCCGCGTCGCAGTGGGCCCAAAACAGACGCGAGGATGCGGTCCTCGAGTAAGCCCGGCCAGAAGTATGGATCCCATCCTCCATCTTCACTGGCTGATCCGAAGGCGCCTCGGAAAGTTAGTAACGAGCCTTAGTAACCATTACCACCGATTTCCGGCGCGGACTAAATAGATTAAAGTTTATGTTCGTTTTGACGATCTGACCTTCATGATCAGTTCCGTGAGCAGCGCCAACGTGAGCCAAGCAAACGAAGCCTCGAAACCGGCGACCACCGCCCCCAAGCCTCAGCAGCCCCAGAGCAGTCCGCTTCCCTCGGACACTGTCAGCCTGAAGAGCACGGGCCACGTCGACCAAGACGGCGACACCAAGTAACCACCACCAACCTTAACCTCTCGAACGAGTTGAACCACAAACGATGGAGGACGGGCACCGCAGCCTGCTCCTCCATTTTTGGTTGACGATTCTACGAGGCCGGAGTAAAACCGGCCGGCAGCAACTCAAACGCAGGATAGGCGTCAGCGATCGAGACAAAGGCTTCTCTTGGCGAGCCCGCGGGAATCGGAAAGTAGGCTTGCACCTCGCGCTTGAAAGTGTCGAGATACGCCTTGAGGATCTCTGGCTTTTCGATTTCGCTTAATGGTCGGAGGCGAAAAATACTTCGCCGGCTTCCCTTCTTCAGCGTAATCTCACCGGCGGCCTCGGCGTTGCGGACCCATTGCGCGCGTCCGCGCGGCGCAACCAGATATTGCTTGCCGTTCCACTCAAGCCGGTTGATCGGAGTGGAGTAAAGTTTTCCGCTCTTGCGGCCACGCACCTGCAGAAGGTAGTTGTAGGAAAAGCCGAGGCCGATCCCCACCAGCGATCCGTAGACGCTGTTGAAAATCTTTTCGAACGGAGTCGGCTGGCGGAACACGGGCGCAGTGGAACTCATGCCCCGATTGTACGCGCGCGCCTACGCCGCTTTTACAAAGCGCAGCGAGGCCGAATTCATGCAGTAGCGCAGTCCGGTCGGCCGCGGCCCGTCATCAAAGACGTGGCCGAGATGTGAGTCGCACTCGGTGCAGGAAACAGCGGTGCGCACCATGCCGATGCTGGTATCGGAAATCTCCCGCACGTTCTCCTTGGCAATCGGCTCCCAGAAGCTGGGCCAACCCGTACCCGAGTCGAACTTGGTCGCCGAACTGAAGAGAGCGTTGTCGCAACAGATGCAGCGATAGATTCCGGTTTCGTGGAGATTCCAATACTTGCCGGTGTAGGCAATTTCCGTGTCCGCGCGGCGGGTAATGTCAAAGACGCCGGAGGGCAACTGGCTGCGCCATTCGTCGTCGGTCTTGACTACCTTCGCGATCTTCACCTTGGCGAGGCGCTTGCCATCGTCGGAGAATTGCACGATGGTCACTTCTCCCGGCTCGCTCTTTGCTGCCGCCTCAATCACGTGCGGCTTGCGCCACGACCACAGCACCGCCCCGCCGAGGGCGGCACCGGCCCCGATCAGAAACAAGCGCCGTCCGCTGTTCACTTCGTCTCCACGATTGGCTTCAAACATGATTTCCTCCCGCAGTTGCAGTTCTCAGTTCAAGCGACGACCTTAAGTTGAGGATAGCTTCTCTTATTTTCCGCTATACAGATCAGGAAATTCGCGGCGCAAATTCGTCACCTTCGGGGCGTCGTTATAGACGATGTACGGATTATCCGGATGGAGCGTGGCATAGTTCTGGTGATAGGCTTCCGCCGGATAAAAGGCCTGCAGCGGTACGACCTGGGTCACGATCGGGCGCGGAAAAACCTTGGCCTGATCGAGTTGTGCAATGTAGGCCTGAGCGATTCGCTTCTGATCGTCGTTGCCGTAGAAGATCACCGAACGGTATTGCGTTCCTTCGTCAGGGCCTTGCCGGTTCAGTTCCGTGGGATCGAGCCCCACCGAAAAGAACACTCGCAGCAATTCTCCGTAGGTAACCTTCGACGGGTCGTACACAATCTTTACCGACTCGGCATGGCCAGTGCTGCCGCTGCTCACGGTCTCGTAGTCGGGATTCTTGACCGACCCGCCGGAGTATCCCGAGGTCGCGCTGATCACACCCTTCACATGCTGAAATACCGCCTGGATTCCCCAGAAGCATCCGCCCGCCACGACCACCGTTTCCTTACCCGAGGCTGCAGCTCTGGCCTCATCGGCTGCCGGAGCGGGCACGGCCGCCGCACTCCCGGCCTGGCACGCCACCGCACCGGCTAACACCGTGAGAATCATCGCCATCCACCGCAACGAATTCTTGGACATAACTCTTCCTCCCCGACTCAATCGCCGCTTTCCTCTGATTAGAGTTACGAGCCGGGAAGAAGTTTCGGATGTTGTGTGGAAGCGAGAGGCGACGTGATTGAGCGATTTGGTAATCGGGTAATTTGAAACCTAAGAGCTCTTAATTCACTAAATTACAAAACCCTAGGCGGAGGCTGCGTGGTCTCCCGCGGCCCGGCCGAACCAGCCGGAGAGCGCATGCAGGAAGACAGGCGTGCCGAACATCGCAATCGAGAAGAATAGGTCGCTCTCTACCGTGCCCCGGAAAAACGGTAGTCCGGCGGCGTAGGACATCATCAGCCCGTTGAAGCTGCGGGGATACATATCTGGCCAGACTGCCCATGCCGCGAAATTGCTGATCAGAAAGAATGAAACGGAGCTGGCGAGCGCGGCGCTGACCACGCGAACTGGGCCGGACTTCTCGCGGAGATTGGTTCCCAGCCAAAGGATCGCCGCGTACCACGCCCAGGTGACGAGGTGATCCCAAGTTAGTGGGTATGAGTAGATCAGCTTTGTGAGGACCACATCTGTGGCGGCAAAGAGTGCGAGCGGCACCCACATTTGGCGTCGGGAACCGCGGGCTCCGAAGAATAGAAGGGAGGCCGCTAGCGGGGTAAAGTGCCAGGCGTGGGGAATGACATTCAGCGGGCCGGCGAAGGGCAAGAAACGCACGGCGACAGCTAAGAGGACGAATATGTAAGCCAGCATGGGCACCTCAGATGAGCCAGACATTATTCTGGGCGCGGGAGGCGGATACGTCAAGGGAAGAGACCAGGGACTGGCAGGTGGGCGCAAAGCTCATGTGGGGACAGCCGCCCCCGGCTGTCCGTCGAGCGAAGCTCGACTTGCTGCTCTCTTAAGGAGACGCTCCCAGCGTAGTGGCGAAGAGCTGCGCCTCGCTGCGCTCGGCTGGACGGCCGGGGCGGCCATCCCCACATTTCCGGATGGACCTCCGCGCCTCGGCGCTAGCCTTAAGGTTCGGGGACTGTTACTTGATTTTCGCCGGTGCCGTAGACATCGCCGATCACGTGCAGATTGCGGTCAAGTTTCACACCGGCACCCAGCGCTCTGCCGGCGTCGCCTCTGCGATTGAGCAGGGTGGGCAACTGCACGAAGCGGAGATCTTGAAAGTCCACGATGTAGCCTGCATCCGGGCCGTCGACCGTTTCGGTTTCGGTGATCGGATATTGTGCCCAGTCGAGGTAGACGCGCCCGAGATAAGAACGCTTCGCGGCCAGCGTGATCCGCGTTTCTTCCGGCTTATAGAGAATGCGCAGTCTGCCTTCGGGATCGACTTCTGGGCCTAAAGAATTTACCGGGGCTAAAGCGAAAAAGGACTGGGTTTCGACTACGCCATACCATCGGAATGGAGTCATCATCGTCGGAAACGCGGAGGCACGCAGAGGGTCGGCCCCGTCGTAGCTGCGGGCGGCGAGGGCATTGACCGCGCGGCGGTGTTCATAGTCGCGCACTCCCCACAAAAGCGCGACTGCGATCAGGGCCACTGTAGCGGCAAGGCGGCCTCTCGGGCCGCGTTGACGTGCGCCGATTTCTTTGTCGATCAGCAAAAAGAAGGACGGCACAATGAGCCCGAGCAGGAGAAATCCGAATATTAGCGGTTCGAAGATGAAAACGATATCCCAGGAGTACCACTTTTCCGAAAACGGCCAGAAGGGGCGCACTCCGTAGTTATTGGTGAAGTCGAGCAGGATGTGGCTTAGACCGGCGAGGCAGGCATAAAGAAAGAGCAGCCCCCAGCGTGGAGGTAAGTTTGGGTTGTTCGATTTGCGCCCGCGCATGCGCCACACCAGATACACGAACGCGACGACGAACGCTGCCATAAGAATGATGCCGACAAAAGAATGAGTGAAGCCGCGATGATGGGCGAAGCCAAAAGCCGGTCCGCGGAAACGGCCGAGAACATCGAGATCGGGGGCTTCGGCGGCGAGGGTGAGCGTGAGCGTGGCCAGCGCGGTCTTGCGATTGAGTCCAGCGCGTCCCAGGCAGGCGCCGGTCAGGAAGTGGGTGACGGGTTCCAAGGTCTACGGATTCTATTTGGGCGAGTAGGGAAATGCCAGTGGCGGTGATTTAAAGGGTCGGGTGACGACATGCCTCGCTTCGCTCGGCGGACAGCCGAGGCAACTGTCCCCACATGGCCATTTTCATCGCGCTGGGGCTAGCAGCGTTAGAGCGTTGGGCACGACTGTTATTTCTGCGGGCAGCGTTCCGAGCAGTTCGCCGTCGGCTTCCACGTAGATATTGGAGTTCGTCGCCGTCGAATAACGGCACTTAACTTTGCTCGCGTAAGCGAGATCGATGCCGTCGACCTTCCAGTTGCCGCGCAAAAGGCCGCGGGTCACATAAGAGAGATACGCGAATCGGCTGGCAGTGCGGCACAGAATCAGGCGCAGGTCGTCGCGATCAAGCGATGCGCCGGGGGCGAGTTCTTGCAGAACTCCACCGAAGTTGCGGATGCGAACGCTCATCATCTCCGTCACCTCGGCGCGAGTGCGGTGATTCGAGGGATCGTCCTCTCCGCCGTCGGCGTACTCGAGCTGAAAGCGCGTCATGGGATAAGTGAACCAGAGGTGCCAAGCTTTGGCGTAATAGGCGGCCATACCCAGGCGATGCTTGGCGCCGCGGTCCAGCTTGTAGAAGAGGTGAGCGTCGACGCCGGCCCCTGCGGCAATGATGAAATAACGGTCCCCGGGATTTCCCTCGAGGTCGCGGTATTGAATGCGCCCGAGCCCCACCCGGCGCGGAGCTGCATGAATAGCCGCTTCGGCCGCGGCGACCGATTGCATGGGCAAGCCGAGATCGTGAGCGAGCGCATTCGCCGTGCCCATGGGGAGAACCGCGAGCGCTACCTGGGTATTGGCCAGCACCTGAATAATGTTGTGAATGGTGCCGTCGCCGCCGCAGGCGAAAAGCGTGTCGCAACCGGCGAGGACGGCTTGCCGGGCTTTTTCTTCGGCGTGGGCGCGCGAATCAGTCAGGATTAATTGAGACTCAACTCCGGCGTTGCGCAACAGAGCGAGCACGGACTCCAACTCGGACTGGCGCTTGCGGCTGCCGCCAGAATCGGGATTGTAGAGCAGGGCTGCCTTGCGCATGAGCTGAGTCGAAGATGGATTGTACCTTGAGTCGTTTTTAGGCTTCACCCGCTTTGCAAGTGGGCAGGGTTTGGAATAAGCTGTGGCTGCTTGGGAAGGGCGTGTCCCCCTGTTACTCTCCTTCGACCCGCCCTCCAGAAATCAAAACTCAGGAGGACTGACCAGATGAAGACTCTGGCGCGCTTTCTCTGTGGAGCGATCCTTGGCCTGGGCGTTATCTACGCTCAGGATCACTCGATGCAGGCTGAACACCGGCCGGTGACGCTGGTCGCGGGCATCGGCGATGCACATCACCCGGTTTCAACGCAAAACGTACAAGCTCAAGAATTCTTCGATCAAGGCTTGCGCTTCATCTATGACTTTAACCACGACGAGGCGGCGCGTTCTTTTCAACATGCCGCGGAGCTGGATCCAAAGCTGGCGATGGCGTACTGGGGCGTCGCCGAGGCGATCGGGCCGAACTACAACGACCCCGCCGATCCCGACCGCTATAAGCGGGCGCATGATGCGGTGCAGAAGGCGATGGATCTCGCAGGCTCGGCCTCGCCTGGCGACCAGGCTTATATCCGGGCGCTCGCCAGGCGCTTTCCTGCCGATCCGAATTCCGACCTGAAGAAAGCGGCGGAAGAGTATCGCGATGCGATGCGGGAGGTGGTGCGTGAGTTTCCTGACGATCTGGATGCGGCCACGCTTTTTGCGGAGGCGGGCATGAATTTGCATCCCTGGGGTTTGTGGCACATCGATGGGACGCCAGCGGCCGGCACCGACGAAATTGTGGCTACGTTGGAGTCGGTGCTGAAGCGCGATCCCAATCATTTGGGGGCAATTCACTATTACATTCACGCGGTGGAAGCTTCGGCGAATCCGGAGCGGGCTTTGGCGGGGGCTAACAGGCTCGCGGCGCTGGCGCCGGCCGCGGGACATATCGTGCACATGCCGGCGCATGTCTACATTCGCACCGGCGATTACGAAGCGGCGGTGAAGGTCAACGAGCAAGCGGCAGAGGTTGACCGCGCCTACATAAAAGCAACTGGCGTGCAGGGAATTTATCCCATGATGTATTACAGCCATAACTTGCACTTCATTGCCATGTGCGCGGCGATGAATGGAAACTACGCCGAATCGAAAAAGAACGCGGATATGCTGGCGGCTCACGTTGGGCCTGGCGTCAAAGATATGCCACCGCTCGAAGGCTTCATGACTGTACCCTTGGCGGTGGATATTCGTTTTCACCGCTGGGATGACATTTTGAGGACTCCGCAGCCCGACCCGGCGATGAAGACCACGACCGTTTTCTGGCATTTCGCTCGCGGCATGGCTTTCGCCGGCAAGGGCAAAATCGAAGAAGCGGAGGTTGAGTATAAATTTCTTTCGGAGACCGAGGCGGCGACGCCTCCGGACCTTGTTTTTCAGATGCCGATCAACAACAAAACCAAAGACATTTTGAAAATCGCGGAGAACACTCTGGGGGCGAAACTCGCACTTGCGAAGAAGGATAACGCCGGCGCGATCAAGATGCTGCAAGCGGCGGTCTCTATTCAGGACACGCTGAAGTATGGCGAGCCGCCGGACTGGTTTTTCCCGGTACGCGAATCGCTGGGCGCAGCGATGCTGATGAATGGGGACGCTGCCGGGGCGGAAGGCGTGTTTCGCGCCGATCTTGATCGGAACCCGCGAAATCCGCGCTCGCTGTTTGGCTTGCGCCAGGCGTTGCTGCAGCAGAAGCGCGAATACGACGCGGGGTTCATCCAGAAACAGTTTGAAGCTTCGTGGAAGGGCGGGAAGCAGGAACTGAAGCTGGAAGATCTCGTGTAAATGGGTTGCTGGAATTCGCGGGGCCGGTCTTCGCCGGCCCGTTTCTTACTTGGAGCAAGTTGTTTCGTTTAAGACTCGCCCGCATTGTCTCTTCGAATCGAGTACACCAAGTGCGGCACACCGACTCTGGCCACTTCTTTCCACACCGTCAGGCCGTTCTTTTCCGCAACGCGACGAGAGGGAACATTTTCGGGACGGATGAGCGAAATCAGCCGTTCGACTGAAAGCTTGGCGAAGCCGAAGTCGCGGCAGGCTCGCGCAGCCTCAGTCGCCAGTCCTTGTCTCCAGTAATCGCGGCGCACATGGTAGGCGATTTCGATTTCGTTGGCGCCGTCTACCTCCTGTAGAACCAGGCCACAATCTCCAATCAATTCGCCGCTCGCTTTGAGAATCATGGCCCAGAGCCCGTGGCCGTCTTTGGTGTAGCGCTGGCGGTTACGGGCGATCCACTCTTCGACTCCGCGGCGGTCGAATGGTTTGAGATAAAAGCGCATGGTCTCCTTCGGAGAGAATCAGACATAGGGCATCCACATCTTCGGGATGGAACTCGCGCAAAATCAGGCGCGGGGTTTCGAGGATTTGCATGATGTGCTCGCCGCGATTCGCTGGACAGCCGGAGCCTGCCCTGAGCTCGTCGAAGGGCGGCTGTCCCCACATGGTTCTTTCCCACTTATAATCTTTGGCGATGACTGTTGCCAGCAAAGACCTCGAAAAAAATATGGAGGCGCTACGCGAGAAGATACGGCACCACGAATACTTGTATTACGTGCTGGATCGGCCGGAGATCAGCGACGCCGAATTCGATAAGCTGATGCGCAAATTGAAGGATCTGGAGGCAGCCCATCCAGAGCTGATCACAGCAGATTCTCCCACTCAGCGCGTGGGGGGCGAGCCGCGCGAAGGCTTTGTGAAGGCGCCGCACTCCTCGCCCATGCTGTCGCTCGACAACACCTACAGCGAAGAAGAATTGCGCGATTGGGAGCGGCGGGTCCACGAACTGAGCGGGCGCACGGATGTTGATTATGTCTGCGAGTTGAAGCTGGATGGCATGTCTTTGGCGTTGATCTATGAAGGGGGGAAACTCGTGCGCGGAATTACTCGCGGCGACGGCAGCGTGGGCGAAGACGTGACTCTGAACGTGCGCACGGTGCGCTCGGTGCCGCTTTCGATTCCGAAAGAAAAGCTGAAGAAGGCAGGCATTCCGGCGGATTTTGAAGTGCGCGGCGAACTGCTGATGCCGACGGCGGCCTTCAAGAAAGTGAACGAGGAACGAGAACGCAAGGGGCTCGCGACATTTGCCAATCCCCGCAATTTCACTGCGGGTACAGTGCGGCAGTTGGATGCAAATGTTACGGCGGAACGCCGGATGGACTTCTTCCCTTATATCTTGCTCGTGAACGGGCGTACCTATTTCGATCGACACTGGAAAACTCTCGATGCGCTTGTAGCGGCGGGGTTCAAAGTCAATCCGAATCGCAGGCTTGTGCACACCATGGAGGAAGTTTGGGCTTTCATTCAGGAGTGGGAGGGGAAGCGCGAATCGCTGGAGTATGAGATTGACGGCATTGTGGTGAAGGTGGATCGCACGGGCTTACAGGATGAATTGGGTTTTACGGGAAAGGCTCCGCGGTGGGC
>Ga0074045_10003485_pt1 | contig 14180 bp, 12 predicted proteins | sample BogForMeECP23OM2_FD_94442 | JGI IMG/M metagenome (GOLD analysis project Ga0074045, IMG submission 94442) | Bog forest soil microbial communities from Calvert Island, British Columbia, Canada - Bog Forest MetaG ECP23OM2 | ecosystem: Environmental > Terrestrial > Soil > Wetlands ... | reverse complement strand
CCGCCAAACAATCCGATTTTCATATTTTAACAACACCGCCGCACGCCATTGAACCGCCGTTCGGTGGCTTCAACGTAAATCTGCTGCGCGGCTTTGCCGTGGTGAGTTCGCGGCACATCCGCGTTTTCACAAACGCGGCTACATTCACACTGCCGTGCGCGGTCCAGATGCGATTCGCCGGACCATTCCTTCGCCAATGCCAAAGCCAGCGCCGCCGTGCCTGCGATGTGCAGCGGATGGCCCTCGGCCACGGCGTAATCCGGCAGCCAGACCGGTTCGGTTTCGTGCAGCACCGCCGGCTTGCGGCGTGACAGCAGCAAAAACCACTCGCGCAAGCTTAACAGAAGAATCACGACGACCAGAACCAGAAAAATTCCGGCGACGATGGCGTCAAGCACGTTGTTGAAATACAAGGAACGATTTTGCGGCAATTCGTCCTGCGCAGCGCGAATCTTTACATTGAGTTCAGCAATCTGTTCACGCGGGACCAAGAGGTGTTCCATCTGATAGCACACATCAATTTTTGCTTTCTGTACCTGCGCCTGCGCCAGAAATCCGATGCGCGGGTCGGGATGGAAAATTTTCTCCACGCCGGCGGTGAAAGTCACCGCCACCAGCCAGACCAGCGGAACCAGCGCGATAAGCGCCAGCGCTGGTTTGCCCGTTTCTTTCGGAGGGGCGAGCTCTGCGAGCCCCTGATTTGGCATTTGTTCCTCTAATTTGGGGCGTCGCAGAACTCCGCCCTCCGAAATTGGTTGCAACTGCATTTTTAAAATAATGGTCGTGGCCAGGCACAGCGCGATGGCGGCGAGCATTTGATTGGCGATGCCGAACAGCGGCCAGAGCGAATTGACCCCGCCAAGCGGGTCGCGCACGCCTTGAATCAAAAAACTGCCCCACGCGGCGACCATCAGCGCGGCGGCCACCGGGATGGCGAGGGCATTTTTCGGGTCGCCGAGCGGTTTCCAGACGCGGCCCAGCATGCTTTGGATCAGATAACGTCCGACGCGGGTGCCGGCATCCACCGTGGTCAGGATGAACAACGCCTCGAACATGATGGCGAAGTGATACCAGAGGTCGAGCCCGCGGCCGTTGACGGCCTTGGAAAAAATGTGCGCCATGCCGACAGCCAGCGTGGCCGCGCCGCCGGTGCGGCCGAACAGGGTTTTCTCGCCCAGCTCATGGGCCAGTGAAGCCATCTGGCCGGTCGTTACCGGAAAGCCGAGGGCGGTGACTCTGGCCACGGTCGCGGCGGGATCGCTTTTGACGTTCATGCTGAAATAGACCCCGGGATCCAGCGCACAGGCGGCGATGAGCGCCATGATGGCCACGAAGGATTCACAACACATCGCGCCATAGCCGATGGACCGCGCATAACTTTCGCGGGTGATGAGTTTTGGCGTCGTGCCGCTGGCGATGAGGGTGTGAAAGCCGGAAATCGCGCCGCAGGCGATGGTGATGAAACAGAACGGGAATATTTTCCCCGCGACCACGAGCCCGGAACCGTCTGCGAACCGTGTCAGCGCAGGCATTTGCAGCCCGGGCAGCAGGATCAGGATGCCGAGCGCAAGCGCGGCAATCGTGCCGAGCTTCATGAACGTGCTCAAATAATCGCGCGGTGCGAGCAGCAGCCATACCGGCAGGCTGCTGGAGATGACGCCGTAACCAATGATGACCCACGCGACCGTGATGTCGCGCAGGCCAAAGACCTGCGACCAATGCGGGTTTTCATAGACCAGCTTGCCGCCCCAGACCGCCAGCAGCAGGAGTGTGACGCCGAACGCCGAGGCTTCCAGCACCCTGCCCACGCGCACGAACCGCAGATAATTGCCCATCAGCAACGCGATGGGAATGGTCGCGCCGACGGTGAAAATGCCCCACGGACTTTCCGCCAGCGCCTTGACGACGACGAGCGCGAGCACGGCCAGCAGAATCACCAGAATGGCCAGGATCGCCAGCACGGCGATGACACCGGCCGGTGCATTCAATTCCTCCTTGACCATCTGGCCGAGCGATTTGCCGTCGCGCCGGATGGAGCAGAATAAAATCACAAAATCCTGCACCGCGCCGCCGAGCACGACCCCGATCAAAATCCATAGCGCTCCAGGCAGGTACCCGAATTGCGCCGCCAGCACCGGTCCGACCAGCGGCCCCGGCCCGGCAATCGCCGCGAAATGGTGGCCGAAGACGATCCATTTGTTCGTCTTCACAAAATCCCGGCCGTCGTCGTGGACGACACACGGCGTGGCGCGGCGATCACTGAGCGCCAGCACGCGCGCGGCAATCCATTTGGAATAAAACCGGTAGCCGATGGCGCAGGTGCAGACCGCGGCGATAAGAAGGTATGCGGAATTGACCGGTTCGCCGCGCCGGAAGGCAATGGTTGCATAGGCGCCCGCGCCGGCCAAGGCGAGCAGGAACCAGAAAAGTGGCGCCAGAACCTTTTTCATACCGGATGGTTGGGGACTAATTTACGATTTACGATTTGTGAATTACGAGGTTAAAATTTGAGTGCGCTCCAATCGCAAGTGAAAAATTGCAAAAGGGAATGAATCGACACTGCCACAACTGCGGCGAGGAATGGAAGCTGACCGGCCAGCCGGGGCGGGGCGAGACCTGCATGAAATGCCGGGCCGACCTGCGGGTCTGCCTGAACTGCGCGCATTACGACCCGCGGGTGGCGCAGCAATGCCGCGAGCGCCGGGCCGAGCCGGTGCTGGAAAAGCACGTCGGCAACTTCTGTGAATATTTCGAGTTTGCCCTCCGGAACTGGACGCCGAAGGCCGCCGATGGTTCCCGCGAGGCCCGGGCGCGCGATCAGTTGAAGAAATTGTTTGGCGATTGAGCGGCCGCCCGTTAGCCTAGGCACATGAACGGCAGTGGTTCAAAATTGAAAACCGTGGCCTGCCAAATCCGGAGAACGGCATAGCTCTTCTATGGATTATTTGTCGGAACTGGAAAATCAGAGCATTTACATCCTGCGCGAAGCGTACAACAAGTTCGAGAATCTCGCCATGCTTTGGAGCATCGGCAAAGACTCCACGGTTCTGCTGTGGCTGGCGCGGAAGGCCTTTTTTGGTCACGTGCCGTTTCCGCTCGTGCACGTGGATACAACCTACAAAATTCCTTCGATGATCGAGTATCGCGACCGGCTTTGCAAAGAGTGGAACCTGAAACTCGTGGTCGGCAAAAACGAGGAAGTGCTTAAGACCGGCGTGACGTATCCAAACCGCAGAGCCACGCGGGTCGAATGCTGCGGCAAGCTTAAAAAGGACGCGCTAAAGCAGGTGCTCGACAAGCATCATTTCACCGGGGTCATCGTCGGCGTGCGCCGCGATGAAGAGCCCACCCGCGCCAAGGAACGCTACTTCAGCCCCCGCGACAAAAACATGGAGTGGAACGTGGAAGATCAGCCCCCGGAGTTATGGGACCAGTTCAAGACGGACTACGAAAAGGGCACGCACATCCGCATTCATCCCTTGCTCCATTGGACGGAACTGAACGTCTGGGAATACATCGGACGTGAGAATATTCCCGTCATACCGCTCTATTTTGCCAACGACCGGGGCGAGCGTTTCCGCAGTCTCGGCTGTCACCCCTGCACGTTCCCGATCCAATCGCGCGCGAAGACCATTCCCGAAATCATCGAGGAACTGCGCCAGACGAAAACCCCGGAACGCGCCGGTCGGGCGCAGGACAAGGAAAGCGAGGATGCCTTTGAAAGGCTGCGCCGCGATGGTTACATGTAAAACCTGATCCCCAATTCAATGCCAAGCGGAACTTCTGCCCCAACCGAACAGCTTAGAATCGTGATTGTCGGCCACGTGGACCACGGCAAATCCACCCTTATCGGCCGGCTGTTTCACGATACCGGCTCCTTGCCGGAGGGCAAACTCGAGCAGCTCCAGAGCGCCGCGGAACGCCGCGGAACGCCGTTCGAATGGGCCAACCTCATGGACGCCCTGCAATCCGAGCGTGACCAGAACATCACCATTGACACCGCGCAAATCTGGTTTCAGACGCGCAAACGCCAGTACGTCATCATTGACGCGCCCGGGCACAAGGAGTTTCTCAAGAACATGATCACGGGCGCGGCAAGCGCCCAGGCCGCGTTGCTGCTCATTGACGCGCACGAAGGCGTGCAGGAAAACTCCCGCCGCCACGGCTATCTCTTGAACCTGCTGGGCATCCGGCAAATCGCCGTGCTCGTGAATAAGATGGATTTGGAGCATTTCAGCGAAGCCAGGTTCAAACAGATTGAAACCGAATACCGCCAATGGCTCGACAGTCTCGGCCTTGGGCCGCGGATTTTCATCCCGCTGGCCGCCAAACACGGCGACAACATCGCCTCCCGGAGCGCCAACATGCCCTGGTGGAACGGCCCGACGGTGCTGGAAACGCTCGATACATTCACAGTGTCGGGACGGCCCAAAGACCAGCCGCTCCGTTTCCCCGTTCAGGATGTTTACCGGTTTGATGGTCGCCGGATTCTCGCCGGACGCGTCGAGGCCGGCTCCCTCAAAGTGGGCGACCGCCTGGTTTTTTCTCCGACCAACAAAGTCAGCACGGTCAAATCGATCGAGCGCTGGAATGCGCCGGCCACCGACACCGCCGGCGCGGGCGAAGCCATCGGCATTACGCTCGCCGAACAGATTTTCGTCGAGCGCGGAGCCGTCGCCGCGCCGGAAGCCGCGCCGCCCTACGAGCTGACCCAATTCAGGGCCCGCGTGTTCTGGCTCGGCAGGCAACCCTTTGCCCGGGGCAAAAAATACCGGCTCAAGCTCGCCACCCAGGAAGTGGAATGTGAAATAGCCGAGATTGAAAAGGTCATCGACGCCTCCACGCTCGCCACCATTTCCCGCGGTCAAAACGAGAACTTCGTGGGCCGCCATGAAGTCGGCGAACTGACCATCCGGACCCGGAAAACAATCGCCTTTGACGCCTTCAACGAAATCGTGCCCACCGGTCGCTTCGTCATTGTGGACGGCCTGGAGGTTTGTGGCGGCGGCATCATTGTCGAAGACAATTACCCCCGGCACACGCACGACGCCCATCACAAGAGCGAGCACATCTACCGGAGCCGGGGCAAGGTCACGACGAGCCAGCGCGAATTACGCAACGGCCATCGCGGGTGTGTGCTCTGGCTGACCGGCCTGTCCGGCTCCGGCAAGTCCACCATCGCCACCGAACTGGAGCGCGAACTTTTCAACCTCGGCCGGCAGGCCTACGTTCTGGACGGTGACAACATCCGCCACGGGCTCGGCTCCGACCTGGGCTTTTCGCACAAGGACCGGACCGAAAACATCCGGCGCATTGGTGAAGTGGCCAGATTGTTCGTGGATGCAGGATTTATTTGCATCACCGCCTTCATTTCGCCTTACCGTGTCGATCGTGAGCTGGCCCGGAAGATTGCCCCCCCGGAACGATTCCTTGAAGTTTATCTGAATACGCCTTTGGAAATCTGCGAGCTCCGCGACCTGAAGGGTCTCTACGCCAAGGCGCGGGCGGGAGAAATCAAGGAATTCACCGGCATTTCCGCGCCTTACGAGCCGCCGGAGAAACCGGAACTGGAACTGCACACGGGGCGGTTGCGGGTGACCGAATGCGTTTCCGCCATACTGGATCAATTGAACAAAATGCTCTGTTGAAAAAAACGCAGCCGGTCAAACTCAAGCCAACCGGAAAACCAACCGGTTTCAGCACACAAAATCCACCGGCGACGGAAGTCGGCATTTCATCCTTTGCACAACGAGCAGAAGCCCCGCCATCCGACGGCCGAATCCATCCGCTCCATCCTGCTGACTGCGGCCGAATTCGTCACCGCGCCCGCTCACTGAACGCCCGCTCGCAGGCTCCAATCACGGTACTGGTTTCAATGCTGGCCATGTCCCGGCCGCTGGTCGGCGTGACTGACCAATCCGGATGTTGATACGGATGCGGAGTGCCCGGAACGATGGCGTGCTGGGTCATCACCACCCGCTTGCCCATGGCCACCGCCAGATGCAATGCGCCGGTATCTCCCCCGAAGACAAGGGACGAAAGCTTCATCAATCCCCCGGTGACGAGCAGCGGCACTCCGGCGGAAACCGGGAAACCGGCCAGACGCACCGGTTCCAGCGCGTCCCGCTCCGCGGGGCCACCGCCGAACAGAATTTGCCATCCGCGCGCCTGCCAGTGCCGCGCGACGGCCAGCTGCCGGTCCAGCGGCCAGTTCTTGTTGGGTGAACTGGTGAACGGCTGAAGGAAGAGCGTGGGCCGGACGACATCCAGATGGTGCGCCGCAAAAAACTGCCGGGCCTCATTCAACGCACTGTCCGGCAGGACAAATTCGTTGCGGATTGGCCCCCGCCGGAGGCCGCAATGCTCCAGCAACGACAGATACCGGTCAACGTGATGCGTGCGTGCGTCACGCGTCAGGCTGCAGGTGTAAGCCCAGCGCCGACCGTGGCTGTAAACGCCGCCCCAGCGCTGCGGCGCGCCACTCAACCATGCCAGCCAGGCCGTTTCGCCGTATCCCTGAAAATCCACAACCAGTGAAAACCTTCCGCGGCGCAACCGGCGCAGCAGGGAAAGCGTCTCCGCCACAATGGCCAGGGGGTTTCCGCTTTGAAACCGGGCGCGATCCAGCGTGATAATCTCATCCACCTCACGGAAGCCCCCCAACAACGACGCATTCTCGCGGGAGGTGAGGAAGGTGATTTTCGCGCCCGGGAAATTTTCCCGGACCACGTGAACGGCGGGCAGGGTGAACAAAACATCACCGATGGATTTGAGGCGAATCAGCAGAATGTTTCCGGTTCGATCCATGTCCCGTCAGGCTATTCACCTGGCGGCCAATGGAAAAGAACAGATTGAAGCCCGGCGGTTTTCGTTCGGTGAAAATGTCCGATTCACACGTTTTGCCCGCACGACAGAACCGGGAACCCCAGCGATCTCAGCAGCGCGTCACGGTACGCCTCGCGGGAATAGCGCAAGGCGTAGGCGCGGGCCGCGGCGGAGAATCTGGCGGTCTCATCCGGCGACCATCGGCCCGCCTTTTGCATGCATTCACCCAGCGCCGCGACATTGCCGGAAGGAAACAGCAATCCCAATCCCTGCTCGCGGGTGAGCCGGCCCAATAATTGTTCGTCGGATACAATGACTGGTTTCCCGGCAGCCATGGCGCGGGAGAGAATTCCGCTGGTCCCGAAATGATTCAGATAGGGCAACAATACCACATCACTGGCAACGAAGCAGGCCTTTTCCTCCTCCGCCGAAATGTAGCGGTTGACGAGGCGGGCGCGGTTCTGCCGGACGAGGTCTTCCAAGCCTTGCGCGGTTTCACCCGTCGGATTCTGCTGGCCGGCACACAATAAAAATGCCGGGGCTGCTGCCGGCAGCTTGCTCATCGCCTGCACGGCGAGATGCAGACCTTTGCGCCGGTAGCCAACGCCGTAAAAAAGAAAAACCAGTTTGTCCTCCGGGACCCCCAGTTGTTGCCGGGCGGCGCGGGCGTCACCGTGAAAACCGGCCGGGCAGGGGTCCGGCAGGAAAAAAACCGGCGCCCCGGGCAACTGCCGTTGCAGATCAGCCGCCAGATATTCGTCCACGAACAGAACCTGTCGCAACCACTTCTGCCGCACCAACCGATGGAACCCGGTTTGTTTGAGCCAGCGGTTGGGTGACCACCACGGGGCGATGAAAAAGCGCGGACGGTGGTAAATCCCACCCATGCGGTCGCGCAATTCCGCCGGCGGCAGGAAACCAAACGTCGCACGCCGCCAGCAGGCCGAGGCGATCTCATCCAACGCGCACAAGAACACGTTGTCCGCGCCGCTCTCCCGCAGGCAGGCCGCGACCGCGCCGGCCTTGCCGTCGCCGTGACGGCGGCCGGCAGCGTCATGAGCCGGGATCAGTTTTACCCGGGGCAGCAGGTCCGAAAGGTGGTCTTCAATTTTGCCTTTCGCCTCCGGGCGGAGATCCACGTCCAGGGACAGGCGGACATCCGCGGAAAGCAAATCCTCGGTGATGAACCGCAACCAGCCGAGATGGTGGCCCTCGGTGCGCGGTTCATAGAGCAGAAGATGTTCGCGGCGACTGGTGGAGGCGGCAGTCATCGGGGCAGGGTTTTTTGGAACTGCGCTTCACGCACCCGGGCGTAGCGCAGAAAAGTGTAGAACGCCGTCATCCACGCGATGGTGAATCCCTGCCATCCGTCAAGGAAACCCAGGCGAAACAGATAAGCGCGCCAAAACCTCCAGACGGGCCGCACCAACAGGTCGAGGAAGGTGACCGTCTTACCCTGCTCCGTGCAGATGCGGACGAATTCATCAGTGTATTTCAGCGTCTTCCGGATCTGATGCTCCAGCGATTCCATGCTGTAGTGCCGGATCTCGCCATTCAAGTAACCAATCCGGCCCTGGACCACGAGCTTTTCATGAACCGTTCCAGACCAATTTCCGCGGTCGCGCTGCCACAGCCGCACAATGCGGTCCGGATACCAGTCGCCGTGCCGGATCCACCGCCCAAAGTAAAACGTGCAGCGCGGGAAACCATAGGCGGCATATTTCGCATCCGCCCGCGCGGGGGTGGTTGTAAGGGTCCGGCGAATTTCATCGCGCAACTCCGGGGAAACCACTTCATCGGCATCCAGGGCCAGGATCCACGGCTGCGTCGCGTTCGCCGTGGCCAGGTTCCGGTGGATGGCCGCCCCCTGCCAAGGCTCGCAAATCACTTTCGCGCCGTAAGACGCGGCGACGTCGCCCGTGCCGTCGGTTACTTTGGGATCGGTGACGACAACGATTTCGCCGGCCCAATCCGCAACGCTGTCCAGCGTGCGGCGGATGCGGTGCGCCTCGTTGCTCACCATCATGCACACGGAAAGCGGCAGACGTTCGGTAGTCATGGTGTCGGGATTCAAGCCGGTTCCACGATATTACCCCGCCGCGGAACCGGACGCAGTGTATCGCACCCGTGATGCCGCCCACAAAAGAAATGTGCGGCGCCCTTTGTCTGCACACCCCGGACACTGCGGCCAACGGACCGGCGGCTACTTCCCGGCAACCCCGGCCGCTGGCGTCGCCGGGGAAAAATATTTGCTGCGCACCTTGCAGAGTTGCCGGTAGAATGACTGATTGTAGAAGTGGCAGAGCAAATATTTCCATCTTAGATCGCTAGTGTAATGGTCATGAGAAGCGACCTTGTCCGCCGGACTCAATCCCGCTTTGGCGCAGAGTTTGGGGAAGATTTCATTGACTGCAAAGGCATAAAGTTCGAGGTCCAGCTTGTTATATTCCCGCGTCATTTCGACCAGCCGGCTGTCGCTTTCCAAGGCTTTCTTGACCTGGTTGTCCTGGGCGACCCGCCGTTTTTTGTAATTCATGTTCAATGGGTAAGGGCTGAGCCGCGCCAGAACATCGAGGGACAGTTCAAATTTTTCTGTCAGGCCGACAAAACCACACCTTTCCAGAAAGCGCTTCGCCTTATCCAGGTTTCTTTCCCCCGCCATCAGTTTTACGTGCAGGTTTTCCAGAAATTCGTTTTGGCGCAAATCCTCCTCAAACGTCCGGGGATTACCATTGAGCAGTGATTCCTGGTAGTAGGAAAAAACCCGGGCCACCGGCTCCCGCAGAAATGTCAGATAAAAGGGATTGGGCGCGGACAGGCTCAACGGATCGACGAGGTTGTGTCCGGCGATGCTCCGCAATACGGGAAATATTTTCCGCGCAAAATCCAGGTCCGCTTGGTTGAAAACGGGCCTTTTGGTATGGTTGGTGTGACAAGCGGTGATTCCCAGGCTGTTTTCAATAATGAACTGGAACGTTGACCCTGCGGTTTTGGGTATATGCAAAAAAATCATCATAGAACAATTTCCGGCGACGGGCTCGAGCTGTGTGAAATTGTTGGAAAGAGCCCTGTTTTGCAACTCATTTGTATGTCGGCCCGCCTGCGGCGCCTTGCTGTTTACTTGATGAGCCGAAAATTGCGATGCACGCCGATTTCAACCCCGGTGCAGTTCTTGATCAGGGCGGCGACGTCCTTCCAGAAATATTTCCGCCGCCAACGAATCAGCGGGTTGCAGGAGGCGTACGTCCAGTTTGCAGCAGCGACAATCTCCCGCATCACGGCCGGATGGGTGCCCGTGAACGGTTTGACCTTTTGATCATCCTCGTAGAACCCCTCCGGCCGCTGGCACATTTTTTCGACGGTGGCATCGTCGTGCCAGAGGCGGGCCACGCTGTGAATTTTATTGCGGGCCACGTCCGGGCGCAGGGCATGGCCATAGTGGTAGTAATGGCCTCCGGATTTCTTCACCCGCAGCTTCTGGTCGTCCAGGGTACGGAAACCCTGGGCATCACCGCGCGAGATAATGTCCGGGTCGCGCCGCACCACCCGCACTTCCTGCTGGTACCAGCCGAATGAACTCGCGTAGGTCCAAAAGCTGCCATAAAAATGCGTGTAATCCACCACCAGGCCCTGGACTTGTGGCCGGTCATATTCCCGCTCCATCGCGGAACGTATGGCGGGCAACGTGTCCTCGTGCAGCACCTCGTCGCCCTGGATATAAACGCACCAATCCCCGGTGCATTGCTTCAGGGCCAGATTGGTGTGATATGAAAGCGCCAGGCCGCCGGTGCGCTGTTTTTCGTCCCACTCGGATTCAAGGATGCGGATTTTGGGATCGTTGATCGCCCGGACACTTTCCAGCGTGCCGTCGGTCGAGCGCGGCACATTGACGATCATTTCGTCGCACAGCGGCAGCATCGACCTGATGGAGGCGGCAAACGGGTAGCCCAGGGCGTTGCCGTTGCGGATGAAAGTGAACCCGCTGATTTTCATGCGGCGGTATTTAAATTGAACCGGACCTTGGGGGACAACGAAAATTCACGCAATCTTGCGCCGGCCAACCGCAAAAAAATCTGGTGTCCGTGGTGCTCCCCTGAACATATTGACCCCGGTGGCGACAATTCAAAGCAGCGACCGCGTCATGAAAATCCTGGCCATGCAATTCCGCTACTTCGGCGACGCGGTGATCATGACGCCAGCCTTGCGGGCCATCAATGAGCAGGTCCCGAACGTCGCGTTGCATGTGCTGGTGGCCGAAGAAGTGGCGCCCCTGTTCCGGCACGTGCCCTGGCTGGAGCGCGTCTGGGCCTTCCCCCGCGCCCGGGGAAAGGCAAAAATCAGACAATCCTGGCCGGTCATCCGCGCTCTGCGCCGGGAACGTTTTGATCGCTCGGTGGATTTCGGCAGCGGCGATCGGGGCGCGATCATGAGTTTTTTATGTGGCGCACGGGAACGACTGGCGCCGTCTTTCCACGACGGCTTTCTCGGTCGTCGTTACTGTTACACCCAAACCATTCCGATTCCTGAATCGCTGCATGAGGTCCAGCGTAATTTGCATCTTCTGTCGGCCTGGGGCATTGGCGCCCCCGGTTCGCTGGAATTGGAAGTCCACGCTGATCCGGCGTGCGCCGCTGCGGCTGAGCAGCTGTTACCCCGGCCGGTCATCGTCTGTCATCTGGCCAGCGGCGCGATCAAGAAGGAATGGCCGTTGGCCTGCTGGGCGGAGTTCTATCGCCGGGCGACCGGTGCCGGTTACGAAGTTGTTTTTTCCACGGGGATTTCTCCGCGCGACCGGGCACAACTGGAGGAATTCAAGAAACTCGCGCCGGAGGTGTCTGTCCTGCCACCCAGCCCTGATCTGGCCACGTTTATGGCGGTGATCAAACGGGCGCGGTTGTTTATCACCGGCGATACGGGACCGCTGCACATTGCCGCCGGTCTGGGGGTTCCGACGCTTGCCTTGTTCGGCCCGAGTCCGGCTGCCCAATGGGCTCCCTTCGGTAAACAGCATCGAATGTTGCAAGGCGGCCCTTGCACCTGTCCCGGCCAGGTTGGCGTTTGCCAAAGCCAGAATCCGTGCATGGCGACCATTTCGCCGGAAGCCGTGCTGCAGATGGTCCGGCAAGCCCTGCCGTCAGCCCGGGTCGCGTCCGCATAGCCCGGTCCGCTAGGGAATGAGTTGCAGATCCGAAACCTGAAATTTTTCCAGCTCAATCCGCTGGTCTCCGCTGTCGAGGGAAAGCATCGGATGATTACCATAGAAGGAAGCCCACTGCGTATAGGTGCTCGGCGGACCCATGATATAATCACACCGCGCCAGCGCATAGAGGTCGCCCACGACCGAACCCGGTCCCAGTTCCACGGACAGCCCGGGAAACTCGGCTTCATTCCGGGGTTCATCGCTGCAAATCAGGAACGACACTTTTCGGCCGGGAAACTGGCCGGCCAGTTCCTGCATCCAGGTCACGTATTGCGAAACCGGAAAGTAATACTTGCCTCCATGCCACTTCCAATTGTCGCCCAGCCGCACGTGAACCCCGACGACAACATCCGCTTTTTGCCGCAGGCGTTCCACCACTTGCTGGCTGGCTTGTTCAAACCTGGCAATCGGCCGGAAATAATCCCGGACAACGTTTGCCCGTCGCCGCAGGGACTCGGGCGCGCGAATCCGCCAGCCGTGGATAAAAACGATTTTGGCGTCGGCCATCTGAGTTTGCACCCCGGGCGCATCCAGTGAAATGGTCTGGCTGGAAACCTCCCGGAGAGTGAACACGCTCTTGCCCAGGATCGGAAAACGATGGTTCAGTTTGCTGGCCTGGTGTACGCAATGGTAGATGATCCGCGTCTTGCGCAGGGCTGGCGCGATCCCGGGGATCACGTCGAAGAAACTCCGGCGACGGGCGACGGGATACCGGCAGTAGATGTCCCGGCGTGTGTTTTCAAAAAGGTGGGCGTAGCTATGAAAGGCCGGATTGAGGACCCCGTATCCGTGTTCGGCGGCAAAGCCGATGACATTGGCGAACAGCGTCAACCGGTTCCCCAACCGGCCGGTCCGGAAGCCAACGACGAGGGTTTTGTGATTAGCCGACGGCATGGATTTCAAAATTATGTTTTTCAAACCGGTTTGATCCACGAGGAAAACTTTCCCGGATGTTCCCGGAGATAGCGCGGAAAGGAATCATCCAGCGGGATAAATTCAAGCCGTTTGCTACCGTCAAAAAACAATCTGCCCTCGTCAAGCGCCTGCCCGATGTGCCGGGCATCGGCATGCTTCGGCAGATTTCTTTCCTGATGCGCATAGGCCGCCAGTTTTTCCTGGATTCGCTCGACGCCGCCCATCCAGGAAAATTCCCAGCCGGCATTTTCGACGGTTTTATAGCCGCTGTGGCGTATCTCCTCGGCGCACGAGAAATCCCGAAAACGCAACATCCGCGTGCCATAGGAAAATGCGGGGTCCACGGACCGGCAATTCATAAAATGCCGGTACAAGGTCTGCCGGAATTTCCAGATAAACGGATGATGCCGGCGCAACTGCCGCCGGAGCATTCTTCGGTGGAGAATCCCGTTCACCAGATTTGAATTCAGTCCGGTATGGACCGCTTTGGCAAAAAAACCGTCGTGAAACGGAATGGAGCGGCTCATTTGTTCGACGACCGTGGCGCGCGGAATCTCGTCGAGGTCGGAGATTAACACAAAATCATCCGGGCGGCAGTTGCCCAGTCCGCGCGCGATGCAGTTCCGCTGAAAATTCTCCAGTACCCATGGGTCTTTTGCATCGGGCAGGTCATCAACAATGATGTGAATGATTTTGTCCTGGAACCCGCCAAACCGGGAGCGGTTTTCCTGATAATGCAGCGGTTTGGGCTGGTTGGAATGGGTTTTGGTCGCCTCCACCAGGACGAATTTGTCCACTACCTCCGCCAGTTCATGCAGCCGCAATTCAAGCAGCTCCAGTTCGTTAAAAAAGGTGAAGCAATCGTAAATCATGGCCACTGCGCCGGGTTTCCCTTCGAGGCGTTTGCTTGAGACCAAGCTTATTCACCCGTTTTAACCATGGCAAGCGGCAAGCGGTCGGCGGTTGCGCGGCTCCGGCGGGTGTTGCGGACAATTCTGGCCGGAAGCGAATCAATTCGGCATCGGGTTCTATTATTTTGACTTGTTTCCGCGTTTCCCATATCCCTTCGCCGCATCGTGAAACCTTTGAATTCCATTGCTGTTTTCGGGCTGGGCAAATTGGGAGCGTGCATGGCCGCCACGCGGGCCGGCCGGGGTGTTGAAGTGGTGGGAGGGGAGATTGACGGGGAAAAAGTAGGGCGCATCAGCGCCGGGGAGCCGCCGGTGGAGGAGCCGCTCCT
>Ga0074045_10003484_pt1 | contig 14184 bp, 12 predicted proteins | sample BogForMeECP23OM2_FD_94442 | JGI IMG/M metagenome (GOLD analysis project Ga0074045, IMG submission 94442) | Bog forest soil microbial communities from Calvert Island, British Columbia, Canada - Bog Forest MetaG ECP23OM2 | ecosystem: Environmental > Terrestrial > Soil > Wetlands ... | reverse complement strand
GTTGATCACAATGGCGCCTGACAGCGCTGCATTCTTGAGATAAGCGCGGTAGAACGGGATGTCGTGCGAGATTCGGTCAACGATCACGTGATAAGGAGAGGGTTCGGCCATGCGAACCTCCCCGACCGTGGCCAGTTCCGCCTCGATGCCAGGCTCCTTCATGAAATTAATCTTGTCCACCAGGGCGGGTGGGAATGTGGTCTCCATCCCGAAGATGATGCCGATTTTCTTCACAACTGCTCCTTTGACAACGACACAACGTCCCCGCTGTCCCCGCTGCAAAAACTCTGTGGAAGTACCCTGGGATCGGCGCGGCACGCGCCCAACAGTACCTCCCATTTTATGGGAAAAATGCCCGCTTCGCTCGCCAAAATAGGACCGGAAGGGGTCGTCGGGGAACCTGTCTTTCGACGCTTCCCATCAGGGGCTTTAGCTTACAAATACACCCTCGCCATCGGTCTCCACCACGGCCAGTCATGCTTGCTGTGGTCGCCCCACACGTGGATCTCGTTGCGGATGCCCTTCGCCCTCAGAGCTGCGGCGAACTGCTCATTCCGTTCCCAGCACATGTCCCACTCGCCCGTGGCTAGCACGGTCTGCATGTGGTTGTACTTCCAGCCGTCGGAGCAATTGGCGAGATAATCGGGTGGGTTGTTGAAGTACACGTCCTCGCTGTACCAGCCGTCCAGGAATTGGCGGATGTCGAACGCCCCGCCCATGCTCACGCAGGCGTTCACCATGTCCGGATGACGAAACGCAAAGTTCACGGCATGATACGCGCCGAAGCTGCATCCTGTGACTGCGGTATGGGGAGTCCAGTTCTTGTTCCACATCAGCGGGAAAACGTCGTTGATGATGTAGCGCTCGTACTGCATGTGGCGCTGCAGGCGCCAGTAAGGATGTGCCCGCTTGTTGTACCAGCTCTCCTCATCCACGCTGTCCACGCAATAAATCTGCATTTCGCCGCGATCGAGCTTGTCGCTGACGGCCTCGATCATCTTGTTATCTTCGTACTCGAAGAAACGTCCGCATGAGGTGGGAAATACCAGGATCTTGCGGCCGGCGTGGCCAAAGCAGAGCAATGGCATCTCTCGTTGCAGGTCTTTCGACCACCACTGGTGATATTCGCGATGCACGATGGAGTGACCCTCGATGAAAAGTATTTGCTGGAACGAAAACCGAATTGCTACTCTAAGGAACCACTTCACATAACCGTCGGGAACGAAAGTAGCATTGCTCTGCTCCCCGAGTGGCGTGTGATATTTCAATATTACAAGAATGTCGACCGAACCCGTCACTACCTACGATGCCCTTATCCCGGCTCCAGCAATGACCCAGCCCTCCTCGCCTGCCAGCCTGCAAGCGCGCCTGTACAGGCATGAACAGTTTGCCTCACGCCTGATCGACGAAAATCACGACTTCATCGTTTACGTACCCCAGGCTTTCCACGACGATCCCAACCGCTTCTTTCCGGTGCTCTATCTCAACGACGGCCAGAACCTGTTCGATCCCGAGACCTCGTTCATCAAGGGCAACTACTGGCGCGTGGGCGAGACCGCCGATGCGCTGATCGCCTCCGCCGAAATCGAACCCCTGGTGATCGTCGGCATCTACAACGCTGGGCCCAAACGGATTGACGAGTACACCCCGCTCGAAGACCAGCGCCTAGGCGGCGGAAAGGCCGATGCCTATGGGCAGATGGTGGTCGATGAACTGCGGGCTTTCATAGCCCACCATTACCGCACCCTGGCGGGGGCCGCGAACTGCGGCATGGGAGGCTCTTCGCTTGGCGGCCTGGTGACGCTTTATCTCGGCATGCGCTATCCCGACGTCTTCGGCAAACTCGCCGTTATGTCGCCGTCGGTATGGTGGCGTGATCGCGTGATTTTGCGCTTCGTAGAACAGCTTCAAGCAAGGACCGGACAGCGCATCTGGCTCGACATCGGCACCAATGAAGGACGCCGCGCGCTGCCCGACACGCGTGCCCTAAAACGTCTCCTGATCAAAAAAGGTTGGAGACCGGGCAAAGATCTCGAGTATCGCGAAATTCAAGGCGCCAAGCACAGTGAATACGAATGGGCCGAGCGCGTTGGACCCATGTTGAAGTTCCTGTTCCCTCGGCGCGCATAGCCCTGGGCGCGAACCAGGCTGCAAAAAGCCGGGGAGCAGTTCCCCGGCGCTTTGGACTCCACATCCAGCCAACTACAGGTTGATCTTGCGCCGTAGGACGCCCACGGCTCCAATCAGTGCAGTGCTGAGCAAGAACAGGCTTGAGGGCTCCGGCGTTCCAATGAATCTCTGCGCTGGTTCTCCTGTCCAACTCTGAGTTCCGTCAATTGGGACGTACACCCGGATGCCAGGGTACTGGCCCTGGCTAAACTGCATGCTAGCCAGTAGAGCACCCATGGCAGGAGAGGGTTCTGGAGCCGGTACGCCTTCCGCGAGATACCACGCTTCAGCGTTGTAAAGAGGGTCAGCCCCTCCATCGCTTGCGGCCTGCAGGTAGAGCCAAGCTAGTTCTCCCGCTTCCTGGTATCCGATACCGCTGAATACGGCATACTCGTCCAGCGACATCACGTCCGCTTGCCAAGTCTCTCCATAGCTGATGTGCTCGTTGTAGCTGATGCACATCAACGTCTCCGGGTTCGCGTTCACGGTGAGATAGTACGGATAGGTCGGATAGTTGTAGGAATAACTACCATTCCCATTGAACTGCATCATCACATTTGTTGCGGTCGCCGTGCCGCTAACCAATGACAAACCGACGACCAGGAAAGAGACAATTACGAGGGTCTTTTTCATCGGCCACCTGGGAATGCTTCTCTGTTGTCGGGGAGGTACGTCAACAGTAGCTCTGGCGGGAGATTCGGGCGCTAAGAACAAGCAAGAATCTTTGCAACATTCCCAATATGAAACGAACGTCTTGTCACCCGGCCGTGTGCCGCAGGCCTCCTTGTCCCGCGTCCTTGCTAGTCCTGCGTGACGGTAGTCCGGTAGATGTCACCGTTCTTGAGCGAAATATAGAAGAACCCGGTGGTCGGATCGATCTGGATATAGGCGGTCTTAGCTCCGCCGTCCGTGGATATGCTATCAGGTGCCAAGCCGGAACTTGCGTCATTCCACGTGGAACCGCCGTCGTCGGTGTAGATCGGCTTTGCCCCCGAGTCCTCGTACTTCACCGCGATGGTGCGGTTGTGATTGCGGTTAATCTGCATCATCGTCACGTCAACTTGAGTTTGGCCCAGATTGACGTTTGTATTGCAGGCTGTCCAGCTGGCGCCGGACTCGTTGTAGCACCACATCCCGGTCCCGGTGCCCTGTTCCCCGAAGTAGGTGAGTACATCGCCGGCTTGTGTTCCCGTACCCGCCAGGCCCACCGTCCACGCGTCACCAGCTCCAGTTGTCCCGACGCTTGGGGTCGGATTCCATGTCATTCCATTATCAGTGGAGTAATACAAGAAGCCCGTTCGACCCGGCCGGCTCGCGAAAGACATGAACGTCGTGCCGCTGGGCATGGTATAGGCGTACAGCATCTCCGCCGTGTCGGTTGGACTTCCGGTCGAAAACGTCCAGGTACGAGCGTTGTCGTTCGACAACAGCACCTTGGGCGCGCCCGTCGGGCAGATAATCGTCGTGCGATTGTCCGCGATCGCGCAGCCGCCTTCCATGCCGTAGGTAACGCCCGGCGCTTGGATTGGGGCTTGCGTCCAGGTCGTGCCCGGCCCGGTAACGTTGTCCAAGTAGTACGCGTGGGCGTTGCCGCCAGTGCACCCCACTTGGTTCATTGCGTAAACGGTACCATCGGGCGCAATCCCGAGGCTGCGGAAGCTAAGCACAGCCGCCCGTGAGAATTAAGCCCGTGTTCAATGGTGTCCAAGTCGCGCCATGATCGGTGGACTTCGCTATCCCTCCCGTGGTGGCGTTGTTGGATGCCGCGTACAGAAGTCCATTGCGGGGCGCCTCGCGGCGTGGGGGCGGAGGAGGAGTGGTACTGGTGCTGTTGCTACCGCCGCCGCAAGAGAGCTCCAGCAAGCAAACCCCGACCAGCAGCGCCGCAAGGGGGACGACCTTCACTAGTGGCCGTTTAGGGTGGTTGAGTCCGATCCTAGTAACAATGAAACCCACGTTCCTGACCACATGATGTGCGACACAGCTATTCGGCAGTGCAATTATCCTGCCAGACAGGGAAACAATAGAGACTCTAGACTCAACCGGAGAGGGGCGCAGGATACAAGGATGCCATTGGCAACCATGTGAAATTAACACGATTTGCGCACTCGGCCGACGGACTGGTTTTTTTTGGTTCAGGTGGGACAACCCCGCGCGGCCCCACTTCGAGACCCTTCCCACCCATATGACAGTCATCACATCTGTCTGTGATTAGGACTCTCGCAAGCCGCACCAGCACCCTGCAAACTGTCAGATGTCACCCTTATGGCCACTACCGCTCGCGCAACCCCTCCAGCCGTTGCAACCCGACTTCGAGCCCTCGAAAGGCTGATCGGCAACACGCCCCTGCTCGCCATTGAGTACGAATTGGGCGGCCGCCAGCGCACCATCTTCGCCAAAAGCGAACAGATGAACCTCACTGGCAGCATCAAAGACCGGATGGCCCTGCACATCGTCCGCAAGGCATACGCCGAAGGCCGCCTGCGTCCCGGAGACATCATTGCCGAAGCCACCAGCGGCAATACCGGAATCGCCTTTGCCGCTGTGGGGCGGGCGCTCGGGCACCCCGTGACCATCTTCATGCCCAACTGGATGAGCCGCGAGCGCATGGATCTGATCCACAGCCTGGGAGCGAACATCATCCCGGTGACCAAGCAGCAGGGCGGATTCCTGGGTAGCATTCGCATGTCCGAAGAGTTGGCGACAGAGCGCGAAGACGTCTTCCTGCCGCGGCAATTTTCCAACACCGCCAACGTGGAAGCGCACGCGCAAACCACGGGTCCTGAACTCTACCTACAACTCAGGTCAGAAGGACTAACGGCCGACGCCTTTGTTGCCGGCGTTGGCACAGGCGGCACCGTCATGGGCGTAGGACGATATCTGAAACAACAGAACTCTGCCACCCGCGTTTATCCCGTCGAGCCCTCGGAGTCACCGACGCTTTCCACCGGTTGCAAGGTTGGACACCACCGCATTCAGGGCATCTCCGACGAATTCGTTCCCGCCATCCTGCAACTGGATGATCTAGATCCCGTGATTGACGTTAGCGACGGAGACTCCATCCTGATGGCGCAGAAACTGGCTGCCGAGCTGGGCATCGCGGTCGGCATCAGCTCGGGCGCAAATTTCCTGGCTGCCGTGAAGGCGCAGGACGACTTGGGCGACGACGCCGTTGTCGCCACTGTGTTCGCTGACGACAACAAAAAGTATCTCAGCACCGACCTCCTGCGCGACGAACCGGTCAAATCGCACTACCGCGCTCCGCAGATCGCACTGACCGGCTTCCGAACTGTCCGCCGCGTCTGCAACGTGTGCGGCGACGCTGACGGCTGCGAACAGAGGGTGACGATCGTATAGTGGGATAGTTATACTTCTGTGCGGAGGAGTCAGGTTGAGACCGACGAAGCGAGCGCAATCAATCCTGATGGCTGCTGTTCTCTGCCTTCCTTTCTGGACCGCTAATTCGCTGTTCGCGGCGGCCGACGCCACCGCAAAATCCGTCGACGTCACCATCACCGGCGATAGTCCGTGGATCGACACCGGCATGGACGTGAACCCCGGCGACAAGCTCCACATCACCGCCAAAGGAACCGTCGATTTCAAAGACAAGTCTGGAGTGGGGCCCGAGGGCGCGCAGCGCGGTTGGGCCGACACACTTCGTGCGCTCAGTGTCTCCAGTGCTGGGCGCGGCGCGCTGGTCGGCCAGATCGGCAACGACCGGGCGGCAACTCCATTTCTGGTTGGAGCGGATAAAACCATCACGGCACCGTCGGCGGGACGCCTGTATCTAGGAGTGAACCAGGACCAGACTTCCAAGCCAAGCGGAGGCCAGTTCGAAGCACACATTGACCGCACCGCAGCTCCCGCAACCGCGGCCAATCCGACCCACTACGATTTCAGGCCGCTGTTCGCGGTCATCGATCAGAAGTTGCCCTATCGCGTCACTGATCAAGCCGCTCCCGGCGGAAATGAAGGCGACCTGGTGAACTTCGTACTGGTCGGTAGCGAAAAGCAGGTCACCAACGCCTTCAAAGCCGCGGGTTGGATCCTTCCCGACAAGACCAATCAGGATGCGGTGGTGAGCGCGCTCATCGCGACCCTGCAAAAGCAAGCGTACGTCACAGTTCCCATGAGCACGCTCTATCTCTTTGGACGCGGACAGGATTACGGCTTTGCCCGCGCTGAGGCCGTCAAAGTCATCGGAGAGCGCGACCACTTCCGCATCTGGCAAACCCCGTTCAAGGGACCTAAAGGCGAGACCTTGTGGGCGGGAGCGGGCACGCACGATATCGGCATCGAGAAGGACAACCGCAAAGAAAACGCCATCACTCACAAGATCGATCCGGCGGTAGATGGTGAGCGGGACTTCATTGCCTCCACCCTCCAGCAAGAGGGACTGGTGCTGGCTACTGGATACATGGACCGGCCCAAGCAGATCAAGGAAACCAAGACCGCGACGGGCGGCGAGATCAAGACCGATGGCCGCACTCTGGTGATTGTGTTGAAGTAGTTGAGAGTGGCCAAAAACAAACGGCCGGACCCCCATTGGGAATCCGGCCGCTTTGCTTCACACGAAGGAATACCTAGAACGTCGGCAACGCCGAACCTGCATCCCCAAACTTATACGAGCCCAGCATCTTCAGATAATTCCCGCGCAGAAAAGCCGTGGGGTTTTCGATGTTCACCAGGCTCATGCTTCCGCGCATCTGCGTGATCGATTGGTACTCGTGCTCGTCCATCCAGCGCTCGATGCCGGCCAGCACCACGCCGATGTGCTCGATGCCGTACTTCAGCAGTGCCGAGGTCAGCATGGCCACGTGAGCGCCCGCCATCATCGATTTCAGGACGTCGGCAGAATCGTGTACTCCGCCCGTGATGGCGATGTAGGTTTCGACCTGGTGGTACAGGATCGCCGCCCAATGCAATCGCAGCCGCAGTTCATGCGGACTGCTGAGCACCAGGTTCGGCGTGACTTCCAACTCCTCAAGATCAAAGTCGGGTTGGTAGAAGCGGTTGAAAATCACCACGCCATCCGCCCCGGCTTCCGACAGCTTCTTGACGAAGTTCGCCGGCGAGGTGAAGTACGGGCCGAGCTTCACTGATACCGGGATTCTCACGGCCTTGCGGACGGCGCGAACCAGCTCGCAATAGCCGTGTTCCAGCTGCTCGGCTGTCACCGATGGATCGGTTGGAATGTTGAAAATGTTGAGTTCGAGAGCGTCGGCTCCCGCTTCTTCCAGGTATTCCGCGTACCGCGTCCATCCGCCACGGGAGTTTCCGTTCAGGCTGGCGATGATCGGCACCTCGACCTCTCTCTTCGCCTTGCGGAGCAAATCGAGATAGCGGTCAGGGCCAATCTGGTACTTCGGCATGTCAGGCAGATACGTCGTGGATTCGGCGTAACTATTAACACCGTATTCCATGGCTGCGTCGAGGTTCTCGCTTTCAGCCTCGATCTGCTCCTCGAACAGCGAATACATCACAATGGCCGACGCGCCGGCATCCTGAAGCCGCGCGAAATTTTCCAGTCGTTCGGTCAGCGGCGAGGCCGAGACAACAACAGGGTTCTTCAGCTTCAGCCCAAGATAGTTGGTAGTCAGATCAATCATTGGTTTCTCTCCTCGCTACTTCTCGAAGCTCATAGCGGCCATGTGCTGGTACAGCTTCCAGCGCTCGTTAACGTTGTCCTGCGCTTCGTGCAACAGGAGCTTGGCTTCTTCCGGATCGCTGTTGACCAGCATGGTGTACCGGGCCTCGTTGTAGATGTACTTGTCCAGCGGAATACTTGGCGCGCGCGAATCAAGCTGGAAGGGGTTCTTGCCTTCCTTCGCCAGCCCTGGGTTGTAGCGGAACAGCGGCCAGTGTCCCGACAGCACCGCGTTCTTCTGTTGCTCGATGCCGTACACCATGTCATAGCCGTGCGCGATGCAGTGGCTGTAAGCGATGATCAGCGACGGCCCATCGTGCGCCTCAGCCTCCGCGAATGCCTTCATGGTCTGCGTGTCGCTTCCGCCCATCGCGATATGGGCCACGTACGCGCGCCCGTAGTTCATAGCCATCATCGCGATATCTTTCTTCGCGGTGCGCTTGCCACCCGCAGCAAACTTCGCCACCGCGCCCAGCGGCGTTGACTTCGACATCTGCCCGCCGGTGTTGGAGTAGACCTCCGTATCGAGTAGCAGGATGTTGACGTTGGCGTCGGAAGCCATCACGTGATCGAGTCCGCCGAAACCGATGTCGTAGCCCCAGCCATCGCCTCCGATGATCCAGACGCTCTTCTTGACTAGCTCATCCGCTACGGCGAGCAGGTCGCGAGCCGCAGGTGTCTTATTGCCCGCAAGTTTCTCTTTCAGCGATTTCACCCGATCGCGCTGGGCGAAGATGCCCGGTTCGGTCGACTGGTCGGCGCTCAACAGTCCCGTGGCGAGTTCTTCGCCGATAACGGACGCCAACCGCTGTACCAGCTCTTCCGCATATTCTTTCTGTTTATCCACCGCCAGGCGCATGCCCATGCCGAATTCGGCGTTATCTTCGAACAACGAGTTCGACCACGCCGGGCCACGGCCTTCCTTGTTCACGCTGTAAGGAGTCGTCGGCAAGTTGCCGCCGTAGATCGATGAGCAGCCGGTTGCATTGGCAATCAGGGCGCGATCGCCGAACATCTGTGTCATCACCTTGATGTACGGGGTTTCGCCACAACCCGAGCAGGCACCGGAGAACTCAAACAACGGCTCCAGCAGTTGCGCGTCCTTCACTTGCGCGTGCGCTAGCTTCTCGCGCGACAATTCAGGAATACTCAGGAAGTAGCTCCAGTACTCGTTGTACTTCTCGCGCAGTGGAGGCTGGGCCTCCATGTTGATTGCCCGGTGCTTGGCTTCGCTCTTGCTCTTCGCCGGACAAACCGCGACGCACAGCCCGCAGCCCGTGCAATCTTCCGGCGCCACCTGCAGCGTGTACTTCAGCTCGGTGAACTCGCGCCATTTGGGCACTGCCGTCTGGAATCCGTCAGGCGCATGGTTGATCGCCGCCGAGTCGTAAACCTTGGCGCGGATGACAGCGTGCGGGCAAACCATCACGCACTTGCCGCACTGGATGCAAAGCTGCTCGTCCCACACCGGAATCTCCAGTGCGATGTTGCGCTTCTCCCACTGCGTGGTCGCCGTTGGGAAGGTTCCGTCAATCGGCATGGCACTGACCGGGATCAGGTCGCCATCGCCGGAGATCATGAGACCTTCGACATTGCGCACGAACTCGGGAGCGTTGGCCGGAACCGCAGGCCGCAGCTCGAACTTCGAGGTGATCGTGTCGGGGACCTTCACCTCGTGCAGGTTTTCCAGCGAAGCATCGACAGCCGCGAAGTTCTTGCGGACCACTGACTCACCGCGCTTGCCGTAAGTCTTCTCGATCGAATGCTTGATGCTGGCAATCGCTTCTTCGCGGGGCAGCACGCCGCTGATGGCGAAGAAGCAGGTCTGCATCACCGTGTTAATGCGTCCCCCCATGCCGGCTGCGCGGGCCACTTCTACTGCATCGATCACGTAAAACTTCAGCTTCTTCTCGACGATCGTCTTTTGTGCGGCGCGTGGCAGGTTGTTCCAAACCTCATTGGGCCCGAATGGGCTGTTCAGCAGAAAGACCGACCCAGGATCGGCCGCTCGCAACACATCGAGGCGCTCCATGAAGCTGAACTGGTGGCAACCCACAAAGTTCGCTGAGGAGATCAGATAGGTAGAGTGAATCGGCTTCTTGCTGAAGCGCAGGTGCGACGTCGTGACCGAGCCCGACTTCTTCGAGTCATACACGAAGTAGCCCTGCACGTTGAGATCGGTGTCTTCGCCGATGATCTTGATCGTGTTCTTGTTGGCGCCCACGGTGCCATCTGCACCCAGGCCGAAGAACATGGCTCGCACGGTCTCTGGCGATTCCGTTGAAAACGTCGGATCAAAGCTCAGACTGGTATGTGTTACATCGTCAGTGATGCCGATGGTGAAGTGGTTCTGCGGCGTCGCTTTGGTCAACTCTTCGTAAATCCGGACCACCATCGCAGGCGTAAACTCCTTCGACGACAACCCATAGCGTCCGCCGATCACCTTGGGGAACGTTGCCATCGGCGCTTTTGCTGCCGTGAAGCCTTCCGTCAGAGCGGTGACGATGTCCTGATAAAGCGGCTCTCCGATGCTGCCCGGTTCCTTGGTGCGGTCGAGAACAGCAATGCTCTTCACCGTGTTCGGCAGGGCCTGCAGGAAATGCTCAAGCGAGAACGGGCGCACCAGCCGCACCTTCAGTACGCCGACTTTCTGGCCTTTCGCGGTCAGGTAATCCACCGTCTCGTGCACCGCTTCGGCGCCCGATCCCATGATGATGATCACTTGTTCGGCATCGTATGCACCGACGTATTCAAACAACTGGTATTGGCGTCCGACGATCTTCGCGAACTTGTCCATCGCATTCTGCACAATCGTCGGACAGGCCAGGTAGTACGGGTTGACCGCCTCGCGGCCTTGGAAGTAAACGTCAGGGTTCTGCGCCGATCCGCGCAACACTGGATGGTCAGGAGACAGCGCGCGTTCGCGATGCGCGCGCACCATGTTGTCGTCGATCATCGCGCGCATGTCATCGAGGCTCAGCTCCTCAATCTTGGAAACTTCGTGCGACGTGCGGAAGCCATCAAAGAAATGCAGGAAGGGAATTCGCGATTCCAGCGTCGCGGCATGTGCAACCAGCGCCAGATCCATCGCTTCCTGAACCGAATTCGACGACAGCAAAGCGAATCCGGTCTGGCGAGTGGCCATCACATCCTGGTGGTCGCCAAAGATCGACAGCGCCTGCGCCGCTACGGCGCGTGCCGCCACGTGGATGACCGTGCTGGTCAGCTCGCCGGCAATCTTGTACATGTTGGGGATCATCAGCAGCAGGCCCTGCGATGACGTGAAGGTCGTGCCCAGGGCGCCGGCTTGCAGCACTCCGTGCAGTGCGCCGGCGGCTCCGCCCTCGCTCTGCATCTCGATGACCTTCGGCACGGTTCCCCAAATGTTCTTTTCGCCCGCCGACGCCCACGCGTCAGACGACTCCCCCATGGGCGACGAGGGCGTAATCGGATAAATGGCCGCTACTTCGCTGACGTGGTAGGCCACGTGGGCCACCGCTTCGTTGCCATCAAGAGTGACTTTGTTTCTCGACATCTTGCCTCCAGCACGATGCTCCTCTTTCGGAGAAGCCCCCGGCGAATTGGCCCCTCCCACGGTCGCGGATGAATTGGTAAGAGGTGCGACAGCGGGCGGAGCCAGAAATTCGGTAGTTTTCACTTCGTTGTCCCTCGGATCGGGCCAGACGCCCGGTCTGTTCTGTGGTTAGAGAACCGTTAATGTTCAAGATATCGGTCGGATGCCCGCGTAGCTGTGACCGGGGTACTGACAACCCTGTGACGGGCGTCACATACATAGGTTCGGAAGACGTGGAAGTAGCGCCTCGCAGCTCACGGGGCGGCCCGATCCGGATCGGATCTCAGAGACGCAAGCAGCCCATTCCAAAGGCGATAGGTACTTACGCTGGAGTTACAACAGGCGTGAGGGGTGAGGTCCTCACCGGCGCCGGGCAACAGTCAACCGGGCAGACATCTGGATTGGCGGGATAAATTCCAACTGCGATTTTCGCCGAACCCTCGTCCATTCTCTCCACGATCAACTCGCGAACCATGCGCACAAACTTAGGATGAGTACCCGCAGTAGCGGCGCGCTCCATGTTCAGTTCCAACTCGGCGCAAAGCAGACGCGCTTCGGTATCCAGGTCGTAGAGCACTTCCATGTGGTCTGAAACAAATCCAATTGGCGCGATCACCACGTCGGTTGCGCCCTGACGCTTGATCTCACGCAAGTGGTCGAGGATGTCCGGTTCCAGCCAGGGCTGCGAGGCTGGGCCACTGCGGCTCTGGAACACCAGCGGATCCGGTGGCCTTCCCAGGGCTGCCGAAACCAACCGGCCCACTTCCAGAAGCTGACGTTGATAGTCGCAGCTTTGCGACATGCTCAGGGGAATGCTGTGCGCCGTATATGCGATTCGCGCCGAGGCGCGGCCATCCTCCTGAATTCGCTCCAGCGCCACGCGTATGTGATCTATGTTGGCCTCGATGAAGAGCGGGTGGTTAAAGAAGACGCGCAGCTTATCAACCGCCGGCGCGCCGTCTCCGGCCGCGGCCTGCGCGGCCGCAATGTTTTCACGGTACTGCCGGCAACTCGAGTACGAGCTATAAGCCGAAGTGGCGAACGCAATGGCCTGCTTCACGCCGTCGGCTTTCATCTGCTTCAGCGTGTCTGCGAGCATAGGATCCCAATTGCGATTGCCCCAATAGACCGGCAGCTCGGGGCCGTGCTCCTTGAGTTCGACACTGAGTGCAGCCATCAACGCACGGTTCTGGTCGTTGATCGGGCTTTTGCCGCCAAACAGGTAGTAATGCTCAGCCACCTGCAACATCCGCTCGCGGGGGACGTTCTTGCCCCGCAACACGTTCTCCAGAAACGGGAACACGTCAGCGTTACAGTCAGGCCCGCCAAACGAAACCAGCAGGATTGCGTCGTACTTCATCTCGGAAGCATCAACCTTTCTTCTGAAGTTGCGCGAGTTCCGTGAGCACCTGTTCGCTATGCTGGTTAATGTTCGAATCCACGTCGGGATACTCCTTCACGATCTTGCCCTGCGGGTCGATGATGAACGTGTGCCGCTTGGAGAATTTCACCACCCCCAGGTTGGCGAGGGAACCGTACTGCTCCGAAACCTTGTGGTCCGTATCGGAAAGCAGTTTAAACGTCAGCCCTTCCTTGGTGCAGAACTGCTGATGCGACTTGCTGTCGTCCACGCTCACGCCAAGGACCACCGCATTCGCCGCCGTGAACTTCTCCTGGTCCCGCTGGAAGTTATGCGCTTCGAGAGTGCAGCCGCGGGTCATGTCGCGCGGATAGAAGTACAGCACCACCCACGTCCCGCGAAACTGCGACAAGGTGACCGCATTGCCATCTTGCGAGTTGAGCGTAAAGTCAGGCGCAGTGGTACCAACTGCTGGAATCGAAGCCCCAGGCAGGCTCACGACCAATACAACCGCCAGAATAACGAGCACGACAAACCACATCACGCGTTTCAACATGACTCCCCCAAAGCACGTCTTCTGTTGCGAATGAGTTACTGGCGAAGTTTAATGGATGCCTTACCTGCCACCACGATTCTGAGTTTGAGGCTTTTGTCTTTCGGACCGGGCATTTGTGCTCCTGAGTCAAAACGAGTCCCCGGAATCAAATTCAGGTTCACTTGCCCGCCCGTGCATCCGTCACAAGCACTTGCATACCACGTCACAGAACCGCCGCCGCCGGGCGCCTAGAATCCGACTGTAAAAGCCTTCCGTACGCATTCGTAGGGAGCTGTCGGTTCGCCATTCCGGGAGAATTCGTGCCACCCTCCAGAGCCATCACGCCCTTCCTCACAATCTTTCTGCTGGTGATGCTATCGGCCAACTCGCGCTCCCAGGAGGCACCTTCGTCACCCATGCTTCTCAAAGGGCCGACCATGGCAGCTGTGAGCTTCCCCCATTCCGCTCACACCCGGGTCGCGGGGAAATGCGAGGTGTGCCATCACGCTTCCAAGCCGGGGAAGGTCCTGAAGGCGCCACAGGAAGCCTGTAACGACTGCCACACCAGGCCCCCCACACCTCCGGTTACCACCGGACTCCAGGCTGCATTCCACAATTCCGCGGCGACCGCCGGACTCTGTATCACCTGCCACAAGACCGAGAATGGCCACGGAAAGGCGGCACCGGTGCAGTGCGCCGACTGTCATAAGAAAGACAATTCTTGAGTTCGAGGGCCCCTATCGCGAGCCCGCCCCTTCTACCGCTTAGTGTGACCCAAGCGCCGTCCTGGCATTCTGCACCATCTCGGTATAAAACTCGTCAGCTCCGTTAAACATGATCTGTATCCCGATGCACACCAGGATGAACGCAGACAACCGCACCAAGATACTGGTGCCGTT
>Ga0074045_10003480_pt1 | contig 14191 bp, 12 predicted proteins | sample BogForMeECP23OM2_FD_94442 | JGI IMG/M metagenome (GOLD analysis project Ga0074045, IMG submission 94442) | Bog forest soil microbial communities from Calvert Island, British Columbia, Canada - Bog Forest MetaG ECP23OM2 | ecosystem: Environmental > Terrestrial > Soil > Wetlands ... | reverse complement strand
GAGAATCCAGATCATGGCCGAACTGATAAAGATTATAAAACAACGTCGCCATCCCTCCTGCTGAAATGAGGGCAAACCAGATGACGTTGATGAAGCTGATCCACTTTTTCCTAATAATGGCGGCAATAAGGCACAAAATTGCCGCACTGACAAGAACCGGGGGCAGCACTTTGAAAACGGTCATACTCTCGGAGATCTCTTTCATGCCTATGTAATGATTTAAGATATTGACCTCTTTGAGTCCGCCGTCCAGTTCTTTTATGTCCGGTGTGTCTCCCGGGTGGGTAGCCCAGATAGCCATACCGAGCCCTTTAGGAAAATTATTGGAATCAAGATACATGTACCACATCGGGTACTTGAAACTCACCAAGATGAGCACCGCGGCCACGATCAGGAGCACAGATCTCAAAACCGCCATCGCTTTCATGGGTTTCTCCCGGCACTACTTCTGCTTTGGATTCACAATCAGATAGCCTTGCATCTCCTGGTGGAGCGCGGAGCAGAAGTTCGTGCAGTAGTATGGCCACACTCCAGGCTTATCCGCTACGAATTCAAAAGTCATGGTTGCTCCCGGAGCAGGAACCCCTGTGACGTCATATCCGCAAACTCCAAAGCCATGGAGTTCGTTCCGCATCTCTTCGATGTTTGTCACGTACACTATGAGTTTGTCGCCCTCGTTACACCGAATGACATTGGGCATGATCGAGGATCTGATCTGCGTCATCCAGACTTTAACTGTGTTGCCGTCCCGTTCAATGCGCGCATTCTTCGGATCCCAGGTGGCGTTGGGATCTTTGTTCTCCTCCTTTTTGTACACCTCAACAACGTCCTTCAGCTTGTCTGCTTTGATAATTTGCGCGTAATGCGGCTCGGGTTCGGGAAACGCTGTATAAATAAGCTTCATCTTCGGGCCGGAAGTATCTATGAGTTGCAAGGATTCGGGTTGATGCGGACCGACATTCAGGTGAGTCCCCTTGGAAAGTTTGTTGAGAGCGAGCACCCAATGCCCCAGAGGCTTCACTGTGTCACCCTCAGGAGAGGCAATGTGGCCGATATTGTACTGTACGGGTATCTTGTCCACCATCTGCCATTGCTGGCCGCCCTGCCATTGCCATTTAGCAACCGCACTTTCTACGAACAGGGAAGTGTAAGCAAACCCTTTGTCGTCGAAAACGGTGTGCAGGGGTCCAAGCCCCACAGGGATCTCCGCATCCTGCACCGCTTCAGCCTTGACAACAGGAATCCCCATGTCGTCACCGGAAAAGTTCTTGTCCTGAACGGCCTTGAGTAGTTTTTCGAAATTGAAAATTGAAACCACCGGTGCGAGTTTTCCACTGCCTACGATGTACTTTCCGTCCGGGGTAACATCCACTCCGTGGGGAGATTTCTTGCAAGGAATTGCGAACACATAGCCAGGTGTCTTGATCGGATCAAAGACCTTTGCCCCGCCGATTTCGGTTACATTACCCTTCTCTACTTCCTTTTCCACGCCCTTCCAGTTAACCGCAATAACAAAATCCTTGTCTCTTTCCGACGCGGTTATCTCCAGAGGCTTCCCGTCAATGAATTCGGCCTCGCTGTTGTAGCAGGTCACGAAGAACCAGTCACCGGATACAAGTTTCCCGGCTCGGGCCAGGTCGTAATCCCAAGGCGGCATAACAATTTGCCAGGCAACGCTCATTGTACCGTCTTTGGGATCCACCTTGGTGGCTGATATGACACCCTTATACTTTTCCTTGTAATCCTTTACATCAGCTACAGTTCCTTTGGGAATCGGGATGGAGAATCGAGTTGCTCCAATGATGTATTCCGTGTTCCACGTACAGAAAGACGAGGCGTGGTTGCCGGCCACATTGGGAAGAGGGCCCAGTATCTGTTTGCACTCAAAGTCTCTCAGATCTATTCTGGCGATACGGCCACCCGCGTTGTCGTTGATGAACAACCAGCGCCCGTCGTACAGCCCTTTCGTCTCGGAGAGGCCCGGATGATGGCAATCGCCCCAGGTCAGTCCTCCCATCATCTCCTTGCTCTTGTTGTCGTACCCCCACCCAGTGGCGGGATAGCGGCCGAAAACTGGGATCGTCCGTATGTGCCTCATAGAGGGCAGTCCATAAACGAAAATTTGTCCGCTGTGGCCACCCGACAAGAACACGTAGTACTCATCTAGATCCCCAGGCGGCACATAAGTCTTCAACGCATCCTCTACTACCTCTGTTTTTGCGGGACCTGCCTCACCTTCTTTGGCTCGACGTCGCTGGGCGTCGCCAGTGGCCGCTATGAAGGCGACTATGGCAACAGTCGCAAGTGCCGCCACCAAGAAGAATTTAAACCTCTTCATTTTTTCCACCTCCGGAATGTTACCGTTCAGAACGAGTGAATTGCCACACGGTACACAGTTGATTTCTGGTGATCGTCTTCCGATTATCCGCCACCAAAGAAAGTGGAAGCAGATGGACCAATACCCCTTCTGAGAATTCTGTTCACCCTCCTTTCTGTCGGTTTTGTAGTTGTTGCGTCTGTCGAAAAGGAGTTACGGCTTCATTAGCCGGTTCTTCACACCAATCCGCGTTGAAGTAACCCTCGACCGGTGTGCCGGGTAGACTCGTCCTCAGATTGGGGCTCATCCGTCGCACGGATTTCAGCCCGTTAAGCAAGCGAATTGGCCGAATAAGTACCTTCGCGACCCATGAATCGTGAGACTTCATTCGTCCTTCTTGCTTTGCGGCAATTTGTCCCACGCTTCTTTCAGCAAGCCGACAACCGTCTCTCTTTCCTTTTGAGTAAGATGGTATTGGGGTGTGGCAAAGATCACAGCCATGGTACCCTTTGGTTCGACGATGAACTTGTCCACATCTATGTTGTGCTTCTTCGGAACATTCTTCACGGCCTTGGCAAGGTCAGGGCCTATGTTAGTCGCAGATTGAACATCGAGGCTCGATATTGTGTGGCATACGAAGCATCGTTTCTCCACGAAGAACTTGCCGGGACCTGTCAACATGGCTTTCTCTCTGGCGATCTCTTCAGGTGGCTGTTCGGGCATGAACTTTACGTGGGGAATATAGGCCGTGGGCAGCTTGACCTTTTTCCAACTGAGCGCCAACAGCGTAAGGGATTGCAGATCCTGAGTGGTGAATTGGAACTCAGGCATAATAGATGTCGGAACTACTGTTTTGGGGTTCTTGAAGTGAGCCATATGCCAGTTGAAGATTGTAGGGCTGCTCACCGCACCGGAGGTGAAATCATATTCCTCACGCCTTTTGTCCCCTTCATACGTCAGATCCGGCCCTAGGTTTCCTCCGGTTCCGCTGATTACGTGGCAGGCTCGGCACCCTTTCGTCTTCACCAGATCCTTGGCATGGTCCATGAATTCCATACCTTTAACGTTTTCTTCATATCGATGACAATAATTGCACCGCAATTGGATGAATCCGCTGGTATCTTTAAGCAGATAACTTTCAGCCAGCTTTAAATCCGGCCGCGGGTCTTCCCAATGCTCCACCCATCCGTGCGCTTCCGTCATATCAGTGGCATATCCTTGCCCACCATGGCAGAAGGTACAACCAAACTTCTCGAAGGGGTGCTTCTGGATCAATTCGGGCTTAGAATGGCTTGAATACGGTATATATTCCTCTTCAAGTCCCTTCCAAGTCACTCCCATGTGGCAGGTCACGCACCTGTCGGTGACGTCGAGGTCCGGGATCCAGATTTGCTTTATGCTCACCGGAATGGCGGCAGCCTTCTCAGGCCCGAATTTGGCGGCAATGATGCTCTTGAATTTATCTTCATGGGTTCGCCATACCTGCTCGTAGTCAGTGCGAAGCATAAGAGCCACCAATACAGCCAGAATAACCACCAGTACCAGGATGGTCACCTGCAGCCGACGCGAAGATTTAATAGCCAGTACCTTCATGGCTCCCTTCCTGAAGCAATGTCTTTTAGAAAAGCGGCGGAATTTTAGGCCACGGTTCACCGAACCAGTAGAATTTCCAAAAGGGTCCCCTAAGGAATGCTCCGACAATGATCAGGGCAATCACGGTGAGCGCTCCTCCTGTAAAGACAATATTCTGAATCCACCTTGATCTATGGAACCAAACTCCTATCGCCTGATCCGGGCTGCGATCGACAAAAGGCCATATCGCTAGAACCACCAGGGCGACTGTCGGAATCAGTATTCCTCCTACAAATCCGCCGTTGACCACGAAGCTTCCTACTCTGAAGGTCGTATCCGCTATCAGCTCTTGCAACCACAGAAAATACCAGGGCGCTTTAGCGGGATTGGGGGGCGACCAAGCGTTTGCCGGCGCCTCCAAGGGAGCCTTGACTAAGAGTGCAAAGCCCAGAACAATGGCGTGGGTGATCAAGATGGCGATGATGAGTCTCAAAAGCAGGTCCGGATTCGATCGCGTCAAGGAGGCATCCGGCAAAAGGCTACTCTTCACCGAGAGTGTAGTACCTTCCTTGACTCCCAGAAGGGTGTAGGTCTTTGTAGGGCTCGGAATAACCTTCTCGGCGCTATGCTCGCTGACGAGTCTCTCCGTGACCGCCAGGCCGCCGTCTCGCCGAATTCGCCACATGTGGTATGCGCCCACTAGGGCAATTACTATCGGCAACGCCACGCAGTGCAGTATGTAGAACCTTATGAGGGTATTTTGACCGATCTGCGTGCCTCCGATGAGGACCTCACGCAACGTGTCGCCAATGAAGGGTGAACTCTGCGCGACATTGGCCCCAATCACCACCGCCCAGTATGCCAACTGATCCCACGGTAGCAGATAACCACTGTACGAAAGGGCTAGCGTCAACACGAACAACACTATCCCTATCAACCAATTGACTTCCCTAATCCCGCCCTGAGCTGGTGAGCTCTTGTACGACTTTGTGTACCAGACCCGTACCAGGTGGAGAAATGCTGTTGCCACCATGCCGTGAGCCGCGAGCCTATGAATGGACCTGATGATGGATCCATAGCTCACCACGAACTCCAGGTCTTTCATGCTCTGATAGGCTCGTTCCACAGATGGGACGTAAAGGAACATCAAAATGATCCCCGAAACTGTAAGGATCAAAAAGAGCACCCATGTTATGGTTCCCAGCCAGAACGTCGAGAACAGACTGATTCCTTTTTCCGTCACATACGCCGGAAACACGTGCAGGAGAAAGTTCCTGACGACCGATTCGGACGATTCTCTGGCCGACTCAGGAAGATATGACCAGAAAAGTCGACGGCCTCTCAACGATTCGTCCATGGCTAAACCTTTCTGATGTTCTGCTGTGAAGGATCCCATACCAACAAGCTCTTTTCCCTATCCACCTGAGTTCCGGTGTCCACGACTAGTTGTCCGTCGTCAGGAGATACCGATAGCGCCAGCCAGGGGAGATTTTTAGGAGCCGGACCCGCCACAACGGCACCATCCAAGGAAAACTGGCTGCCGTGACAAGGGCATGAAAATCCGACCCTGGGCTTGTTGGTAGTCACAGGCTCGGATTCCTCTTTGCCCACGTACTGGACCATGCACCCTAGGTGTGTGCATACCGCCGACATGCAATAGAATTCAGTTTTTTCCCCGGCGCTTTTCTTGAATACGTAGGCTCTTGCTTCCTTGACCAACGTAACGCCGTCAGGTATGAACCCTGGCAATCCCGCCTTAACCTTCTTGGAAGGCTCGTAGAGAACATTCGGCACAAGTGAGCGGACTGCGGCAAACGCACTGCCCGCGGCAGCGATTCCTCCGATCCCTAGCGCCAGCTTGCCCAAAAAAGACCGTCTGGTCGGTTCGTGAGATTCGGTATTGCTCAAGATTTTCCCTCCTGGACACAAAGGGTTTGTTCTTCGACTTGAAAACGTTCCATTGTCATGGCGTTTGTCGGGCAGACTTTGGCGCACATGCCACATCTGATGCACAAATCGTCATCCTTTATCAGAGCAGTCTTCTCTCCCGGACCGCTCTGCTCCAGGAAGTTTCGCGTGGCCTCGTGTTCCGCGTCCAGTAAATCTGCATTCACAAATGTAAGGCAGCGAGTAGGGCACGTATTGGCGCAGGCTCCGCAGAGTATGCAGAGCTCGGAGTCATAAATCGTGTGAATGTAGCAATCGAGGCATCTCAGAGCCTGCTCTCTCGCTGTTTCTTCGTCGTAAACCTTCTCCACTTCAGTGGGGCCTATTCGGCGCTCTGACGGTTCCAATGGAGGGATTTGCCTGTCGATTACATCATAGTGCGGGTCTCTCCGGAACGTCTCCGGATTAAGTTCCTCCACCACAACGTCCCTGCATTCTCTGAGAGAAACACCCCTCAGAAACTGGTCCACAGAGTATGCGGCACGTTTGCCGTTGGCCACGGCCTCGACAATAATTCTCGGACCAAAAGCGACGTCTCCTCCGGCAAAAACCCCTGGAGCAGTAGTTTCGAAAGTCTTTGGGTCCACTTTTAGGGTTCCCCTTGGTGTAATTTCAATATTGTCCTCTTCTGTGATGAACGAGAGGTCTGGGGTTTGCCCAATGGCCAGTATCACGGAATCCGCTTCCAACACTGATTCCGTTCCAGACTTGAACGTGGGAGAGAATCTTCCCTCCTCGTCGAAAAGCCTGTCCACCTCCAGGAACTCCACGCCGGCTACCTTGCCGTCTTCCACCACAATCCTTTTCGGTCCGACCGACGTCGTGAGTTTGAGCCCCTCCCTGAGTGCTTCCGTGATTTCTTCTCCCCCCTGGTGGCTCCGGGCCGCGGGAAGGTCTTCCAATGATTCCAGGCTTGCCATGGTCACGGACGTGGCTCCGCCCCTAAGAGCGGACCGTGCAGCGTCTAAACCGGCAAGACCTTCTTCCGAGGACGGAAAAATGTCCGCTGATTCTATCCCGGCGGGTCTCAAGGCTGTTCGAGCGACGTCCACCGCTACATTTCCGCCGCCGATGACCACCACTTTTTCGCCCAGGTCCAGTCGGTAGCCTCTGTTTATGTTCAGGAGGTAGTCAATGGCTCTGAAGACCCCGTCTGCGTCGCGGCCTTCAATTGCTAGGTCGAGCGCCCTCGTTGCACCGCAGGCGAGAAAAAAAGCCTTGTAACCCTCATTACGAAGAGAAGATAAGGTGAGCTTTTCATTCAGTGCCGTTTCAAGCCTGAGATCCAAGCACTTCTCCAACAAACCGCAAACCTCAAGCTCCACCACCGAGCGAGGAAGCCTATATTCGGGGATATATTGCCAGAGAGCTCCGCCCAGCATTTCCGCAGACTCGAAGAGCGTTACACGATACCCCCAGTTCAATAGGGTGTCCGCGCAGGCCATCCCGGCCGGCCCCCCACCGATGACGGCCACTCTGTCTTCCAGGGACGCAATCACGTCCTCAGGTTTGGGTGGCCTGCACTCCTGTGGGAGGGTTTGCTCGTGCTTCTCGCACACGAACCTCTTGAGCCCACGGATCGTGACAGGGCTGTCGATCACGCCTCTTCTGCACTTGTCCTCGCACGGGGCAGCGCATACCCTCGCACACACCGAGGCAAGCGGGTTGGGCTTCCTGGCCCAGCGGTAACCCTCTTCGTCCTTGCCCAAAACTATGGACCGTGCGTAGTTCCCCGCTTCGGTATGAACTGGGCATGCGTCTCGGCAAGGGACTTTCTGAGGATACTCTTCGAGCGAGTTGAGTTTTACTTGTATTTTCATCGAACGAAGACTTACCCCGGGATAGGGCGGTAAAATAATTTATCAGGTGAAAAACAAATTATGTGCCAACAATGATTAGAGAGGCCCATGCTGAAAAAAGGCGCTTTAAGACCGGATTTGGGAACCTCTCAGCAACTGCCGAACTTTGGAAAATGGCAAAAATTTAGGGCCAATTGTAACCTTTGGGAAACACCCCCGAGTGCCCCCTCGAATGTTACACTATTGTAAACTAAGATTGCTCATATAGGCAAGTGTATACTTCGGGAAACAGTCTTCTTTAGTTATTCTCTAGCGGAAAAGTTTACCGGAAGAATTCCAATTCGTCTCAGCCGGCTATAAAGAGTTTTTCTGCCAAGTCCGGATTTCCTGGCCGCCTCGGAGAGATTCCCTCCGTATAGAGCTAAGAGCCGCTGAAAGTACTTGCGATCGAACGAATCGAGTATCAAGTCTCTGGCATGCGAATATTCAGTCACTTGCCGCTGATCCTCAAGCCCGGGTCTGTCTGCTTCCATGAGTATTTTTAGGCTCTCAGGTACGTCCGATCTCGTCAGGGCCGTGCCATCGGAGAGGACAACCGCCTCTTCGATCATGTTCTTCAACTCCCTGACGTTCCCCGGCCATTGATAATCCAGAAGAGCTGCTATGAAAGATGAATCCAGTCCGGTCAAGTCTTGACGCCCGTGAGTCTTTTTGAAAAGCCCGAAAAAGTAATTGGAAAGCAAAGGAATGTCTTCTCGTCTGTCCCTGAGAGGAGGCAGGGAGATGGTCACCACTTTGAGGCGAAAGTAGAGCTCAGCCCTAAAAGTACCTTCTTTGATGCCTTGTTCCAAATTACGATTGGTGGCAGCAAGCACCCGTACATTAATGGGAGTGTCCCGGCGACCGCCAATGTGGCGAATTTTGCCCTCCTGGAGAACTCTGAACAGGCTCGATTGAGTGGAAGTATCCAGTTCGCCTATTTCGTCGAGAAACATCGTCCCGCCATTTGCAGCCTCAAATAACCCGCAGCGAGATTTATCTGCTCCAGTAAAAGCTCCTCTCTGGTACCCGAAAAGTTCACTCTCTAGCAAGGTCGGAGGAAGTGAGGCACAGTCAACCGGTAAAAAAGGTCTTGAAGCTCTTCTCGAAATCTCATGTATAGCCTGGGCCACAAGCTCCTTTCCGCTGCCAGTTTCCCCCCGTATGAGCACATTTATGTCCGACCCGGCCACTTTCGTGAGAATTCTTTTCAAATCCAGCACGCAACGGCTGTTTCCTACTATTGAATCCAGAGAGCCCGGAAGTGCACCCAAGTCCCCGTCGAGAGAGCTTTTAGGACGAAAATCCTTGAACGCCTCTGTGACGGCCTCGCTGAGCTGATCCGCACTGAAGGGAATGGCCAGATAATTGGCGCCGCCGTCCTTGAGAAATTTGATCGCCCCAGGGATACTGGCATGGGTGGTTATAGCGATAACCGGCAGAAAAGGGTCCACAGTATGAGAACTTCGTAAGACCTCAAAGCCGTCTTTTTCGGGTAATCGAATGCCGGTCAGGACAAGATCGGGCTTCCACGTATGAATAAGTTGCGGTATCTGGGCAGAGGCGGTGAAACACTTTACGTCGAATCCTTGGCGCTCCAATATCCTTTTACAGAAAAGGTGAACCTGTTCATCGGGATATACTATGGTTACTAATCTTTTATCGTGGGGCATCAAGCACCTCGGCAACGCCACGGTTACAGAGTAAGTTTCCTCTATTCTTCCAACTCCTTGAGGTTCATGAGATCTATTCTGGAGAAGTCCCCCGTGGAAACCAATCTTATTACCGTCTTGGCGTCCTTCCACGTATGGATCTCGCGACTTCCCTCTCTTTCCCTCTCGTATTGATTTCCTTCAGAAAACCTCTGCATTTTCTTCATTAGCTCAGCATATTGATCCTTCTGGAGTTGAGCGATGATTTTGACCAACCGATCAGCCTTGTCGTTCAAGGTTATTGTAACGAGATAACCGTTGTCCATCGCAACACTGACGAACTTACTGCTTTTGGTGACCTTCCCCTTGATTTTATCTAGGTCGCCCGCGGTCATGTCAAGGCTGAGTGGAGCTGCAATCCCCATGGCCTCAAACCCTCGTGGCAATGGCTTCCCTTCGGCGCACACAACGGCAGGCACCATCAGCAAAACTGCCAGACCCAAAATTCTTCTCATAAGATATCCCCAAATTACATTATCTTGATGTTAGCATTCCCCCATTCACCATTCTTGTCAAGATTTGTGGGGTCTTCCAACTCATCCTGCTTCAGCGTTTCGTAATGCCCCAGGAGTTGGTTGGAAATGCCAAATATAGGCCAAATAGTCACAAAAGGGGCCCTTTGGGTGCCCTGTGATTTTATAGAATCGCCTATTGACTCTTCTCAGCACCATTGATCGATGCCATTAGTTCTTTACGGGTTACGGTGCTCGTGGTGGCGCAGGCATTGAGCAACCGGTGAAAGGATTCATCAGGCGAAAAACGGCGGTTGAAACGGTAGCATACCTCGGAGAGGTATCGCTGCAAATGTTTGCCTGAGACCCCACGGTGAGGACCAGATACGATCGCTTTCGCATTGGCAATCAAGCCATGGGTCCACGGCAGCAACATCATGGAGTCTTTCCGGTCCCGTAGGACTGCACGGTAATGAACTACCCACATTTTCCCGGCAACAGCTCGGTAGCTGCGGGTCTGAATCCAAGGCTATTCGCTGTAGTCTCGAATCAGCCGGGAACCGATGACGAAAAAAGTGAGTGCATACAGGAAAAGAACCACCAGCGATAGCAATGCAGGTGAATTGATGGAATTCTGGCGAATGAGGAAGTTGGTATGCGTCAGAGGGAAGACCCAAACCACTGCCTGCAGCGGTTCCGGTATCCGATCCACCGGAAAAAACGTCCCGCTGAAAAATGCCATAGGCAGAATAAAGAAGTTGTTATAAGTGGCCGTATCTTCATACGACTTCGTAAGCATTCCGGTGATCACTCCCAGACTGGCAAAGAGGAAACAGTTGAGCAGAAGGGTCAGGACGAAAAGCGGCGTGATCGACATATGGCTGGCTGTAACGAAGCCCACGATCAGGATGAGGCCCGAGGCGAACAGTCCCTTTACCATTCCCGCCAGCACTTCTCCAACCATAATGGCGGATGGTCGTATGGGGGCTTGGATGAAAACCTGAAAGTTCTTGAAGTACAGCCGGTTAAGGTTCAGGGCATTGGCCACCCAGGTGTAGGAATTCATCATTGAACTCATGGCTACGAGCCCCGGAATCAGGTAGCTGAGATAGTCCGCACCCTTTATCTGCACCATCCGACCGAGGCCCAGACCGAACGTGAGGAGATAAATGATCGGTAGAAGCATCGCGGAGAAGAGATAGCTGATCCTCAGGAGCTTTCTCCTGAACAGGAGCATCTCGCGCAGAAAAATAGGATACCAGGCGACTCCCATCATTCGATGCGTTCCCCCGTGAGTTTAATGAATACGTCCTCGAGATTGGACTTCCTTATCTTGACCTCGCAGTCCTTACAGAGCACCAGACTGTTTGCCTCTTCACGATCCTTGCACATCTGCTGTATGAGCTTGCCCTCATCGTTTACGAATTCGACGATATACTCACCGACGGTCGCCTTGAGGTTGTCTGGCGTGTCGAGGGCAATGAGCGAGCCTTTGTCAAGAATGCCCACCCGATCGCAGAGCGCTTCAGCTTCCTCGATGTAGTGCGTGGTGATCACGACTGTCCGGCCGTCAATGCGAGTCTTGCGGATGATGTCCCACACTTGACGTCTGATCTGTGGGTCCAGGCCGATGGACGGCTCGTCGAAGAAAAGTACCGACGGCTCGGTAAGAAGCGACCTCGCGATAAGGAGGCGACGTTGCATGCCGCCCGAGAACCGTGTCACCAATTCGGCTCGTCGCTCCCAGAGATCGACAAGATGAAGACACGAGGGGATCTTCGTCTGAGGATCTGGCACCCCATGCAGCATACTGTAGATTAGGAGATTCTCATACGCAGTGAGGTCCAGGTCGAGATTGTTCTCTTGCGGCATAACACCCATCAGCCTTTTGACTGCAATTGGATCTTTTACCACATCGTGACCGGCTATGAGGGCACGACCCCCATCGGGCTTCGAGAGCGTGGTGAGTACCTTTATGGTCGTCGTCTTGCCGGCTCCATTGGGCCCCAAAAGGCCAAAGACACTCCCCCGTCCGACTCTGAAAGAGACGTTGTCGAGCGCCGTTATGTTGCCGTATTGTTTGGTCAATCCTGTGACTTCTATCATGATACACAGAGCCTCAGCACAAAGACTTTCTCAAATTTCACGTCAGCGGGCTTTTTAATGCGGTACAAATATAATTTCAGCCGGGATTATGGGGCGGTTTTACCATTTAGGAAGTCTTTGGACCAGTGACCCGTCGAACGATGGTTCCCCTGACACCGAAAAGGCTCCGTATCTCCTCCCACAAGACCCGAAAGGTACAAAACCGTCGCCACGTTGCGGGAAAAGCCTCTATTCCCAGGGCTTGAGCGTACCTTACGGGACGTCCCCCGGTCAAGCACATTCCTGCACGTAACCCCTTAAGCCAACACAGCTTGATAGTGTCGGGCAAAGGGGAGGCTGAAGCCATATTACTTACCAAAGGCCGCTCGCTTAGGAGCCGTAAACGGTAAGGACATAATCATACAAGCATTTATGCTATACGACCCAGATATGGAGGTTACCTGTCCATTCAACTGCAAATTTACGGTCCACTAGGGCGGAGAAAAAACAAGACGTCTCGCTGGGCCATTTCGGGCAAATCTTGCCTGTCCCACGAGGGTACAACAACAATTCAGAAGTTATCCGAAATCGGGATCAATCGGAACCAAAGCTCCAGGTGGCAGTCCTTAGCGAGTATTCCCCCAGATGCCTAAGAGTCGAAGTAGGACGAGTAAAACCGCAAAGACTTCAGCGATGCCACGACTTAATATCCACCTGAACCCATTAACCCTTTTGGGATCTGTCCCGTATCTGAAAATGAATACCGTGCCGCGAGCAGATATGATATAGACGCTCAAACCGAACCTTCACAGACAGTGTAGCCAGGCTCTTACTTGATAGAGAAAGTTCGTCAGGGGACAAGATTACAAGGAGACAGAGCGATGCCCACCCATCCAGTGATCGTTCGAAAGAAGAAAACCCCGGTAGTTGTCATAAAGAAAGAAGGAAAAACCCCACCTCCAAAGAAGACGGAACCATATCCAGCTCCAAAGCAGGAAAAGCGGAGTCAACCAGGGAATCTCAAGCCAGGCGGCAAGCAAAAAGAGGACAAATCAAAGGAAACCAAACCAGTCATCTCACAAAAGGTCCAGCAGCATCTGGATTACCTCAAAGAGATTGAGTCCATGCCTTCCCCTGAAAGAGAAATTGCCCGCGCCTGCTATTTCCTATGCTATCTGATCAACGAAAAACGCACCACGGCAACGCTGTTTCCTTTGAAGGATAAAGTGTTAGCGAAGATTTCTCAGAGTGGCCACGACTACCTCATGGTCAGTTATATCCGTAGGTGGGACAGGCTGAACTACCGCCTCACGCCCGAAGCAAAAGTAAAATGGGAAGCCGAGACCGCCGGTAAGAAGGCTCTCGCTCATCTGTACCGGACCCGTCGTTGTTATGTTGAAGCGGAGAAGGGATATTATGATCTTTATCAGTTCCATATCGTGGTGGAGCCGTTTCGCTTCATCTTCTATGCGCCGGTTGAACTGGTTTCCTGGATTAGTGAAGAGAGGATTGCAAAACCAAGGCTGCATAGCAATATCGTCCATGAATATGGCCTCCTGAGAGGCAAAGCGATCAAGATGCCCCTGAAGTCCATTGCCGCCTCCGATGAACAGATTAAGGAACAACTTCAAAAATTTCTGGACGCTGCGGTGAGCTAGTGTTCCTAGGAGACTTTACCCAATGAAAGACCGTATTTCCCTTTTCCAGAAGTGGAGAATGAAGATAGGCACTGCGAAAGCAGCGCTAGAAGCGGGGTTATCCTTGGAAGAAGTTTGCGAGATACTCCAAAAGGAGAACCAAGAGGCTATGCGTATTGCTGTTGAAGCATGGGACAAACTGCTGGAAATGAGGAAGGCTTTGATGGCGATGAGAGGCAATCTCAACAACGCGGACCTGGAAAAAATAATCAAGGATATAGGTACTATTGTGAGTCCCTTCCCTGAAAAAGAATCCCTGCAACGGCAATAGTGTGAATAATAGGAAAAGAAGATATGTCCATGACGCACACAAAAGCGGATATATCTCACAAAATAGCCAATGACTGCAGATCTATGAAGAATGAGGCAGCCGAGATAATAGAAAAATTACAGTGCATCATCAAGAAACGGCCATAGCAGGAGAATCCGTCAAGATTTCCTGTTTCGAGAAGTGGAACGTCAGATCCAGGCACGAGCGAAGAGGCAGGTACCCTCAGACCGACAAGGGGATGGTCCTCGATGCCCGTAGAGTCGTGACGTGGAGTTATTCTCTTCTGTTGAAGAAGGCGGT
>Ga0074045_10003479_pt1 | contig 14193 bp, 14 predicted proteins | sample BogForMeECP23OM2_FD_94442 | JGI IMG/M metagenome (GOLD analysis project Ga0074045, IMG submission 94442) | Bog forest soil microbial communities from Calvert Island, British Columbia, Canada - Bog Forest MetaG ECP23OM2 | ecosystem: Environmental > Terrestrial > Soil > Wetlands ... | reverse complement strand
TGTGACTTGCAGGCTCAACGGAATCGCGGAGTTGTGACTGAAAGTCGAGATTTCCGCCTTCGAAAGTCCGAAGCTAGCCAGTTTCTTTTCGACGAGGAGAATCAGATCGCCCTTCGGCGTTTGATAAACGAGATCGTCGGTGAACTCCGTCCCCGTGATAATGATGGAGCCGGGCACGGCCATCATCGCGGTGTTGACCACCATACGGGCGGAGAACATGACCCAGGCGACGTGATTCAGCCGTTTCGTGAGGATCGGATCGGAACTGTAGGGATCAACGTGGAGCTTCCGCGCCAGCGCCCGGCGGACGTCGTCGTAACCCAAAGCAGTGAGAGTGACGCTGCCGGTCTCGGCGGCCGTTTGTGATGCACGCTGCCCGCCGCTCTCCGAAGAATTGGTCGCCGTCGAATAGATTGTTTTCGCGCCAAGGTCGACGCGGCCAAAGAATTCCCCCACTCCACTCGGCAGCCCGGTCACCGTGTCCATCGGATGTATCACCATCTGCGCGGCGTCGGTAACCGGACGTGCGGCGCTGGCGGCGAGCGCTTTGGCAAATACCGCGGAGTTGCTCATGTTGTCCAGTTGAGCGATCGCGGGGACCTCGGACAGTCGTACCTTCAGCAAATCGAGACTCTCGACTTGATACGTTCCAGCATCTTCATGAAAGACGTCGGAACTTGCGACGATCGTGTACTCGCCCATCGCGCCATTGGTCGCAACCTGTTGCCCAACCTGAAAGCCAGGCCCGGATTGCATGCTCGCGTCCAGCAGTTCGTTGATGCTGACGACGGGCGGTTGCTCGAACTGGCCCGCCGGCGTCCCCGGAGCAGGGGCCGGCATGCTGGGAGGTTGGACGGCCACCGGCGGCGGGGGCGGCGGCGCCGGATTTTCGCTCGCGGTCTGTTGCACTTGGGGCGGCTGAGACGCCGTGGATTGTGCGCAGCTCGACAATAAGACGGAACTCAGCAGTAATCCGATGGAAGCGATTCCCAGCTTACTGTTTGGCGTCATTAACCTTAATTTTGTCAGGGTCGATTCAGAGCTCATTTGGCAAATACCCTTCGGCACAGATCATTGAGTGGCGAACCCGGCCAGACGCCGCTCCGCTGCGAGAATAATGAAACGCTTAGCGCGTACTTTGTCAGCAAGGCTGAGGGCGTCGCTATTGTACTTTCGTACAATGGCGAGCGGTCGCTGGGACGCGCACCATCTGATGACCGTCAAGGGTTCGGATGCTTGCAGAGGTCTCCGCGCGGAGCCGGGTAATTGCAGAAGAAAACGAGCGCGACAGTGATCGTGGTGGATAACGACGTCTCTGTCCGCCGCGCGCTGGGACGACAGCTCCAGATTTTGGGATTTGACGTATTGGTCTTTCCGAGCGCAGAGGAGCTGCTGGCCTCCCAGTTTCCAACGGATAACGCTTGCCTGCTGTTGGACGTCTACATGCCGGAAATGAGCGGGATCGAACTTTGCCAGAACTTGGTCACTGCAGGACGGTGTCTGCCGACGGTCCTGATGAGCGGGCGCGATGACCGGGAGACCAGACAAATCATGCGCCAAGCCAAACCGGTCGCGTGCTTATTTAAACCGTTCGATGAAAAAAGCCTCCTGGGTGCGATCCGCAAGGGATTGCGCAACGTGCCTAAGTTACCACGGTAAACGTTAAGACCCTTTAAATTACCCGATCAGGTTGTCCTGAAGCCGCCGCTGGTCTTTTAGTCTTTTATTCCGTGTGCTGTCACGGCGCACGACCGTGGTATCACGACGATTTTTGCGATAAGGTGCGCTCGCCGGTGGTGTTGTCACTACTGTATTGGCGCAACTGTATTGCGCAACGAACGTCGAGAACTGATGAGAACGCCTGCTGCCACCAAAACACGGGCTAGTCGTTACCCGATCCCGCGCAATCCCCACCCACAGCGGGACATTAAGGGCTTCGAGTCGCTCGTGGACGAACTATCGATGGCGATGACGCGGGCTCCGGCCGCCGCGGTCGACCGTGAAATCGAGAGCTGGTTGGGCAAGATTTGCCAAGCATTGGACCTTGATCGAAGCGGCATCTATGAGCGCGATGCGCCGGATCAGCAGGTGCGCGTGACACACACCTGGGTTCGGGTGGACGTCCCGCCATTTCCGCAAAATTTTGATCCGGAAAAGGTCCTCAAGACCCTTACTGACTGGGTGCTGGCAGGCAACTCGTTTACGTTTTCGCATCCCGGCGAAATTCCGGAGGATATGCCGGACGCGAGTCTTTTCGTTGAACGATACGGTCCTAAAGCTTCCGTAGTCCTCCCGATGTGGGCCGGCGACCGAGTCATCGGAGCGGCGAGTTTTGACAAGTTACGGTCTGCTCGGCAATGGTCGCCTGAATTGCTCCATCACCTTGCTTTCGCAGTGCGGCTCTTTGGCAGCGCGATCGAACGCAAGCAGTCCGAAATGGCGTTACAGACGGCTCAGACCAATCTCAGGATCGCGTCGCGCCGCAACACGATGAGTGAACTCGTCGCCTCGCTTGCCCACGAAATCAACCAGCCCTTAGGCGCCATTCTGAGCAACCTCGGAGGTGTTGGGCGTCTGCTATCGCGGAAGAATGCGGAACCCGCGATGGCCTTGGCCGCGATCAGCAACGCGATCGAAGATACCAAACGTGCCGCTGAAATTATCAGGCGCATCCGGTTCATGTTCACCAGACACGCGCCGCATAAAACCGCGCTCGACATAGAGGCGCTGGCTGCCGAAGTCGTACAGCTGATCGCTGGCGAGGCTGCGTCCCGGAAAATCCGGGTTCAGATCGAGGTCGTGGCGTCTGTGCCAAGGATTATTGGCGATCGGGTCGAGCTACAGCAGTGCGTGATGAATTTGCTCATCAACGCCCTTGACGCGACTGCGGAAATCAAACACCACCACCGCGAAGTAACGATCAAGATCGGTCCAGAAAAGACCAGATGGATTCGCGTGAGCGTGTGCGATAACGGCGTCGGGATCGATCCATCGGTCGCCAACCGCCTCTTCGAGCCGTTTGTTACGACCAAGAGCGAAGGAATGGGAATGGGTTTATTCGTGATCCGATCCATAGTTCAGAATCACGGCGGCAAAATCTGGGCGACAGCTAATCCCGACCGTGGCACGACGTTCTCCTTCACACTCCCCGCCGCTCAAAAGCGCTTTGCCCAAGTGTCGAAACGCGCCTAGCGTACAACGTTAGCGGCAATTGTTGTGCAGTTGGACGGTCTTCTCAGCTCACCTAACCAGCTTAAGTGCGAGTGGAGAGATCTGAAGGATTCCAGCCATGCGGACCAATTCGGCGAGCGAGCCTGCGTGCATTTTGTTCATCACCTGACCGCGATGTGCCTTAACGGTCCTCTCCGTTGCACCCAGTACGGCTCCCACCTGCTTGTTAAGCAGCCCCGTGGTAATCAGAACGAAGACTTCGCGTTCGCGAGGCGTTAGCGTACTCTGGCGTTTTTCGAGTTCGATGCGCTGGATCTGCTCGGCGCGCTGTTCACGCGAAAGATTGGCGCCACGCCTTATAGAGGCCAGTAGCGCTTCATCGTCGACCGGCTTTTCGAGAAAATCCACCGCACCCTGCCGCATCGCATGCATCCCGAGTGCCAAATCGCCGTGGCCGGTGATGAAAACAATCGATACGTAGGGAATCGTGCGCTTGAGTGTTTGTTGAAGCTCTAATCCATTCATTCCCGGCAGGAAATTGTCCATGACGATACAGTCGAAGACGCCTGTGTGAGAGGCCTCGAGAAATTCTTCGGCAGAAGTATGTGAAGCGACCTGAAATCCAGCAGTCCCGAGCTGGAAGACCAACGCCTGTCGCAACCGCTTGTCATCTTCAACTACCGCAACCTTGATAATCTCGGTCGCTGCACGAATATTGGCGTCTGGAGCATCTTTTGCCTTGCTGGAACGAAAATCAATCGCGATATCTGGAGCTGGCACAGTGCTGCCTCTCAGGCCGTGGCTACGAGACGTGCGCAAGCTTGTCACCCTTCAGGATAGTCAAGCAATGGGACCTCTGGCGGAATTCACATAGATATGTGTTCGTCCAGAAGATGACAACGCGTCGGAGCGCAATTGATACGTCGCGCAAACGGGTTTGGTCTGGACCATTCTGTACGATTGACTGAGGGTCGACGACAGGGGGTCCGAGTATCGGTGGAAGAGTCCAAGATTGAGCAAGAAGAAAAAGCAAAGCGGAAAACGAACCAAGACAAGGGACATTCGCGAGACTGGGCCGGCGAGGTCGTTCCCAGCGCCGACAAAGGCGCATCACGTGCTTCGGATGCTTACTTGGCTGTCCCCTATAGCGATCTTAGCCATCGTCACCGTCGCGCTCGTGGCGCGATCGCTGCGTGAGTCTGCTCGTCTCTTGATTGTGTCAAACCGCTCCGCGATGACTGACGCGAAGTTCGTGGGGGCCGCTGATTGCGCTAAATGTCACGGGCGAGAGGATGCGCTGTGGCGCGGCTCGCATCATCAACTGGCGATGCAATCGGCCACGAATTCCACCGTCCTGGGCGATTTCAACAACACAAGTTTCCGCAACGATGGGATCACTTCGACCTTCTTTCGCCGCGCCTCGAAATTTATGGTACGCACCGATGGACCCGACGGGGCCCTTCATGACTACGAAATCAAGTACACATTCGGCGTCTACCCGCTGCAGCAATACCTTATCGAGATGCAAGGCGGACGCCTGCAGGCGCTTGGGATTGCGTGGGACAGCCGCCCACCAGAGCGCGGGGGCAGGCGCTGGTTCTTTCTTTATCCGGGCCAAAAAATCACCTATCGGGATTCCCGCCACTGGACCGCCATCGATCAGACCTGGAATTTCATGTGCGCGGATTGCCACTCGACAAATGTTCGCAAGAATTACGACCCGCGGACGCGTACGTACGCCACCAGATATAATGAAATCGATGTCGCCTGCGAAAGCTGTCACGGCCCAGGATCAAACCACGTGGCTTGGGCGAAGAAAGAGAACGGTTGGGAGAGATTTGAGCGGGATCGTGGGCTGACTATCGCGCTCGCCGAACGCAACGGAGTTTCATGGTCAATCGATCCCTTTACCGGCAATCCCCGGCGAAGCGCGCCGCGGGCCTCGGAACACGAAATCCAGCTCTGCGCGCGCTGCCATTCGCGTCGTGGTGAGATTCACGAAGACTACGTCCACGGCCAACCCGTTGGCGACGATTATCGCGTTGCGTTGCTCGATGAAGACCTTTATTTCCCGGACGGCCAAATCAAGGGCGAGGTCTATGAGTACGGCTCTTTCATCCAGAGCAGGATGTTTCAAGCGGGCGTAACGTGCAGCGATTGCCACGAACCGCACAGTCTTAAGCTTCGCGGCGACGGCAACAATGTCTGTCTGCAATGCCATTCCAGGCAAAAGTACGAATCACCAAAACATCACTTCCACCCGATAGGATCCTCGGGCGGTCAATGCGTCGAATGTCACATGCCGACCCGGACCTACATGGTCATCGATGCGCGACGCGACCACAGTCTTCGGATTCCGCGGCCAGACCTATCCGTCAAGCTCGGCACGCCCAATGCCTGTACCAATTGCCACGCGGGGAAGTCCGCCCAATGGGCCTCGGATTCCTTGGAGAAATGGTACGGACGCACACCTGTCGGCTTCCAGCATTTTGCCGAAGCGCTTCATGCGGGGGTTGAGAGCGCACCGGGCGCCTACCAAGCGCTCAGCGTCTTGACCGCCGATCGCGAGCAGCCTGCGATCGCTCGAGCCACTGCACTTTCTATGCTTGGGACCTATGCTCCGCCTCCGACCGACACGGCGATTGGCACCGGGGTCGCCGACGATTCGGCGCTGGTTCGACGCGCCGCTGCCCGAGCGCTTGCAAACTCTGCCCCCGCCACGAGCGCCGCCATTCTGGCGCCGCTGCTTAGCGATCCAGTGCGCGCCGTTCGAACCGAAGCCGCCGAAGTGCTCGCGGGGGCGCCCGCAGACACGTTTCCCGCCGATGTTGCACTGTCGTTCGGCCGGGCCACTGAGGAGTATATTGCCGGTCAGGAATTGAACGCCGACCGACCGGAAGCACACATGAATTTGGGGCTGCTCTACGCGAAGGAAAATCGCTTCGACAGGGCCGAGGCAGAGCTCAAAACAGCCTTGTTACTTGACCCCACCTTTGCCCCTGCGGCCGTTGATCTGGCCGATCTGTACCGCGAGCAAAACCGGGATCAAGCGGGTGAACGCATTCTCTACGACGCTATCGAGCATTCGCCCAATGACTCATCGCTTCAGCACGCGCTCGGTCTGCTGATGGTGCGTGAGGGGCGCCGGGCACAGGCGCTTGTCTTGCTGGCCGCCGCTGCGCGCCTCGATCCAGGCAATGCCCGCTTTGCCTACGTCTATGCCGTTGCGTTGAACGACGCCGGTCAAACCGGCCGCGCAATCGAGACGTTGGAGGCTTCCGTCAAAATACATCCTTATGATCGTAATTCACTCGCCACGCTGGTGACTTTCCTGAAACAGGCAGGCAATCCCGTTAAGGCGCTCAGCTACGCGCAACGCTTGGAAAAACTCGAGCCGGACATCCAGAAGTAGGCCAGATGCTGGAGGAGCTAAACGGCCACGCACATCGATGAAAAAGCTTGGGGTGATCTTTAGATGGGCTCCTCTTTGCGTTGTCGTGCGCTGGAGTCGTTCGGAAGTGGGTTTGATCGGGCGGCGGTTTCTCAAGAAACTGTCGGGGAGTTGACCTTGACGGGTGATGCCGTAGCACGACGCGCCTGTTCGGGATTTCAGTTAGTTACGATACGGTAGCGGTGAACTGACAGCCCGGCCTTTCTACTACTATGCTATCGGACCAAGGGTCCGATTCGACACGATGCAGTTGCACGACCTTATTATCGCGGGTCGCGCGTAAGCGACCGACCAGGATCTATGCGGCAGGACGAGCAAGGTGAAGTCTCATTCGAGCAGGCCAGCGACGCGACGCTGGTCGTGCGACTCTCGGGTTCGTGGTGCTTGCGGAATGACATGCCGGCGGCGGCGTTGCTGGCCGAGCAGCTCAAAGCGGTTACCCCCAAGCGCGTGCTTTTCGATTCCTCGCCGATCACCAATTGGGACAGCTCCCTGATCGCATTTCTCACGCAATCGAGCGAAATTTGCCGCGCCCACGGAATCAAGCAGGACCGCGGTGGCCTGCAAGACGGGCTCAGGCACCTGGTGGAACTGGCCGAGGCGGTACCCGAAAAGACAGGGGCGCGCAGCGCTAGCGTTCGACCCTCGTTCTTGACGCGGGTGGGTAACGCCACTATCGGTTATGGCCATGCCGTCGGCGAGTTTCTTTCTTTCCTCGGCGAGCTGTCTGTGGCGCTCGCGCGATTCCTGCGCGGCAAAGCGCGTTATCGCAGGGTCGATTTGCTGGAAGCGATCCAGCAGTGTGGGGCGGAAGCGGTGGGGATTGTCAGCCTCATTGCCTTTCTGATCGGAGTGATCCTCGCATTTATGGGCGCGGTGCAGCTCTCGCAGTTCGGCGCGTCGATCTACGTCGCGGACCTGGTTGGTATCGGGATGGTTCGCGATATGGGCGCGATGATGACGGCGATTATCATGTCAGGCCGTACCGGCGCGGCGTTTGCGGCAAAACTCGGCACCATGAAGGTGACTCAAGAGACCGATGCGCTCACCACCATGGGGATCTCACCGCTCGAATTTCTGGTACTGCCGCGCGTCCTGGCGCTGATCATCATGATGCCGTTGCTGTGCCTGTTCGCTGACTTGATTGGAATCTTCGGCGGGCTGTTCGTTGGCGTTAGCATGTTGGGTCTCGCCCCTGGCAGCTACATGCGGGAGACGATCTCGACGCTGACCCTCACCAATCTGTTCGGCGGGCTGCTTAAGGCTACCACGTATGGCGTACTGATCGCGATCGCTGGTTGTCTGCGCGGCTTTCAATGTGGCAACAGCTCCTCGGCGGTCGGCGACGCGGCGACGCAGGCCGTCGTGATGTCGATAGTGATGGTAGTTGTTGCTTGCGGCCTGTTTGCCGTGGTCTTCAACATTCTCGGAATTTGAGGGCGAACACCATGGCAATCTCCGTCCCTCAATCGCAACCCTCGAACGTCAAAGCTGCGATTACGGTCCGCAACATGACCATGGCGTATGGCAGCTTTATCCTGATGCGCAACCTCAACTTCGTGGTTCGGCGCGGCGATATCTTTATCATCATGGGCGGCAGTGGATGTGGCAAAAGTACCGTTCTACGCCACCTGATTGGACTTAAGGAGCCAGCGACCGGCGAGATCATCTACGGCGATATAAATTTCACCCGCGCCGGCCCCGAGGTTCGCGAGCAGTTACTTCGCCGATTCGGAATCCTATACCAGAGCGGCGCTCTTTGGAGTTCGATGACGCTTGCGGAAAACGTCGGTTTACCGCTTGGCGAGTTCAGCAATCTGAAGCCGGCGCAGATTCGGGAGATCGCCGCCTTGAAGCTCGCCTTGGTGGGGCTGAAAGGATTCGAGGATTTTTACCCCAACGAAATCAGCGGCGGGATGCAGAAACGCGCCGGGATCGCGCGCGCGATGGCGCTGGATCCCGATATCCTGTTCTTTGATGAGCCTTCCGCCGGCCTGGATCCAATCAGCTCCCGGTTACTCGACAACCTGATTTTGGAGTTGCGTAACAGTCTTGGAACCACCATCGTGATCGTCACCCATGAGCTCGCGAGCATTTTCACCATCGGCAACAACTGCGTTTTCCTTGACGCCGAATCGAGGACCCAAATCGCGACGGGCGACCCCAAGGAGCTGCGCGCGCATTCGCAAGACCCGCGGATCGCGACTTTTCTCACCCGCGGCGAAAAAGGAGGCGACCTGACGCAAAGTCATGGCTAAGCGTGTCAGTCCGGCGGTAATCGGCGCATTCGTAGTGAGCAGCTTTGTGGTCATGGTTGCGGCCCTCGTGGTGGTCGGTTCAGGTCGCCTGTTTATTAAGCCACTAACCTTTGTCTGCATGTTTCAGGGCGACTTGAACGGTCTGAAAGTAGGAGCCCCAGTCAAGTTCAGGGGCGTTCAGATCGGTTCGGTCGCGGCGATCAAGCTCTATCTGTCACCGGAAGAGGGGCGTCTGCGGCCGGGCGTCACCCAGCTATGGCTGCCCGTGATCATCGAGCTCGATCCAGCTCTGATCACCAGCCGGGGAGGAACCGGCGCCGCGCTGGAGCAGAGTGGTTTCGAAGAGATGATCAAACGCGGGGCGCGCGCACAGCTCAATGTCGAGAGCCTTCTCACCGGCCTCCTCTATATCGATCTCGATATTCACCCCAATGCGCCCCTCAATCTCGTGCTCGAGCCCGGAGGACGTTACCCGGAGATTCCGACCGTCCCGACCACCATGGAAGCGGTCCAGAAGCAGGCTACCGAAGCATTGGCGAAATTCGAGCAGATCGACTTCAAAGCGTTGGCTGTCTCGATCACGGACGCTGCCAACTCGATTAGAGCGCTGACCAGCTCGCCCGAGCTCAAAGCTACGCTCGATTCTCTCAAACAAACCACCGCCAATCTCAACACCACGATCATCGCAATTCGTGCGACCATCAACAACGCCAATGCGAAAATCGGTCCGCTTGTGTCGAGCCTGCAGAAAAACTCGCAAGAGGTTAACTCCACGCTCGCGCAGACCCGGACTGCCCTGGTCGACCTTCAGTCGACGCTCGATCCTGACTCGCCCCTGGCGGTCCACTTGAACGAAACGCTTGATCAATTGACTGAAACCACGCGCTCGATAGGCGCCTTCACCGATTACCTGCAACGCAATCCTTCCTCGCTGATACGGGGAAGATACGTTCCCGCGAAAGATCAATAATTAATGAATAATCCGTGCAAGGTAATGGCGTTTGCGGCCTGCCTGGCGATGCTGGGGTGCTCGCCGCTCGCGCCTCGCCAGGACTATACGAAGTTCTTTGTACTCACGCCGCTGTCCGATCGCACGAATCCGCCGCCGTCAGCGCCTGATTCAAAAATTGCAATTGGCATTGGTCCAATTGACTTTCCCGACTACTTGAAGCGGCTGGAGGTCGTAAAACGCGCCACGCCGAATCGGCTCGACGTTTCCCCGGTCGATCGTTGGGCCGAATCCTTGGACAAGAACTTCGAGCGCGTATTGGCTCAGAACCTTGCCCAACTACTTCAGACTGATCGGGTTGAAAAATACCCATGGTCGCGACGGACACCAATCGATTACCAGATAGTCATTTTTGTCGAGCGCTTCGAGACCACTGCCGACGGCCAGGCACAGTTAAACGCACGATGGATCATCAAGGATGGCACGACGGACAAGGATCTTTACGCCTCCGAAACCCTCGCCGCATTGCCCGTGACCGCCGTGGACGGATCCACCCCTATAGCGTTGAGCGAAGACGTCGGCACGCTGAGCAAGGAAATCGCGTCTCGCGTAAGTGCCCTAACCGTGCAACACCGCGCCGAGACCGGATTCCGGCCCGGCGTGGATTAAGATTGATATTTCTGCGCTACTGGCGCGGGTCTTTGTCTACGCCGATCGGTAGCCGAGGGTGGTGCAGGCGAAAAGAATCACGAGCTGCCGGGTTCCTGGTCCAGCGAGATTGCGACCACATTGGACAGTGTGACCACTATGTCGTCCCCGACTTTCACGTGTTTCAAATTCGCTGGATTGGCCACTTTCACGGTCTCGACGACACCATCGGGGCCCGTCAAATCGACCGTCTTTTTTCTCCTGTTGATGGCGCTTATTGTCGCAACCACCTGAGTGCTCTTGCCGACCACAGCCCCCGGTACCTGTCCTGGTGCGGCGCTGGCTATTCCTTCGATCAGTGAAGCGGGGGGAATGGACTCCCCAGGCTGCTTTTTGCGAATAGTTATAATTTCATAAAATCTTGCGACAAGTGGTTCGCCCGGCTTTGTCGCCGCGAGATTGTAAGGATTATTGACGTGAAGCGTGACCTGCTTACCGCGCGGTCCCACAAGCGTAACGAGCTTATTCGCACGATCCACGGAAACGATTTTCCCATGGACAGTTATGACGGTGGCCGAACCGATGCCAGCAAGGTGCTCGGTGCTCGGTAGCGGCGCTACGGGTGGCGGGGCAGCGGCCGTTTGCGCGGAGTTGCCCGAGGCCACATTGGCGGTGGGCAGCGGACCAGTTGGCGCGGAAGTCTGCGCCGCGGGCGCCCCGCCGGCATTACTCGATGGCGCATAGGAATTGCTGGACTGATTTCCCGAGCAGGCGGAGATCAACAGAACTCCCGCGGAGATAAGCGGGGCCAGCAGCAAAGAACGATAGTAACCAGATGTGGTTGAGGCCATTATTTTCAGCACCTTCGGCAGTCTTGAACGCACCCACCATACAGCGCTTTGTTGGATCGATCTATCGATCCTTTGATTTTATGCCTTGCTGATCATCCGCTCCTCGCCTACGGTTACGATTTACACAGGTCGGGATAGATGAACTCTCCTCGATTCTTGCGGTTTTTGGTTATGTCCGCTATTTGCGAAGCAGGTTTGGTTTGGATGTCAATCAAGCACCGATGGATCGTATTTTGGCGAAAGCTCAATGCGCTTTTTCTGCTTTCTTTTCGGACTTTGTTTCGACCGTCCGCCCGAAACCATCAGATGAGAAGAATCATGGCTGAAAATACCATCGACCGTCCCGAGACGCTGGAGTCGACAGCGAGCCAGGGAGCCCTGAAAACGTGGGGGACGCAGCTTCGCCCGGCGACCGCCGGTGCTGGCGCGGCAGTTTTGGCCGTTTCAGTCATTCTATTCCTTCAATCTTGCTCGAGTGGACAAGCGCAACCGCCGCTCGATATCGGCGGTAGTTGGAGCGGTAGCATCTATCCAGGGTGCCGCTCAACTGGTGGTGTTAATTGTTACGAGCGTCTTGTCACGTTTAGTTTCGTTCAACAAGTCTCTAGCGTCAGCGGCTCATACACCTGCAGTTTTGGCAACGTCGGATGCCTGGGTGATGACAACAGCGGGAAGATCGTCAGCGGTAAGATAGAGGGTGCCGACCTGTCGGACCTGCGAATCGCGTTCTCCGACGCAAGTAGCTGCCTTTATCAAGGTCAGTTCACGGCAAGCGAAGGAACCGGGGCTTATATGTGTTTTGCCGGTGCTGGTCGGATCGTCGAGCAGGGCGGTTGGCACATCAAACGAACAGGTCAGTGATCATCGATCCTTGACCGCGCTTCTTGCGCATGGCGGGAGTTCGTTATGAGGACTTACAGAGGTAGGTAAGGCCGCAGATTATTTCTCAAGCCTCGAAATTACTGGCAAGTGGAGCTTTGATGGAGTCAGGCGGAATCGCAGATATGATGCGCAACTTCGTCGAGATGGCGGTTTTGGGTACAGAAGTCCTGGCCGTGACCGTGATTTTGATCGCGATTTTATTCGGCACCGGGCGCTACGTATTTCACTTCATCAGGCGTATCCCCGAGTCGTACGAGCAGTACAAAGTTCAGCTTGGAAAGGCGCTGCTGCTGGGATTGCAATTGCTGGTGGCGGCGGATGTCATAAGGACAGTTGCTCTTGAACCCACACTGGAAAACGTGACGGTATTGGGAATGCTCGTGCTAGTCCGGACTTTTCTTAGTTGGTCGACCGAGGTGGAGATCGAAGGGCGCTGGCCCTGGCGCGGCCCAGCGCAGCTAGATGAGCCAGAGCGACCAAGCGCGGATTAAAACTGACGACGCCCGGCAAATTCGTGCGAAATGGGGCCACTCGGTCATGGTGGATGAAGCTTCAGGGGCTCTCCGGCGGCTGGACGAGAGCCGAGTCCACCTTTTCGCGACACGACAAAGCCGGCAACGGTGACGATCGAAAGCGCGCAAGAGTATTCTACGTCACACAACCGTGAAGCTCTCGTTGCAAGGGCTTTGCCTCACAATAGCCGCTTGCCCCGAAAATCGCGAAGCTGCCTCAAAAATCGAAGGAGAAGTGCCGTGTTCTTGACGCGAAGCCTGCCCGCACTTACCGTCGCGCCATGCAAAGTCAAACGACTTATGCGCGGGAGATTCTCCGGCGAACGAAAGAAACCACTCAGCTTCTACAGCAATGGCGCTTATATTCTGGGATTGGAACGGCAATTCTGTCGCCGCTCGTTCGGCTCATGGTTGGAAGGATGAGCGACGTAGCTACTACGGTAATCGAGTCTATCGCGTCTGGCATTATCGTTTACGTCGTATTGACGATGGGTGAATTCGGTTACAAGGCGCTGTTCGCGATCCCCGCTGAAATATGGAGCGAGAATCGTAAGTCGATTGCGGCTTTAGAACACACGCTAAAAGAACTGACCGAAGGTTCGTGGCCGTCATCTTTCAAGCCAGAAACCCGACAGTCCTTAATCGATCTAGTTCAACGAGAAAGAGCAACATTCTCGCTCTTTTCGATCTACTACGATCCACAGTCCAATTGCGCTGATTTCGCTCTGGCTCTAGACGAAGTGCTGAAGAGGGCGGGATGGAGATCAAATCAACTCTCTCCGGTTGCGCCTAAGCGCCCCATCAGGCCAGGAATTAGAATTCTCGGTCCAGATCCGGCCGCTGGAACGCTTAAGGAAGCGCTGAAGACGGTTTTGGGAATCGACGCTGAAAGAGGAGCTTCAACCGGAGAAGTACAGATTCAGATCGGCAAAAGACGCGGTGCGACATGATGCCTATGAATCACTGGATCAGACGATTCGCCTCAGCCTCGATTTTGCTGCGCTCATCGGGGTCCCTGTCATCGATCTGTCCGTCTATTGATGAGCAGCTCGCTCTAAATCCAGGATCTTGTTTTAACTCTGCAATTGACTTGCCCTCATTACAGGCGGCAAGCATGTCGGCCAGACCCCGAATCTCATGGTTTCTCTTACGCGCGGGATCATCCGTCAAACCCGCCGCTATTATCTCGCTGCCACTCGCCATCATCAAGGCACTAACAGTGTCTTTGGTGGGTTGAGAATGCTGCTGCGCATGCTCCTGTCCGTGACAAGAAATTAAAGCGACAATTGAGACTAGAATGATCAGTCTAGACGTGTATATTCGACGCGATTTCAGGCGTTTTTTCCTGTTCAGTTCAGGGTAGACATGCGCAACCGATTCATCATGCTCTCGATGTCAAGCTGCTCGTCTTCGCTAAAATCCTTCTTGAGCGTAGCTCTCATCAGCGCGCACAGTTGCATAACCTTGCTGT
>Ga0074045_10003476_pt1 | contig 14199 bp, 10 predicted proteins | sample BogForMeECP23OM2_FD_94442 | JGI IMG/M metagenome (GOLD analysis project Ga0074045, IMG submission 94442) | Bog forest soil microbial communities from Calvert Island, British Columbia, Canada - Bog Forest MetaG ECP23OM2 | ecosystem: Environmental > Terrestrial > Soil > Wetlands ... | reverse complement strand
ATAAAGAGTTGCAAGCCATCGCTGTGCTGTGAATCGATTTCTGAAGAGCGCAGTGCGGGAAATCCGCACGCTGCGTTCTGTGGGAGCCGGAGGCGGGTGACTGCCTCCGGCCACCCGGTGACGAGGGAGGTGACTCCCTCTCCTACCCGATGGCTTTCAGCCGGAGAAAATGGATTTTAGCCTGAGGAGCAAACTTAAATCCCCGTCGACCTTGTATTTGCCGTTCATGAAAGCTCGCTGCCCGTCCATCTCACCTTTGGAGACGGCAAGCCAGACCTCCGCAGGAGTTTTGACGATCACATCTGGCTTTGCGGCGGGGCCGGAGTGATAAGTGCAAATACCATCAGCTATTTGCAAATGGGCCGTAAAGCTCTCGCTGCCGGTGACTTCGAATTGGTAGACTGCCTCCAGACCCCCGGCTGCGTCTGGATTGAAGCCGGAAGGCATTGAGCGCAGCAAATCCTCACAAGTCTGGGCCGTGCGAGGACCTGAACTATCCGGCTTGTTCCTGTCCGTTGCGGCATGAGGCAGTTTTGCCTTCCTGCCTTCTGCGATCATCTCCGCGATCCATGCCTTCCTTGTTTCATTATTGAACTCAACCTCAGACTTTTTCTGCTGAATATAGGCCCCAAATCCCTCATATAAGCCATGTTTTTGCCAGTGCTCGTGGTCGTCTCGCGTGATCGAATCTTTCCCGCTTTTCACGAGGCCGCTCATAAACTGATAATAGTGAAGGTCCCGATCCGTGGCCGGGTAACGCCGCTTCTCACGTATTGCTGCAGCCAGATCCCCGGCCAGGTCGACCGCCCTCGCCTCAACGGCTTCCTTGCCGATAAACTCGCCCGGCCCCCCGGCCATCGCCGTGAGACTGCCCACTGAAAACGCGCCGAAGCTGCGCAGGTATGAACCGAGATAACTGGCGGTATCGGTTTCACCGTAACCTGCGGAGACGCTTACGGCCAGACCGGGCTTCCATGTGGGGCGGGGCTTGTGACCGTAAGCCAGGCTTCTGTCGATGAAAGTCTTCATTTGTGCCGTCACATGCATGAAATAGACGGGGGATGCCAGGATGATCCCCGGAGCATTCAGCAGCTTGTTTACGACCGCGCGGTGATCGTCATTGATCCAGCAGGCGCCCTTCTCCATGCAGAGAGCGCAACCGGTGCAGTATTTGATGTCGTACTCACTCAGACTAATGATCTCAAGATCAAATCCGCTCTCCAGGAGCGGCGCTCGAAGCATTTCAAGCATCATGTTCGTATTGCCTATCCCGCAATGGGGTGAACCGTTCAGGGCTAGTATGGTAGCGTTATCAGCCATTTTCGTTGTCTCCTTTTCCTCGATGTTGGATCTTGTTATTGGGTATTGCGGGGTGGCTTGGAACGAATCCTGCCGTGCTGCTCCATCCGAGTGACTTTCTCCCGGTGGTATTATTCCCAGTTTCCGCTGATAGTACCCAGGGTAGCGTCTGGTTACAGGCAAACCGATGCCGACCATAATGGCGGCGGGAAGAAGGCCCCCAAAAAGCATTTCATGAAAAGGCCCATGAAGGTTAAACACGCCTGGCACAAGGGTTAAGAGGCTGCTGAAGAAAAAAAGTATCGCCCAGACGCCGGTCAGATGATGATTGATCTTAATATATGCAGATGTGCCCCAAAGCGTTTCAGGTGTTTCCTTCCTGGCAAAAAACATCGTGAAAACCTCTTTGCCCAGTAGGAGCGGCACGACAGCAACAGCCAGGAGAATTATATAGAGGAGCGTGGTCGCATGAGAGACCATGAACCGGCCCGCGCCCTCGGGCCGGATCCAGAGGGTCGCGGCAGCCAGGGCAAGGAAAATGGACATGCCCCAGTGGATGGGTGAGGCCAGGTTCCTGCGGCCAAGATAGAAGATGGCGCAGGAATCGATCGCGAGGACAATGAGACTTGCTTCACGAAGGAAACTCAAGTCCGGATGCCCTTTCCCGAATAGAAAAAGCAGGACTGCAACACCGGCAAAAGGAACGGCTTTGAGAACCGGGACCATCACTCTGTCTCTCCATCTCTTAAGTCCCGCATGGCGGAGATCCTTCGCTGGAATAAGCGGTCGATGATGTAGGCGCGGGTCATGCGGGCCGCTTTTACAAGTTGCATGGTCAAGGATGCGTTCTGGAGGCTTGGAAGATGGCGCGTCAGTCTGCCGCGCAGGGCCATTTCACGGTCAACTATCTTCTCGCCCAGTTCCACATAATAGGCCATGTCCTCCAACTGCACACCGGCAGCCATTCCACTGACGTACATCCGGCCCATTACAACATCCCCCCGGTCAAAGCGGCCCTCCTGAGTGGGCAGAAGCAGCTTCGCGCTCAGGAATTGCTGCACCTGCTCCCGGCTTATGCCTGTTGCTTCGCAGAACGCGGGAAGATCTAGATCGCCCTCTGTTTGCAAAGGACCGAAGATGAGTTCATTGAGGGAAGCCCGCATGGACAACTCTTCCTCATCAATGCTTTCCGCAAGTACCCGCCGGATTTCAGAGAGCTTCAACCGGTGGTGACGCTGAAGTTGGCGAATGAGGCGAATGCGCGCCACGCTTAGCTGGTCATAATAAGCCATGTTGGTACTCGTCTTGACCGGTTCGGGCAAAAGCCCCTCACGCAGATAGTGCAGGATAGTGCCCTTGGGCACGCCCGTGGCACTCACGAGGTCCTTCATCTTCAGCCCGAGCCGGGTTGCCTCTTGTGATTCTGTCGCTGCTTCTTTTTCCTTCGAAGTCATTAGCACTCCCCCGATCGTAAAGGCAGGATAGACCAAGATGCGTAAAGTGTCAAGTGTTACTTTGCACTCTATGAAAGAATTCTTTGTCCCCGGGTTGGAATGCGGCAACGCGCAGAATGTTTTGCGAGGTAGTATCGCTACTTACCCGGACCCGGTTCCAAATTATTGAATTGCCCTCTCCGATTTCGGTTGGACATCTGTGCCTGCTGGATGTAAACGTGTAACGTTCGATGAGGGGGATTGCGAAGCAAAGAATAGAAGCAGGAAGCACGGAGCAAGAAATTATCGGCGCTTTTGGCTCCTGTTCTTCAGGCTTCCCGTTACTGGCTGCTCGGTTTGCGCTTTTCATGATTTTTGCTCGCGATACCAGGAAGGGGGTTCAATGGAAAGGACGCTTTCGATAATCAAGCCCGATGGGGTCGGCAAGGGGCTGACAGGAGAGGTGGTGAAGCGCTTGGAGCAGGCCGGTATCAGGATTTGTGCCATGAAGATGGTCCGGCTCACCCTGGACCAGGCCAGGATGTTTTACGCGGTCCACAGGGAGCGGCCGTTTTACAGCTCGCTTACCGAGTTCATGACATCGGGCCCGATTGTTGCCATGGTGCTCGAGGGGGAAAACGTCATCCGGAGGAACCGGGATCTGATGGGGGCCACCAACCCTAAAGAAGCCTCACCGGGTACGATCAGGCGCGACTTTGCGAGCGATGTCGAAAAAAACATCGTCCATGGTTCGGACGCCCCTGAGACGGCGGCTCAGGAGATAAAGTTTTTTTTCAACGATCTCGAAATCCAGCACTAACGGCAGGCATCAGAAACACAGAAAGAGGGGTTTACAGGATGAAATGCCAGCGTCAAAGACAAAGACTGGGAGTCGTTGCGGCTGCGGTGGGACTTCTTTTTGGTGTTTGCGGCTGCACCTCACTACAGACGACCAACACGGCGCAACCCGCCGGCGCCCAGGTCCAGGAAAGGCAGCAGGCGTCTGCCCCGACCGGGGCTCCTCCCATGTTTGTAAACGCTCCCTACATCCCGCCGCCAAACAGCATCGACCTGTGCGGCGAGCCGGTGCCCCTACACACACAGGAGGTATATGAGCGCTTCGACAAGGAATTCACCCTGGTCGTCTATAATCATGCCCAGATATATCTCTGGCTCAAAAGGATGGAGCGCTATTTCCCGACAATCGAGGAGCGGCTCCGTTACTACAATTTGCCCGACGATTTGAAGTACGTGGCCATTGCGGAAAGCGACCTGCTTCCGAACGCCTGCTCTCCCAAGGGGGCGGCCGGACCGTGGCAGTTCATGCCGGGCACGGGCTCGGCTTACGGGCTGGACCGGAGAGGATCGGTCGATGAAAGGTACGACTTTGAACGTTCGACCGACAGCGCGTTCCTTTATTTGAACGACCTCTATAAAAAATACAATAGCTGGTCTCTGGCTATTGCGGCCTATAACTGTGGAGATAGGCGCATCCTTGACGAATCTCGCCTCCAGGGCGTGCGGGACTACTATCTGATGAAGCTTCCGCAGGAAACCGAGCGCTACGTCTTTCGAATTCTTGCGATAAAGGCGGTGCTGAGCAACCCGAATAAGTACGGGTACGACCTTCCCAAAGGGTGGGGATACCAGGAACTCAAACTGGACCGGGTGAACGTCTCGCTGTCCAGGCCCGTGCCTGTTCAGACGATAGCCAGCGCGGCCGGCACAACCTACCGCGAAATCAAGCGTCTCAACCCGATTTTCCGGTCGGACGATATCCCCGCGGGCAATCATGAAATCAATCTCCCGATAGGGGCTGGCAAGCTATTCGAACAGAACTTCAGGTCCGGAAACTCCGTCCAGGTTGCAAGCTCGGAAAGCTCGACGGCACAGACACAGGATTTACCGGCTCCTGCTACCCCGGCCATGGCGCCCGCCCCCGCCCCCGCCCCACTCCATGCCGTGACGGCCCCTCGGGCGCCAAAGGCCGCTCCTCCCGGGGCGCAACAGAAAACCAGGGATAAGATCTACCTGGTCAAGAAGGGGGATAGCCTCTCTGCCATTGCCCGGCATCACAACATAAGCACGCAGGAGTTGAAAGCCGCCAATAAGCTGAAATCAAACGACCTGACGCCAGGACAAAAATTGCGGATTCCCTGAGCTGATATCACAGTGAGGCTAACAGGATGAGAAGAACGGGGTTTCTTTATGACGAAAGGTTCATGCTGCACAAAACCGGGCCGGGGCACCCGGAAGCTCCCGAAAGGCTGACAGCGATCCTGCGCGGCCTGGAGGAGGCGGACCTTCTCTCGAAACTCATCCCTGTTCCAGCCACTGCCGCCGAAATGAAATGGGTTGAGAAGGTCCATTCGCCCGAGTACATACACAGGTTCGAGGAAGCCTGCCTGCTCGATCTTGGCGAACTGGACAGCGCCGACAACCAGATCTGCCCGCAAACCTACGAGACGGCCCTGCTCGCTGTGGGCGGCATTCTCAATGCAGTCGATACTCTCATGGAGGGGAAGATCGATAACGCCTTCTGTGCAGTGCGTCCGCCGGGTCACCATGCTGAAATGAAGGAGGCCCTCGGCTTCTGCTTTTTCAACAATGTGGCGATCGCGGCCCGTTATCTGCAAATCCGGTGGAACGTCGGGCGGGTCGGCATCGTCGATTTCGACGTCCATCACGGCAACGGAACGCAGCACATATTCGAGGAGGACCCCAACGTCTTCTACTATTCAATTCACGAACACCCGTCATTTGCGTATCCGGGCACGGGCCGCGAATTCGAAAAGGGTTCAGGCCCCGGATTGGGAACTACTCTTAATTCTACTATCCTTCCCGGCCAGGGCGATGAGGAATACAGGCGCAAGATAATGCGGGACCTGATTCCGGCGTTCGATGAATTCATGCCCGAAGTTATCCTCGTGTCTGCGGGTTTTGACGCGCACGCCGCAGATGACATGTCTGACATCAAGCTCTCGACCGAGGGTTATTCCTGGATGGTGAAAAGGATTTTTCGAATGGCGGTCCAGTATGCCGACGGTCGTCTCATTTCTGTCCTCGAAGGGGGATATTCGTTGGATTTGCTTCCGGAGCTCATCAGAAATCATGTTCGAATACTTCTGGACCTGTAAATACTTACACTCACTTTGAAGGGGGCCATATGTTCATTGACAAATCGATGACCAGGGATGTCGTAAATGTCAGGCCGGAGACGGGAATACTTGCAGCGCAGACCCTAATGGCCCAGAAAAGGATCAGGCACCTGCCTGTCGTTGACGAAAACGGCATCCTGGTCGGGATCGTTACCGACCGGGACATAAGAAGCGCCATGCCTTCGACGGTTCTTTCCGAAGCTGAAAAAGCGACCGAGGAAAGACGGCTGGCGGTCATGCAGGTCAAAGACATCATGACCGCCAACCCTGTAACCGTCTCCCCGACCCAGACGCTGGAAGACGCGCTCCTGATGATTCATAAGCTGAAAGTAGGCGCCTTCCCGGTCGTCGATGCGCAGGGAAAGGTCGAAGGAATAATATCCGTGCGGGACCTGATGCGGGCGTTTGTTAACGTGCTCGGGCTCGAGGAGCCTGGCGCCCTCCTCGGAATTGTGGTCGAAAACAAACTCGGCCAGATGAAAAAAATCGTCGACGCCATAAGTGAACTGGGCGTTCCGTTCGGGAGCATCCTGGTGTCGCGGGTGTGGGAAGAGGGCAAAAGGGCCGTTTTCCCCTATCTTCTCACCAGCAACATCTCTAAAGTTAAAAACCACTTGCGGGAGCGGGGTTTTACACTGCTCGACCCGATGGAATGGTATCTGGATCAGTTGCCGAAGAGGTAACTTTCCGGGTATTGGTCTCCGGATGCCCGATGAACACCGCAGGGGTTCAAACTCTACGCTCCTCGTATGACAGACTTGTTAACAACAATAAGCGATCATTTGGTGAAATGCTCTGCCGGGCATCCCTTGGCGATGTACTTCGCGTAGCGCGGAAGGCATCCCGCTCGGTTCGTCTATCATGCGCTTTGGGCCGTCAGCGGGATGCCTTGAGGTATCCGGCGCCCGGTATCGCAGGATCAAATCCCCGGCGCGGTTTCTTCCTGCCGGATTCGTTTCTTCAGGACCAATATATGGGGTGGGTTCAAACAAATGCTAGGAGGAGAGCTAAATGCGGCTGATATTATCCATACTGGTGCTGGTGTCTGCGTTAGCGGCCGGCGGAGGAGCGTGGGCTGCGGACGGCGCGGAGATATTCGCCGCGCTTAAATGCGGCCTGTGCCACAAACCTGACAAAAACACCGCTGCCATATCACTGGCAGAGGTCGTCCGGACCTATTCCGATAAGGCCACGCTGGTCAAATTCTTCAAAGGAGAGATGAAGCCGCTCATCGAGAGCGAAAAGTGGGGAATGATGCGCGGCCAGCTCGACAAGATAAAGGCCCTGCCCGACGAGGATAAGGAAGCGCTCGCCGGCTATATCCTGAGTTTCAAGTAGCCTCGGACACGGATGGACACGGATAAACACAGCTTCATCGGGTACTGTCTATCCGTGTCTTAACAGGTTCGTGAAGAGTATGGAAATCCGGGACTTTTATGCACATCTGCTTGAACCCGCGCCGCCCTGGACCGTTAAAGCGGTTTCTATAAAAGAGGGACCGGAAAGTGTGGACGTGTATCTTGAATGTGCGGAGACGGCTCAGCTTCCCTGCCCCTGCTGCGACCGTTTCTGCCCCGTATGCGGTTATTCTCCCTCGAAAAGCTGGCGGCATCTGGACACGTGCCGGAAAAAGACCTTTTTGCACGCGAAGCCCCCGGTCGTGGACTGTCCTGAACACGGCAAACAGCATCCGGGCATTCCGTGGGCCGGTGAGGGTTCTCCCGTGACGCTCGCCTTCCAAAAATGGATCGACCGACTCGCAGAGGGCTTTGGAGACACAAAGAGGGCCGCCCGTTTCGCCGGGGTCGATCACGGTCTGGTCCGCCGGCTCATGCGGCGCGCGGCCGAGGAAGCCGCGAAAGTGGAGACCGTTTCACAGCCAGCCCCGGGTGCGCCGCCCGGGCAGATTTCCCTCTTCGCCCAGGATATGACTTTCTTGAACCGGGGCATCCAGGCGTTCAGCAACCTGGAACTGGAGAAAGCCGTCGATCTTTTTCTAAAACACCGCAGTCACTATCCGAAGGGCTACGACATATCCTCGAGGCTCAAAGCCGCCGAATTCCTGCTCCAGGGCATGCGCGAGGCGCCCGCCGAACCCGGTGAGCGTCCCGGTTACCTGTGCGGGCTCTGGGATTCCTTCGAAGACCATGTAAAATCCGAAGGCATGGATTGTGCCGCCTTTGCCGCCAGGGCAAAAGGCCCGTACTTCGCCCGTGTGCTCGATGAAGTCGAACGGGCGGGGTTGGCCGGGTCAACAATGCTTCCGGGAAATATTCCTCCCGGGTATCTTCTGCTGCAAGCCGGGCGCTATGACGAGGCGATCCGAAGCCTCCAGGACTGCATTCCCGGGATGCCCCGATGCGCCCCCCTCTATGGCTGGCTTGGAGACGCATACCTGCTTCGAGGCGATCTCACGGTCGCAAGGCAGTGCTACCGGGAAGCCTGCTTTATCGATCCCGCCGCAGTCGACTGGCGTCACATCGAGGACGCAGACCTGAAGGAACTCAAACAGGACATTTTGCTGGAATATGATTTCGACCCCGGAGCGGCCCTGGAGTGGCTGCCCAGCCATGCCCGCATCGAGGGGCTGTTCGAGCGCAAACCGGTCCGCTTAAACGACGGCCTGAAGGAAATGGTGGATGATTACCTGGCCACGGAGAAAGCATGGACCAAGGAAAACTCTCCTCGGATTGCGGCAAAGCTTTTCCTGAGGGGCCTGGTCCTTTGCGAGAACCGGGAAAGCCTCAAATTCATCAAGACCATCGACCCGATCCAGGTGCGAAGAGTCATGAAACAGGTCAACCCGGATCTTTTTGCGGAGTTTTTGGAAAGGATTGTGGGGGGTAAGGGCTGACAGAACGTAAGGGTTCACCACGAACCAGAGCGCGAAGAGCACGAAGAGCACGAAAGAAAGTGCGATAAGCGTTATTCAGTTTTCAAAGAGCCGGAAGGGCTTCGCATAACAAATTGATTTAACTACTAGATAGTTTCCGTCCGGAAATGGTTCTTTTCCGCCCTGGCTGTGTCAATCTTCGGGCTTCCTTGTGCGGCGTACCCATGTACGCCTCCGCGCAACCCCTCGATTTTCTTGCCAGAACGAAAAATCCCTCCTTTCCGAATCGGAAACTGCTAGTCTCTTATCCGGAGTTTCCGGATGGAGACTAGATATAGCTTGTCCCTGCAAATACAGGGCAAATGCAGGTGCCGATCCAACAACCCACTGATTTTATTGATAATTTTAATTTCATTTTTTGCAAATGCAGCGGAGAATGCAGCGAAAAGGCGAGCAGAAGCAGGACGGAATTCCACCCTTCCGCCTCTGTCCCCCGTTGAACAGTGAAAAGCCGTCCCTCGATCCCCTCAATTCCTCGACACCCGGGTTCCTCAAATACCGCGATGCATTCTGATCGGGCGATATCGTAGCATGAGGGGTTTTTGCTCTGCCAAACGGCAACGAGAAGCGGCAACGAGAAGCGGCAACGAGAAGCGGCAACGAGAAGCGGCAAAAAGAAGAGGGAGCGGCGAGCAGTTAAGAAATAACTCCTCTTGGTTCTATCGCTACGCGAGGAGCAGTGAAGAGTGAGAAACCAGGTTCCCGAATTTCCCGCTCAGCGTCTCCTGTGTGTCGTTACCGGACGGACAAACATTTGATTTGATTCCTTGCTCGACGGTGATAGATTAGCCTTTGAAGTATTCATTTGTCTCAGTTTCATATCTGCGAATATCCTCTAAATATTAAATAACAGTCACTTAACCGGGCATCCGTCATAAGCGGAAGCTGGATCGTTATACATTTCCTCTTTCTATTCTTCCAGGTATGGCGGGCATGAATTAAGCCAATGCGGTCCTGCACTCGCAGAAGGATAAACAATGCCTCTTTACGCTCGTACCGATGGCCCCGACGGAGAACGGCAACTCCTATCAGAGCACCTTGCCTATGTTGCTGAAATTGCAGGCTGCTTCGCCGATGATTTCGGAGCAGGTGAGTGGGCTAGGGCTGCTGGTCTCATGCATGACTGGGGAAAGGCGTCAAAAAAATTCCAGGATAAACTGGACGGAGCGTCCCTAAGAGTTGATCATTCGACAGAGGGCGCCCAAATGGCGGAAAAGACTTTTAAACAGTCGGGCAAATTGATCGCGGCATGCATTGCGGGGCATCACGGAGGGCTTCCGGACGGTAAGTCAGAAAAGGATTCGTGTCTTGCGAGTAGGCTGAAGAGGGAGAGTATTCCGAAGGTCATGGAGCAGGATGAACTTATGCTGCCAAATACCATTGGAAAACTTCCTATAAAGGCCAGCCCAGGAAGGACAGAAAGGACCCGGCTGGCATTTCAAATCTCCTTCTTTGTCCGCATGCTCTTCTCGTGTCTGGTGGATGCAGACCGTCTGGATGCCGAACATTTTACCGACCCGGATAAGTCTTCCTTTCGCGGCGGCTATCCCAAGCTGAGTGGGCTTGAATCCAGGTTTCGCGAAAAAATGAATTCGGTCTTGGAAGCAGCTCCTCCCACACTCATTAACCGTCGGCGTAGGGAAATCCTCGATTGTTGCTCTTCAAAAGCTGTGGAAAAGCCGGGGCTATTTTCTCTGACCGTTCCCACGGGCGGTGGAAAAACCCTCTCCTCGATGGCCTTCGCACTGAGACATGCCCTATGCCACGGCCTGAAGAGAGTCATTTATGTCATCCCCTACACTAGCATCATAGAGCAGAACGCGCAGGTTTTTAGGGATTTTGTGGGAAAAGATGCCGTTATCGAGCATCATAGTTCCTTCGACACAAAAAAGCTTGCAGGGATGGATTCCGAGTACGACGAAGAAATCCGCAAATTCGAACTGGCGGCTGAGAATTGGGATGCACCCATTATCGTGACGACCAGTGTGCAGTTTTTCGAATCACTTTTTGCCTCACGCACTTCCAAGTGCCGGAAACTCCATAATATCGCGAAAAGCATCATCATCCTGGACGAAGCGCAAATGCTTCCGGTTGAATTTTTGATCCCGTGCCTGGAAGCGATAAGAGAGCTTGCATGTAACTACGGCGCCAGCGTTGTACTGTGCACGGCGACTCAACCTGCATTAAGCAAGAATGAGGACTTCAGGAAGGGGCTGGAGAATGTCCGCGAGATCGCTCCAGACCCGAAGGGACTGTACACCGCCTTCCGGCGCGTTCGTACCGAGCGTGCCGGGTTGCTCACTATGGATCAACTGGCCGAGGATCTGCGCGGCAATGAGCAGGTGCTCTGTATAGTCAATACCAGGCGCGAGGCGCGCGAAATGTTCGAGAAGGTGCAAAGCGCCGAAGGAGCGTATCATCTGAGTGCCCTCATGTGTCCCGAGCACCGGTCAGAAAAGCTGGCGGAGATCAAAGACCGCATTAAGCAGAAACAGTCATGCCGACTGGTGAGCACCCGCCTGATAGAGGCGGGCGTAGACATTGATTTTCCGGCTGTCTATCGGGCGGTCGCCGGCATTGACTCGATAGCTCAGGCCGCTGGACGCTGCAACCGGGAAGACAAGCTGGGTCGCCCTGGCAGGGTGGTCCTCTTTGAATTCGAGCACGGGACGCGTCCCGGGCCGTTTCGCCGGCCGGCCGAGGTCGCCGGGGAAACTATCCGGAAATACCCTGATGATCCCCTCTCACTGGATGCTGTGGATTATTTTTTTCGCTTCCTCTACTGGCGCGCGGGAGATGAGTTGGACGCTCGGAGGATTCTCGATGACCTGAGGGAAGGACTGACGGATTGTTTATTCCCTTTTCAGAGTGTTTCGGAGAAATTTCGGATAATAAAGGAAGAAGGCGAAACCATCCTTATTCCGTTCAATGAGAAGGCGCGCAGGGCGATTGCGAGTTTGCGGGTTGCCGGATCTCCCAGGAGAATTCTGAGGGAGCTTCAACGTTTTACGGTGCAGGTTTACCCGCGGGAACTTGCCGTCCTGGAGGATGCGGGAGCAGCAGAGCGGGTTCAGAGTACCTACGCGGCTTTGACTGAGCAGGGTTTCGAACAGCTATACAAGGAGGATGTCGGATTGGTGTTGCCCAAGGATGGGACGAATTTTGGGTTGTTGCTTATTTAGAATTTAGATTTAACATTCACTGCAACTGAAGTAATATTTTTCTTGCAAAACGCTTCCCGACCCTTTACCCTGTCGTGAAAGTTGATCTCCTTGGAAGAAAAGTGGCCATCATCCGGTGTGAAGGGGTGGGGGCCAGACCGAAGGGAGAAGTAAACCGTGACAGGATATAGGCAAATTCGAATTCGTAGTCCACCAGTCTTCATTTTAGTAGAGAAAACATCGGGAGAGGAAAAATGATCTTGCCAAATCCTTCTTGACCGTGGACGTGGATTGAAACAGTTGTAGTGATGTTTTTATGATGAATGCTCCCCCTCCTCTCTTTGGAGGGGGAGCACATTTCTGCAAATTTTTGACAGAGTCGCCCAGGGTCAAGTTTGATGAGGCGGATAGTCCTTAGCTTGGTGACAAGGAGGTCCACATGGCGCAAGGGGTAAAACTCAAAGTGTGGGGGGATTATGCATGTTTTACCCGTCCCGAGATGAAGGTGGAGCGGGTATCTTACAACGTGATCACCCCATCGGCGGCCCGAGGCATTCTTGAGGCTATCTACTGGAAGCCGGAGATACGGTGGATAATTGAGCGCATTCGGGTACTTAAACCAATTATTTTTACCAACATTCGCCGGAACGAGTTAGGCTGTAAGATCCCGGCAGGCAGCGTGAAGAGGGCCATGGCCGACGGCAAGGGGCGACTCGGGATATTCATCGAAGACGAGCGCCAGCAGCGAGCGGCCCTCGTGCTGCGCGACGTTGCATACGTTATCGAGGGCCGCTTCGAGCTTACCAGCCATTCCGACAACAATTCCGGAAAGCACATAAACATTTTCCGGCGGCGCGCATCGGCGGGGCAGTGTTTTCACCGTCCTTACCTCGGCTGTCGTGAATTCTCGGCGTATTTTGAACCCGTCGAGGGAGAGCCGCCGACTTCCAGCCTGATCGGCAAGGAAGAAGAGTTGGGTTGGATGCTCCATGATATCGACTTCGAACATGGCATGCAGGCAAGGTTTTTCAAAGCCACAATGCGCGATGGGATAATTGATGTGCCGCCCCCTGGCAGCAGGGAGGTCAGGGCATGATCCTCCAGGCGCTCAACAGTTATTACGAAAGGCTTGTGGCTGACCCGGAGAATGACGGCGTCCCCCTGCGTGGTTTTGCGAGGCAAAAAATCCATTTCTGCCTGGTCCTGGACCGAAGCGGCAATGTGGTTGACGTAAATGATCTGCGGACAACCTCCGGGAAGAAAGCTTGGCCGGCAGAGCTGATTGTTCCCGAGCCGGTGAAGCGGACGATGGGGATCGAGGCCAATTTTCTGTGGGACAATACAGGCTACGTTTTGGGGTCTGACGGCAAGGACAAACCGAATCGCCTCGTCCAGAAATCGGCGGCGTTCAAAAAGGTGCAGCATGCCGTGGGTGGAGATCTGCGGGATGAAGGCATGAATGCCGTTCTCCGGTTCCTGGACAACTGGGATTCGCAAAAAGCCGCCACCTTATCGCACTGGGATGAAATGGCTGGCTCTAACGTGGTTTTCCGCCTGGACGGAGAATTTCAATACGTCCATGACCGACCGGAAGTGCGTAGCCGCTGGATTAGCTACTGCTCTGGCAAGGCTTCGGAATTTCAGGGAATGTGTCTCGTAACCGGAACGGATGGACCTGTAGCCAGGCTCCACCAGTCCATAAAGGGTGTCCCTGGGTCGCAGACTTCCGGGGCGGCGCTCGTATCGTTCAATCTCGATGCGTTCACTTCTTATGAAAAAGATCAAAACTTCAACGCCCCAATCGGCGAGGGGGCGGCATTCGCCTACTGTACCGCCCTCAACTGGCTTCTTCGTGGCGCGGGGAGGCAGAAAGTCCAGATCGGCGACGCGATGGTCGTGTTCTGGACAGAGCGAAAGTCCATGGCGGAAAATTTCCTATCCGACCTGTTCGACACGGATTTCGACTTGTCCGAAACCGACGCGGATGACAGCAGCGCATTAAGAGACTTGCGGGTCATCCTAAGAGCCGCCCGCGACGGTCGCGTTCAAGAAAGCATCAAGGAACCCGATGTTGGTTTCTACATCCTTGCGCTCTCCCCGAACGCCTCCCGCCTCTCCGTAAGATTCTGGCATGTGAGCACGGTGAAGGCGATCATTGGCAACATCATTCGTCATTTTGCGCATATGGAGATTGTGAAGAGCTTCGAAAATGAACCCGCATTCCCCTCGGCGCGTACGCTGCTTCGGGAGACGGT
>Ga0074045_10003475_pt1 | contig 14203 bp, 11 predicted proteins | sample BogForMeECP23OM2_FD_94442 | JGI IMG/M metagenome (GOLD analysis project Ga0074045, IMG submission 94442) | Bog forest soil microbial communities from Calvert Island, British Columbia, Canada - Bog Forest MetaG ECP23OM2 | ecosystem: Environmental > Terrestrial > Soil > Wetlands ... | reverse complement strand
GGCGAAGGTCGCGGCTTTGTACACGGACGACGGCTACTATCTCTCGGCACACATCCTGGCGCACGGGAGGCAGGCGATCGAGGGTTATTGGGAACGCGGCATCAAGGCGGGCGGGCACATCGATTTCATCAAGCCGCTGACACTGTACTACACCGGAGACCTCGCCTATTGTGCGGGCACCTATCAGGCAACCAACTCCGGTGTGACGGTCGATGGACGCATTCTAATAGTGTTGAGGAAAGTGAACGGCAAGTGGCTGATGGCCGCGCATGAAACGGTAGTGCGCGACCAACCGCTATGAGTCGGGATTTCCTTCTTGAGTGGTTTCGGGTACCTGTCCGGTAACCCGACTATACCTCCAAGTGGCAGCTGGTCTGGCTGCACATGCTACTCCCCACGATACATTCCGGGAAGCCGACGATGTTCCAGGAATGTGTCGGCCGTTTGAGACTACTCCGTGCAGAACATCTTCAGGTTGCTCCGCCTTTACTGGGAGAGGTTGGTCTCAACGGCGGTCAAGCGCTTCGGCGCGGCGGGCGATGCCTAGGCAAAAGTTCACGGGCATTGCAGGGTTGCCGCTGTCGCGGCGCGCAGTGAGGGTGCTGAAGGACCGCGGGATCTTTGCGCACTCTCTGGTGAGCATCGAGCATCAGCAGTTGGGACAGCGGTACGTTGCGCGCGGCTTGGAGTCAGGCGGCTCCGCAGGCGATGTGGGCCGGTATGTAAGTTTTGCTGGCGACGACGGCCAACCGTTGGAGTATCTGCACCCAGTGGAGGCGATCGGGGTCAATGGCCTGCACGCAGTCGTCATCTCTACGGCAATCATGCGCGCGGACATGCTTCGGAAGGGACGGACGTACGAACTGTTGATCACGCGGCACTGGCTAACTTCAGTGACGGATGGCCAGAGGCCGCAGCTCGGAACCGAGATTCTTTTCCGAGGCGTTCATGGGCGTTTGGAGGTGGACCTAAGCGGGAAAGATAAGGCCCAGGCCGGCAACGTGGTGCCCACATTCTATTCGCTGGCCGGCGAGGCGATCGCGATTCTTGGGAAGTTCTTGCCGCTGGTTCGTGCCACGACAAAGGGTGTGAATTGCATTGGCTGTACCCACGCACACTATTTGCGCAAGCCCCGTCCCGTTGGTGAGCCGAGGCTCAACGATTCGGCCAACCAAAATGCTGTTTACAGTGAGACGACCGGGACGTTAGCTGGCTAGGTGAGCAAGGGAAAGCGGCTGAACCAATCGCAAGTCCCGGCCGCATCGGAGGATCATCGTGCTCACGAAGATCAAACGAGGCTCGTTGGTCGTTTGCCTGTTTCTGTTCCTTTTCGTTGTGATTGGGGGTGGTCTTCACCTCAACCCTGGCGGAGCACTCCTTGCGGCTGCAACCGGCACGCCATTGGTAATCCACGTCTTCAATCGACGGTGGGGAGGAAGTGGAGTCGAACACGATCCGACCCCTTCATCAAGGAGTCCTGGTTCTGTGCGCAGCGTTGCCGAGGCGCATGCCGGCCATCCTCGTGCCTCCGAGACTGAGACCTTCGTCCGACAGTGAACCATTCAGATGGATGTCCAGCGGGAATACGCAGAGATGGCTGAAGGTCCCCAGTTGCCAGTCGGAGTGTGGATCTCTCTGATGCCATCCCTATCCGATCTGGCTTTCTTGACACCAATCCTCGTGCTGTTCTGGTGCACTCGAGGGGTGGGATGGCTACTCACCGATTCCGACACTGGATGGCACATCCGAGTTGGACAATGGATCTTGAAGAACGGCCGCGTCCCAGCGACTGACATCTTCTCATTCACTAAGGCCGGCCAGCCTTGGTTTGCTTGGGAATGGCTTTCAGACGTTCTGATGGGGGTAGTTCACGGAAATTCGGGTCTGGCCGGAATTGTTCTTGTGAGCCTGCTGCTCTTGGGGGCCACGTCGGTCTGTGTTTACCGGAGCACACTAGAGGAATCTGGGCACCGCGTGATCGCTATCGCGCTGGCCAGCCTCGTAATGGCGGCAAGCACCATACACTGGCTCGCCCGACCACACCTCGTAACTCCGCTCTTCGCCGTGGTGTTCTGCCGGGTGCTCAACCGAGTAGAGAACAGAACCAACAACGAGAGCATCCTCTTGGTGCTACCCCTACTCACGACATTTTGGGTGAATCTACATGGAGGGTTTTTCGTCGGGATCGTCTTGCCGATTACCTATGCGATTGGAGCGGCGGCAGCCGGGGAACTGGTCCATGGGACGAGACGGAATGCGTGGCATCAAGCGCGAAAGTATTTGTTGACCGCTGGGGCGTGTGCGATTGCAAGCCTCGTCAACCCCTATGGATATCGCTTGCATGTCCACGTTGGCCAATATCTCGGGTCATCGTTCTATTTGCGGCGCATCAGTGAATTTCAATCTATCGACTTTCATTCGTTTACGGCGGCGTATTTCGAGACGCTGCTGGTGCTGGCAATCGCGGCGGCAGTCTGGCACTTGGGCACTGGCAGATTGGTTCATGTGCTGCTGCTGCTGAGTTGGTCGCACTTAGCATTGTTCTCGGCACGGAACATTCCGATCTTTGCCGTGGTAACTGCGCCGAGTATCGGCCTTGCGATGCGCGAGTGGTTGGAGTACATGGGCTCACGTCACCCCCTGCATTGGCCGGGGAAGATCGGCGCAAGTCTCGCTGAACTGGAAACCGGCCTGCGAATTATCGCGAACAGTCACAACCGAAGGCGCTGGCATCTCGCGCCCTGCTTTGGTGTGCTCGTGCTGGCATTACTTCTCATCCATCCCGGTCGAGTGAAAGCTCTTCGCGCTGAATTCGACCGGAATCGCTTCCCAGTCGATGCAGCAACTTTTCTCTCTGAGAAGGAGTCTGGGCCACCTGTCAGGTTGTACTCAAGCTGGCAGTGGGGTGGGTATCTGATCTACCGTCTTTGGCCATCGTTCAGCGTCTTTGACGACGGTCGAACGGACTTCTACGGCCCTGCCTTCGTAGAACAAGGATTGCGCGCGTGGGACGCGTGTCCGGAGTGGGCCAATATCTTTGAGCAGTATCGCGTAAACGAAGCGCTCCTTCCTGTCGATTCGGCCTTGGCGACCGTGTTGCGCGAAAGACGGGACTGGAAGCCCGTTTATCAAGATCGGGTTGCCGTGCTGTTCGAGAAGACTGAAACCACTAGGTGAGGTTCCGTGGCGATTGACGAGGTTCTCGATAGATGACCGCGAGGTAATCGCGCTGGCGGAGATCTTGGTAGGCGCCTCGAAGGTGGCGCATATTTAGGCCACATCCGAGGCCGCGCCCCTTCCCTAAACCCAAACCGTCGCGGCTTCCTAAGAGACGCCACATGACGATTGCTATTCAACTTGCGGCTGGGAATTTTTCGTACCTCACCGCGACTGATACACAAGTCACCTATGCCGGGATCGGGGCAAAGGTTGACACAGGCAAGATTCGCGGAGCATGGCGGGCGAAACCATCGGGAGCGATCAATATTGCAGGAGCCGGGGACGTTACACACATCACGGCACTTTCCCAGGAGATCGTGAGGATGTTTCAAAAGTTTCGTGGCACGCCAGCTCAGCTTGAGCAGCGCACCAAGAGCATTGTCCAAACTTTCTACAAGGCCCACGTTCTTCCCTTTGTCGGGAAACTAGACGACGATAACGTGCCAGACTACTCGCTCCTGATTGCAGCCCGCCACAAAAACGAGACGAAGTTGTGGAACGTGGACGGGATGCTGTTTACTGATTCTGAGCCGCCGTTCGACTGCATAGGCATAGGCGAATCCGTCGCTACGGCGCTATTGAATCGGCTTTATCCAATGCATCCTACCCTCGATTCGATAGCTGTTCTGGCAGCCTACGTCATATATCGCGTCAAATCCAGCGTGGATGGGTGCGGACTGAAAACCGAGATTAGGTTCATTCACCAAGGCAAAATCGGCATAGTCCCGCTCGATCGTATAGAGAGATGGGAGGCGCTGTTTCATAAATACGACCGCCTAGAGCGGGAAGCGTTTTACCACACGATGAATTTTGTGCTCAAGCCAGAGATACCCGACTTTGTTCCGAAGGAACTAAAAGCCGCCATATCGCCACAAATGAGGCCGATGCAAGAAATCATCAAAGAAATCGAAAAGATGCGCGAAGAATTTTCAAAAGCGACTATATTTTCAGTCTCAAGCTAATCAGTAAAGCAGCAATGGGAGAAAGCGAGGTTTCGGGGTTGCGTAAAAGTGCTGAAGAGTGGCAACGCTCACCTGACGGAGCAAAGGTCAGGCACGAAAACTCGAAGCGGAGTATTCAAAGACGGCTTCACTGTAACTATCGCGGACAAATTCCGTTCGACAACACTTTTCGCGTGCCGGCTTAAGCGGCCCATGCCGTAGCTACAGAAAACAGATGGAGTAAGTGCAGTGGAAGGCCCTTAGGGCTTTGCGGGCCGCGACTGCCAGAGCTCAATCGTATTCCCATCCAGGTCATGGATCCAGGCAAAGCGACCGTAGGATTCACCCATTTTAGGCAGAATGCACGGCGCGTTGTTTGCCCGCGTAAGGTAATTTATTTGTCCGCTCGGGGCTAAACGCCTACCTCGACTGGCAGACCCGCTTCATCAAAATCCTTGCATTCAAAAGCGCCAAGGCTGCCCGGATATCCGAGTTGATTTGAAATGATCCGGGTCCGGCCGATCGTCTGATCGTCGCATTCATGCGTATGGCCATACACCCAGAGGGCAGGCTGGTGGGTCTCAATGATCTCCACCATGTCCAGGGAATTGAACGCCGGCGTGAGAGGGCCGCCCTTGTATTTGGAGTTGGGATTGATGACCGGTGCATTATGGCTGATGACCACGCGGGGACCACTTAGATTCTTGCCAAACCAGTTCAGCAATTTCCGCGCGAAGTTCTTGTGTAGCGCAATCGAATCTGCTGGCGTGAAAGGCGTTTCGTCGGGGTTATAAATGAGGCGGTAGTCATTCATTTGAGAGTGGGCGGTCTCCATGGCGCGCAAATCGCCGCTGTTAAAATCCGTCCACATCGTGCCTCCGAAGAAATTGACGCCGCCGATGATGACCTCTTCATCAAGCAGCAGTTTCACATGCGGATGTCTGTCTTCGAGCCACGCCTTGAATCTGTTGTCCTCTTCGTTCATTGGCCGCCGCGTGTAATATTCGTGGTTTCCCGTCACATAGAGGACTGGTTTCTTCCACTTCCGCAGAATCTGGTCGAGCGGCTCATAATCCCTGAGCGTGACGATATCGCCTGCCAGGATCATGACATCTCCGTTCACTGCCGGGGGCAACATCCAGCCCGAGCAAAATTCAAGATGCAGGTCGCTATAAGTAATGATTCTCATGCTCGTAGGAGAATGCTTGTTTGAACTCGTCTTTCTCAAGTCGCAGATCTCGTCCGACAGGACAGCGGTTCTTGCACTGTCTCAATGTGTAAGAAGGACAATTGCCATCAACAGCGGTTCAACTGGAGGTGGAGCCCGTTTCGCACAACTAGAAACCTGACATCCTCCGGATAGCTGAATCATAAGCCGAGGCGCAAAGAACGGGTGTCGAGGATCCTCGATCGCGAACGCGCGCGAAGCGCGGCCTTGACACTGGGCGGCGCCTGAATGCTCGCTCACGATCCGTTCACCACCTGCTCGACAGGCCTGATGAAGTCTGGTGCGTCATCGAATTCAGGTGTCATTTTCATTTGTATTAGCCATATTCACCACCGACGCTGCAATAATCTCGGCGGATCAAGAAATCTGGTGCCAGCGGAGAGATTCGAACTCTCAAACACCTGTTTCTAAGACAGGCTGCTATTCCAATTCGCACACACTGGCACTCTGGTGCACAGGGGAGGATTTGAACCTCCGCGTCCCACTAGGGGAGACCGGGTTACAGCCGGTCCGTTTCGGCCGGGCTCACGCACCTGTGCAAACTTGGCGGAAAGTAGACGAATCGAACGCCCATCGCTCATCACGATGCCCTGGTTTTCAGGACCAGTTGCCGGCCATTCAGCAGTACCTTCCGCGTGGCGGAGAATACGGGAGTTGAACCCGTTAGCCTCTTGCGAGCGCCCTTGTTTAGCAGACAAGTGCCTTACCGTCCGGCCCACTCTCCGTTGAATTTTCAAAGAACAACAGAATTCTGGTAGGCCCGGTGGGAGTTGAACCCACAAAAGGGCTGCTCTTGAGGCAGCTGCGTATGCCAGTTCCGCCACGGGCCTGAAAGCTTAGAAATTGTGCAGGAGTTAATAACTCAGTCGGGATGGACTGAGTCGTAATGACGATCGCAACTGAAGCAGGCGCTTCACAAATCTAATTTAGCATGAAACGGTCAGAAGTGTACACGATGATTGCGCTCCAGTCGCGCCCTCAAAGGCTGCCAGAACCAACCCTGGGCGCCGCGCTCGACGGCGTCGGGGACAAAAGCACAGCCTGGCTAGCAACGAGTGCGTCGGGGCCCAAATCATCCACGATTCGACCACCGGAAAGGACAAGTATTCTGCTGAATGCCGATAACGTCGAAGCTCGGTGGGACACGACGATGAGGGTGGAAGCGGGCAGGTGATCCCTCACGTTGCGGAGGATAAGGGTTTCCGAGGTGGGGTCAAGGCATGAAGTGGCCTCGTCCAGGATCAGGATATGCGGCTTCTGCAGGAGTGCTCGTGCAATCGCTAGGCGCTGGCGTTGGCCTCCTGACAATTGGCACCCATCAGGTCCAATGCGTTGGTGGAGCCCCTCTGGTAATGCCTCGACCAGGTCGACAAGGTCAGCAAGTTGGATGACTTCTCGCAAATCACGATCTGATGCCCCCGGCCTGACAAACCGGAGATTGGACGCAAGACTTCCGTCAAACAAGACTGGATCCCGCGGCAAATAACAGATATAGCGTCGCAAGCTCTTGAGCTGAACGTCTCTGATATCCGTGCCTCCGACTTGGATCGATCCCAACTTAACGTCATAGAACCGCGTAACAAGTCTCGCCAACGTACTCTTGCCGGCGCCGTTCTCCCCCGCGATAGCGATCTTCTCGCCAGCGCCGATTCGAAGAGACGGAATGCGAAGCACATTTTCCTGTCGTTCATACCCAAACTCAACCGCCGTAAATTCCAAGGCCCAATGCTGCGTCGGAAACGGAGCGCATGGTGACGAATCCGTGATTCTCGGGCGCAAAGCCCAAATCGTTTGCAACTGCCGAATACTTGCAAAAGTTCTCTGTGCTCGTGCGTACAGCTCTGCAGCCCCGCTCAGCGGATCAAACAGTTGGGTGACGAAGCTATAGAAGGCCACCAAACTGCCGAGAGTCAAAGTTCCGGCTACGACGCTCCAGCCCCCGTATCCGATCACCGCGGACATGGCGAGCACAACCGCGACGGAAGTCCACACGGTGAACCAGACCCCGGTCTTAAAGAGCGCGAGATGTGAACGTGTCGTCCGGGCCAGGAGCCGAAAGGCTGCTCTCTCCTGGCGCCTTTCCTGGCCGAGCAACTGGATCGGAAGTACGGAAGAGATGTGTTCCTCGACAAAACTGTTCCATGCGACGAGGTTGTGCTGTACAGCATCGGAGTCGATCGTGAGCTTCGTGCGAAAGTGCTGCCGAGCGACGAGGAATAGCGGGACCAGAGGGAGGATGGCAAGGGTCAGCACCGGACTCAGCACAAACATGGTTACGACGGTGAAGATGGTAGTCAGGCACATTCGCAAGATCGAGGGAAGAAGATCTGAGCCAAAGTAGGCCACCTCTTCGATTGGCTCCTTGAGGGGATACATCACCGCCCCGGTTGGGGTGTTCTCGTAGTAGTCGGCAGAAAGCTGGTCCAAGTGGCGAAGAATATCCATGCGCAACCGGAGCGCCATTTTCTGCACAGCGATCAGTGTCAGGTAGTTGCCCACGCTCGTGAGTGCTGTTCTTCCCTGGTAGCTGAGGAAGATCAGCACCGCTGCCACGAGGAGCAGTCCAGTCTCTTTTTGTGGCAGAACCTGGTCGATGAGCCACTTGAGAACGAGCGGGGTGAGAAGCGCAAGGAGACTGCCCGCAGTCATGCATAGGAAACTGGCAACGTGCCAGGGGACAAACGGGCGAATTTGCTTTGCGAGCCAGCGAAGCTCATTCGGGATGCCGGACGACAGAACCACCTCGCGTGCGTGTGGACCTAGATTCGAGATGCACTTTGGAACTGAAGAATAGGCACCCACACGCGAGCTCGTCCAGACAAAGTGCGAAGCGTTCGCGTTTTGGTCAATTCTGTCAGGTCTTGTTGGAAACAAAGAGTATTTCTTGGAGGGGACCACGGACCTTCCGTTCGCAAACTCGACCTAAGCTCGACATGAGTCCCTGAGTCGCCCAACCGACCCCTTCGTCAGAGGTCGAGCCTCAGATCAGAGCCTTCGCACTATGGTGACGATCTTCCCAATGACCTCGGCATCGCGATTTCGGAATTGCTCTCGCGTATGAACTCCGCCTGGATAAGAGTGAACCACAAGACTATTGTTCTCCCGGCTGCAGCACCCGCAGACGTAGGTTCCGTCGCGTTTGAGAATGACGTACAACGGTTGCTGCCATAGCGGTTTCGAGCCACAGTCATTCGGCTTCTTCCTCTGTCGATTCACGACTGCAAGCACGGCTCCCGTTAGATATGGGTGGAAAGCGCTTCCTGCCCTGCCGATCCAAAAGAAGTCTTTCAGCGACGGCCTTGCTAAACCGGTTAGCTCTTTCAACGACTCACGCAAGAAAAGGGGCACCTCCCCGAGCTCACCAAAAAGTTCCCTAATGAATCCGGTCGGTTCGATCTCGGCCGCCTCCGCCGGCGTCTCAACCGTCGCCGGCAACGGTCTGCCGGTCAGCAAATGTGGAATTGGTTCGTGTCCAGAGTCGCGCAGACTAAGCCGCAGAGTCTCAAATATTTTATGCAGATGCAGCGAATAAACCGCGCAGAAGGTAACGATCTTGTGAAAGTGGCGGGGCGGGATGTTGAGCGTTTCATAGTCGGACAGCGAGCCGGGGGCCACGAAATAGCGTTCATCGCCCAGCAAATTTGCGACCTCTCGACTCATTACCGAGGCCGCGCGAAACGAAAGTCCCATTCGCAGTCTGGCGCGGCGGAGGAGTGGGCCCAGCTGAGATGGCTCGGGGGACAATACCTCCGGCTTCCATCGTCTTGCCAAGTCCTTAGCGACAGTAGGCTGCTGCGGCCTTAGCAAGCTGCGGATCTCGAGATCGACGACTCCGACGAGCTTTGCTTCTTCAGGAACCTTGAACTCGACTTGGGCGTACGACAGTTGGGTGCTGATCGTCGCAATCCGCTCGACGCCAACAGTCCTGATGTGACAACAGCACAATCCCTTTCCGCGCTCGACAACGAGCAGATTCTTGGATCCTGCACCGCCGATCTGCCTGAGCAGGTCTTCCGTTGTCCCCGGTCTTACGCGGACGATGCTGCCGGGGAGCAGTTCCGGAAAAGCCAACGCATCCTGGTACCCAATTTTGGCGTACAAGAAGCCCTTGTCCTTAAGCTCTGCCAGCGAAGCCAGGCGTCGGGGTTTGGTCCACGCCAGGACCTGCGACAGGGGCACCACACCGGCGTGAGGAGCACTGGTACCCAAATTCCCCAGCCAGGGGATGAATGCGTTCTGATCATCCAATGATGAATCTAAGAGTACTGTACGATTTGAAGGAAGCTGAACCTGTAGACGAGGGATTAGCTCGACATCGAAACCGAACACCCGCAACCAATCGGTGACTCGGTAATTGGATATCCGGCTAAACGCAAACACTTGAAACAGGCTTGGGCCGAGGTTCCCATGGCGGAGATCGTAATAGAGATTATGCGGCAGGTAATGAGACGACAATCGGCCAAAAAGCGCTGCCGATCTTTCGGAGACCTGGTAGAGCGTAAGGCTCTTGCTCGCCAGAATCGATTTGACCCGCTCCGCTAGTTCACCATTCGACCTTCGTCTTGACTGGGCAGGCACTTCCATCCTCGCGTGTATCTTTGCTCGCGAGAAGTGCCCCCTCACCACCGGTCAAGAGTCCCGAGTACTATCGGCACCAGTAGGCCAGGACTACATTTTGAGCGGTCTCAACCTGCTCGCAGAGATTTGCCCGGTTTAAATAATCGGCATCAATGGCGTCACAAGTTTCTGCAACTTGTCCGATATTTCGGGCAGGCACTCGATTTCAGGCAGAAATGTGGATTTCTGTTCAGGCGAGTAACCAGTTACAGGAGAGGTTGTGGTCGGAGTTGCGACCAGTTGGTGTGCAAGTTAGCAGACCGAAGGTCCGACACGCTATCGACAATCACCTGCGGAGTAGGTCGAATTTCCGAACAAAATGTAATCCCTGTGGACAAAGAGTCTGAATTGCGCCTACCATATCGAAACGCCAACCTGAGCCGTTCCCAATGTTGGCCCAGCCGTCAAGTTCCGAAGCGGGTAAACGTCTCCGCGCGAAGCGCGAAGGCAGGCATTTGTCCATTCGCGATGTCGAGCGATTCAGCCAGCAAATTGTAGGGGAAAAGAAGAACCCCGCTTACTATGTGTCTCACAATTGGGTAAGCGACCTCGAAAACGGGAAATCCACTCCGCGCCTCGCAAAGTTCCTCAGCCTCAGTCTCATCTACAAATGCGATGTCAACGAGATCCTGGGCCTGTTCGGCCTTAACGTCGCCGACTTGGACAAAGAAAAAGGACTGATTGCGCTCCCGCACACGTATCTGAGTAGCCTAGCGCTCTCGACACCTGAGCCGACGACGCCAACCACTCCGTCATTGCGAGACAACATTCTTTTGGAACGGACGAATCTCGTCAACCGAATGTTTCAGGGTCTGGGCGAAATGCCTTTCTTCCTGGCTCAGCACGCTGGCGCGCGGCACATGCTATACGGGTACGTCGGGACCGAAGACTACACACTGGATCCTCTGATCCGGCCGGGCGCGTTCGTACAGATCGATCCGCGTCAAAACAAGATCGTCAAGGGTGTTTGGCCGAGCGAACACCACCGTCCGATCTATTTCATCGAACTGCGCGACAACCGCTACGCCTGCAGTTGGTGCGATTACGAAGGAAGCCGCTTGTTGCTTGTCCCGTCCCCCAAGTCGCCAGTGCCCATTCGTTCCCTTCGTTATCCTCAAGATGCCGAGATCGTAGGCCGCGTCACGGGCATTGCGATGATGATCGCTCAGTTGCAACCGGACACGATCACAGAGCTTCCCAGGACATGACTCCGCGTTGATGCTCCTTCGGTCGAGAAGGAGGCAAGTTCGACTGGCACGAAGACGCTAGTGCGATACAGATTGCACCGGCTGTGCGAACAATTGATAGGAAGGCCCCCAAAGGCTCCTCTTCCTTGCTACGTTCACGCGGCACGGGTGGCTGGAGGCAGTCTAGGGGGCCTTTCGGAAACAGGTCGTATGGACGGTCCCTCCCTGCACCACTTTTTTCCTTGCACCCTTTCGCCCCTGCACCAGCCTATTTGTCGGAAACGTGTCGAAGAACTGATACAGATCGCTGGGTTCTTGCGAAACATTGTTGGGGATGTTGAGCGCACGAATGTCCCACGGAGGGTTTGGAAATGCCTGACTTTCAGCGGAATCCAATCGAATCATCTCGTCGTGTCGGCAATTCGCATAGTTCCTCTCGCTTGCCGATTCTCGATCTCGCGAATGAGAAACACTATTCGATCCTTGAGATTGCTGAGCTTTGGGCGTTGAGTCAGAGGACCGTGCGAAGAATATTTGAAAACGAACCTGGAGTGATCGCATGGGCTCATGCGGAAACGATGCGAAAGCGCGGATACCGTACTTTGCGAGTACCAGAGACAGTCCTTCAGCGCGTTCATCGCAAATTGCGCCAGCTTCCTTAGCAAACCCACAGCTGAGGTAGCACCCACCCCTAATCAACATGAGAACGAGGGATGACGCAGACGAGAATTCGCCTCACAAGGGCTGAGTTACACGAAAAGGTGTGGGCGACTCCCATGCGGACGCTAGCCAAGGAATTTGGCTTGTCCGACGTCGGCCTAGCAAAGGTCTGCCGAAAGCACAATATTCCGGTTCCGCCAGTTGGATATTGGCGGAGAAAAGAAACTGGCCACAAAGTTAGCCGCCACTCACTGCCTGCCTCCAAGGATGGGCAGGAGTCTCTGGACATCTATGTCAGGGAGCGCCTACGTCCGGAATTTGCCGCGCTGGCGCAGGAGCCCGCGCCCAACGTAGTAATTCCATCTGAACTGTCGCATCCAGTCGTACTGAGGTCGGAAGAACTGCTTGGACACGGAAAGGTGAACCAGAGAGGGCTTCTCATATCCAAGAACGGAGCCCTGTCTCACATCCTTGTTTCCAAGGAGCAATTGCCGCGTGCGCTCAGAATCCTGAATGCACTGCTTGGAGCGCTTGAGGAAAGGGGACAGCCTACTTCGTGGTCAAAGGAAGAAGGCGCACTCCTGACAGTAAGTATCGACGGCGAAGCAGTCAGGTTCTCTCTGTCGGAAGTCACTGACAGCGTGCCTCACGTCTTGACCCCGCAAGAAGTGCGCTCTTGGATGGCACCCAAGCACGATTACAAGCTCACCGGCAGGCTGCAACTGCAATTGGATAACCTGCCTTCATATATGGGACCGATCCGCCGCAGTTGGTCTGACGGAAAACAGCAGCGCATCGAAAATTGCATCGGGGACCTCATCATTGGCCTCCGTGTCTCAGCGGCGGTCATCAAGAAACACAGGCAAGAGGTGGAGGAACGGGAGCGCCGCTGGTCGGAGGAGCGAAAGCAAGAAGAAGAGGAGCGGCGTCAGGCAGAAGAACACAAACGGAAGGCTGAGTTTGTCACGGAACTCATCGGCAACTGCGAAGAAGCGACTCGCCTTCGAGAATTCGTTAAAGCCATCGAGGAACGAACCGCGCGGTCGGATTTCTCCGATGACGAAAAGGGTGATATTCAGCAGGTAGTGGAATGGACAAGGGAGTACGCCGATTCTTTGGATCCACTTTGTGATCTTCCCGAGGCGATCGAGGAATTCGTTCGGCCCGAGAGCAAGTATGGGTGGCTGGAGTGAACTCGTTAACGCGAGAACGGCCGCGACCTGGATTCATTCCGACGCGGGTGTCCAACTTTTTCTGTTGTCCATTACTCGTGGACAACGCTACATAGTGAACATCTATTTCAACACTCAGCTTATGCCAGACACATGGTTCACCGCCGATTTCCATCTTGGACACGCCAACATCATCCGCTTTTGCAGTCGGCCCTTCACGACTGTCGGAGAGATGGATCAAGCAATTCTCGAACGCCTTAACGCCTCGGTGAAAGCGAATGACATCCTCTACTTTCTGGGCGACTTCTGTATGGGAGGCCACGCACGCGTTGTCGCATACCGTCGCCGGATCCGCTGTCAGAAGATCTTTGCCGTGCCCGGAAATCACGATAAGCAGGCGCGCAAATTAAAGGAGGATCTTCTTTGGCTCGACAATCTGGCAGAGGTTTCGATCCACGGTCAACCGATCGTGCTTTGTCACTACGCCCTGCGTGTCTGGAACCGTTCTAACCACGGATCATGGCACCTGTATGGACATTCTCATGGGCGCCTGCTGGAAGCTCCCAACGCGCTCTCCATGGACGTGGGAGTCGACACGCATGATTTCCGCCCATGGCACTATGACGAAATCGCCGACATCATGAGGAAAAAAGCAAAGGCTCCGGCGGCGGCCTCAGATCACTAGCAATCCCGGCACATGCGTCCAGTCAAAGGCAAGAATCTCGGATCGCGATGCTATTACTTCTGAGAGCTGGGAGTTTCCGCCGCCGCTAAGAGGCGAAGTCGTCCCTTGATTCCCGCTTCGATCGATGAGGCAATCTGATCGGGAAAGTCCTTTGGCAGCTTTGACACAACAGAGTCAACCGCGGCGGTTCCTCCGGCTAGCAGTTCGTGGACAACGGATTCAACCGCCTCTCGCCCCACCCCAGCTTGATCTGCCGTCTGAAAAAAGTGACGTGGCGCAATCTGCCGGATCTGGTAGTGCGGTTTTGAACCGAATGCCATAGCCAGCCGAAACTGTTTCCACAAGATCTGCTTTGAATCGACGCTCGGCTGGGCTGAGATGACATCGTAGAGGGGCGTGATGCGAAAACGTCCGCCTGGGGAGAGAAAGATGCTGAAGTTTTTCGCATGTCCGTCGGTAGCTCCCATGAGCCAGAAGGCGATGGTCGCCTTTAG
>Ga0074045_10003474_pt1 | contig 14205 bp, 16 predicted proteins | sample BogForMeECP23OM2_FD_94442 | JGI IMG/M metagenome (GOLD analysis project Ga0074045, IMG submission 94442) | Bog forest soil microbial communities from Calvert Island, British Columbia, Canada - Bog Forest MetaG ECP23OM2 | ecosystem: Environmental > Terrestrial > Soil > Wetlands ... | reverse complement strand
GCACGAATGCACAGATCTGGGCAGGCTTTCTCATGCCGATGATGAACGTCATCGGCAATCTCGGGTTTGCCACCGTTGCCGTCGCCGGCGGCTTCATGGCTGCGCGGGGCGCGATCAGCGTTGGTCTCATTGCGACCTTCATCTCCTACTCGCGCCAGTTCGTACGGCCCCTCAACGACATTGCCAACACGTACAACACCCTCATGTCTGCCATTGCCGGCGCCGAGCGCGTGTTCGAGGTCATGGACGAACAGGAGGAGCCCGCGGACAGGCCCGGCGCGCGCGAGCTCGCGCAGCCGCACGGGACTGTCGAGCTCCGCGACGTGAGCTTCGGGTATCGCAGGGATGTGCCGGTGCTCAAGGGCGTGAGCTTCGAGGCGCCCGCCGGAAGCGTGACGGCCATCGTGGGCCGCACCGGCGCGGGCAAGACGACAATCATCAACCTTCTCACGCGATTCTACGAAATGAGCTCCGGCTCCATCCTCGTGGACGGCATTGACATCAGGGACTACACGCGCGCCAGCCTGCGCCGGGTCTTCGGCATCGTGCTGCAGGAGGGCTGGCTCTTTGCCGGAACCGTGCGGGAAAACATCCGCTACGCGAGACCCGACGCACCAGAAGAGGACATGCTGCGCGCCGCGCGTCTTGCGGGCGCCGACCATGCCATAGAGCGTCTCCCCCACGGCTATGACACGGTGCTCGTGGAGTCGGGCGCCAACCTCAGTCTTGGCCAGCGGCAGCTTATTGCTATTGCGCGCGCCGTGCTGGCCGCGCCGACGCTCCTCGTGCTCGACGAGGCCACGAGCTCAGTCGACGCGCGCACCGAGCTGCGCATCCAGCAAGGCATGATCGAGCTGATGAAAGGCAGAACGAGCTTCATCATCGCCCACCGGTTGTCCACGATACGCGACGCGGACACAGTGCTCGTCGTGGACGCGGGGAAGATCGTGGAACGCGGCAGCCCTGAAGAGCTCGTTGCCTCGGACGGCTATTTCAGAAAGCTCTACGACGCCCAGCGCGGCGGCGTGGAGATCTGACTCGGTGACCGGCAGGAGCCGACTTGGCGCCATTGGGACGTGGCACCTGGCCATGCAGATCCGGCGCACGAGGGACTATCGAAGCGCATCGCCGCGCACGGTTAGACGGCGCTGCACGCGCACGTCACCGCACAGCGATCGGCGCCGGCGGACGTTTTCAGAACCCGTATGACACGATCGATTCCGCTTCCAGGTCAGTCGTCAGGGGGGGATCCTCGCATCGCTCCCGTATCCCGTCCTGGAAGGCCTTGAACGCCGCCAGCTGCGGAATCGGGTTGTCGCCTGCCTTTGAGTCGACAGAGACAATGTGGAGAAATGAAACTCCGTCAAGCCCTTTGAAAACTGCATAGCTCACGCCGGCGGGAGCCTTCCGATGGAGCTCTTCGAAGACTTTGCGGATGAGGTCCTGGTTTTCCTGGGCACACTCGTGTTTTACCTTGTATTGCACAATGAATCTCTTCATGGTCACTGCCTCCTTGTAGACCGTAACTTGTGAGTTACCGATACGGAACTTACTGTTCCGCTGCGCGGAAGGCAAGGGTTTTCCAGGGGAGATGCACGCCGTCTCGGCGGGGTGTGAGTTTGCTTAACCAATTAAAGTACTATATATTATTAAGCATTCGGTCTTTCGCACCAACCCGGGCTCGATGGAGGTGGAGAGCGTGAGCAGCGAGGCGGGGCATTTTGGAGAACCGGCGTCCCCGGAGGCTCTCGAGCGAGTTGCCGTGAGGCTCAGAGAGCGGAATATTGAGGCGATGATCGTCTCTGACGCGCCCCAGGCGCGCGACGAGGTCCTGCGCCGGCTCCCCGCAGGAGCAGAAGTTCACGCGGGAAAATCCAAGACCCTCCAGGACATCGGGGTCACACTCGTGCTGGCAGAAGGGGGCACGTACACGTACCTGCGGAACATGTACCTGAAAATGGACCGGAGCACCCAGATGCGGGAGATCCGCAAGCTCATTTCCGCGCCTGACTTCATGCTGGGAAGTGTCAATGCGCTGACTCAGGACGGCATTCTGGTAATGGCGTCCGCAACAGCCATCCAGCTCGGCCCTTATGCGGCAGGCGGCGGAAAGGTAATCCTCGTGGTGGGCAGCCAGAAGATCGTGCCGAACCTCGATGCCGCGCTCACGCGCATACGTGAATACGTGCTGCCGTGGGAGGATGCGCAAGTGCGGCCAGTGGTGCCCACTGGTTCATTTGTCGGAAAAATCCTGATGATCGAGCGGGAGTGGATTGCCGGGCGAATCGAGGTGATCCTTGTACGGCAAGCGGTTGGGATGTAGAGGAGAGTAAGTCGTGACGGCAAAGCAGGAATATGTTCCCGGCGCCTGCAATATCGGGCCTGCCGAGATCAGACGGCGAATGCAAAGCGGCTGGGTCGGGTTGGGCGTGACGATCCTTTTGTGGGCGGCTTTCGTGATCTTCCGCGTTCCCGCCCCCTGGAGACTGCTTCTTTTTTTTCCTGCCGTGACCAGTGCATCGGGATTTCTTCAGGCAGGTATGCGCTTCTGCGCCGCTTTCGGAATGCGCGGGGTATTCAACTTCGCTTCCGAGGTCGGGAAAACGGAGACCGTTGCGCAGGCGGAGTTCAGAGTCAAGGACCACCGCAAGGCGCGCCTTATTGCGCTCTACGCGGCTTTGATCGGAGCTGCGGCGGCCATTGCGGCTTTCTTCCTGGTCATCCCGATCTAGGCAATCGGTCCCTGTTCGATGGGTAGAGTGATCGGCATTCTCGGCGCCGGCCGGGCCGGGACCGCTGTCGCTCGTCTCGCGTTGAAGGCCGGTTGCAAAGTTCTGATCTCCAACTCTCGGGGTCCGCAAAGCCTGTACGGTCACGGCGCTCGTCAGCCGGATCCGTTTGGTCTTTTGGGCGATGGCGGCAAGGACGACGGGAACCGCCGAAACGACGAAATCCAGGCGCTGGTGCTCACCGACACCGAAAACGTCGAGACCGGCCTCGTCTGCCATTACTGCTGCCGCCAGGATCTCCTCCAGACCCTGACGCGGACTGATCTTCTTCCCGAGGTGAGGGTCGCCCAGGAGCTCGCCAAGGGTGATGACGTCGATTTCCATGAGTGCGTCTTACTCCCTGATCTGCAGAACGATCTTGCCTTTTAGATGACCTGCTTCGCGGGCAAGGAACGCGTCCCTTACCTTGCTCAGCGGGAAAGTGCGCTCGACATGCACGCGCACGCTCCCTGCGGAGACAAGTTGACCAAGGCGCTCCAGGCGCGCAGTCGTGACTTCCGTCATCTGACCGAGTGCCGTCACCCCGAACTTGGCGGACAGTTCTGCGTCGGGCTGTGCCGCGACCGAGACTGTTGTGCCGCCCTTCTTCAATGCGGCGAACGAGCTCTTGTACGCTTCTCCTCCCGCGCCGTCGAAGACGCTATCGATGTCCCGCAGGTCGGCCGGGAACGCGCCGTTCTCGAAGTCGATGACCTGGTCGGCTCCAAGGGATTTCACGTAGTCAACCGAGGACCCGCGGCAGACGGCGATGACCCGGGCGCCGAGATTCTTCGCTATCTGGACGGCGATTGTCCCGACTCCGCCCGACCCTCCGAGGATCAGAACGGTGCGGCACTTGCCCACCTTCAGCGTCTCCAGCCCCTGCAGCGCGCTCACCCCCGCGAGCGGAAGAGCCGCTGCTTCGGTGAAGCTTAAGCCAGCGGGCATCTTTGCGAGCATTCCGGCCGGTAGCGCGGCATACTCCGCGAAAGCACCGCTTCCCCCGGCCATGATTGACGCCATGCCGAAGACCTTGTCCCCCGGCGCGAAGCCGCCGACTCCCGGGTCCGCCCCCACGACGACGCCGGCAATGTCGATCCCGAGTGTCGCAGGAAAGTGGAGCGGCACCATCTGGTGCATGTACCCCGATCGTATGGCCGAGTCCGCCGGGTTGATGCTCGCGGCGTGGACCTCGACAAGCACTTTTCCGCCGGCCGTTGAAGGCCGCGGGATATCCGCCGAGACCGCGATGACCCCTGCATCCCCGTACTGTGTGATCTGTGCTGCTTTCATGATTTTCTCCTCATGCCGGGAATATAAACAACTTAAAATTATTAATCAACTTTTCTCATCTCTTTCATTGTATCTTTGATCGTCATGGACGGACAGGGATTCTCGGAAGATCATTGCCAGGCGGAGGCGCTGAAGCTGCTCGGAGACTACGTCACGCTCCGCATTATCGACTTTCTTCGCGCAAAGGAGCTTCGCTTCACCGAGCTCCAGCGGTCAATGGGAGACGTCAACTCGGTCACTCTCTCCAACCGGCTCAAGCGCCTGGAAACCGCCGGTGTAATCGGGAGAGAAGAGGCGACCATCGACCGGCAGTCTGTTGCGTACCAGCTGACGAGCCTGGGCAAAGGCCTCCTGCCGGTTCTGCGGGAGATCCAGAACTTTACACGGCGGAATGTCAGGCTCGGGCTTCCCGTCGGCCTGCCGTCAGGAAAAGCGCCAGTGAAAAGACGGACCCGGTCAAAATCCTGAATCCGGACTGCCCGACCCACTACACGTGCCGGGAGCGGTTCCCTCCGAGCAGCAGGTTGACTATCAGGACGCTGCTCACCCGCAATGCAGGGACGTACATCGTCACAATCACCCAATTCACGCCAAGCGAATAGCCGAACACGCCATAGCGCATGGATTGAATAATGGCGTTCGCAGTGTCCACAGCCCCCACCAGGACGCAGAGCCAGACAAGAGGGATCGCGCCGCGAAAACGGGCGCGCAGGCCAATCAGCGCCGGCAGTGCCAGGAAGGCCGTTGCAAGGTCATCGCAGCCTATCATCAGGCGGAACGCCGTGGGCACTCCCGCGTCGACGGCATCGGGAGCCAGGATCGTCCCGCCCAACCGATCGCCATATCGACCAGGACGATCTCCACGTTGCCGAGCGAGGAAAGCCCCTGGGCTTTCGCGGCGCTCCGCACCAGGGCGCGCACCGGTACGCCCCTGGCTGACAGGAGACGAACCAGCTCACTTCCGACCAGACCAGCAGCCCCGGTGACAGGTATCATCCTTACGGCTCCCTGAGATCTATGATATGCACCTATGAAGAATCTGACGTGCTTTTTCAGTAAACCGGACTATGATATGGAGAAAGAATCAGTCCGGGAGCGACACATCGTTTTCATCGTGGGAGAATCTGCGTTTCACGGCGCCGAGCGGAGCGCGAGGACGTTGTCGCTGGAGGGTACCAGAATTGAACGCGCGAAGTCTGAAGCATCTTTTTCTCATCACTATGCTCAAGCAGGAGCTCAGCTCGTTTCTCATTCCCGCGCCGGTCCTGTCCTATTTCGCCTTCACGACTCTCAGCTACGCCCGGCAGGACGGTGCTTTCTTCTTCACTCTCGCATCCATTTCCTCCATGGCGAGTCTTCTCACGGGCATCCTGATCAACTACCTGGCCATGCACCCCGTCCTGAAGTGCATCAGGGAGATGCAGAAAGGGTCCCCGTCAGCCGCCCTGCTCGAACGGGCGCGCGACAACGCGCACCGGTTTCCCGCCATCCACGCCTTCGGAGTTCTTTCCATCTGGCTTTTCTTCCCCAACCTTGTGATTCTGCTTCCCTTCCTTGCCCAGCACTCACTCAGTCGTGTGGATATCATCGCCACCATTGCGCTGGACGTGCTCACGGGCATCGGATCGATGCCGCTGATCTACCTGCTTGCTGAACGGGCGCGCAGTCGTTTCCTTGCCTTGCCGGAGATGTCCGGTTCTTCCTCCGCCATGGAGGGAGGAAAACGCGTCGGGATCTCGCGAAAGATCGTTTTGATACTTTTCTCCGTTGTCCTTTACCCCACGGGGATTCTCACGCTTCTCATCCTCCTTTCGAATGCCGGAGCCATGGACCTGAAGGGGGCGACTCTCGGACTGCTCCTCCTCATCCTCGCAACGCTCGCCATGTCCTCCCTCGCCAGTCTCCTCATGGCACGGAGCATCACCAGGCCCCTGGGCGAGGCTGCAGAGGCCGCGCGGAAGATCTCCGGAGGCGACCTGGAATCTCGAATCGCGGTCCAGAGTCGGGACGAAGTAGGGATGCTTTCCCACGACATCAACCGCATGGCGGAAAATCTGAGAAGCATGGTCCAGACCATCCGCCTGAGCGCCGCCGACGTGGCGACGGCCAGCGGTGAAATAGCGGTGAGCTCACTCTCCCTTGCGGAGGGGGCCCAGAGCCAGGCGTCCACGCTGGAGCAGACCAGCGCGTCCGTGGAGGAACTGTCTTCATCGGTGGAGCAGGTTTCTCTGCATGCGAGGTCTCAAGCATCCGCCACCCAGCAGGGTGCACGCCTCATGGAGGACGTGGATGGCTCGCTCCAGGAAGTTGCGAAGAGCCTCGCCGACATCTCGCGTCTGGCCGTGACCTCAGTGGAGAAGTCCGACGGCGGCGCGGCCTCCGTCCGGCAGGTGATGGACGGGATCCACCTGATCGCCGCAGGTTCGGAACGCATTGGGGGGATCGTGACAGTGATCGCGGAGATCGCCGATCAGACCAATCTGCTCGCGTTGAACGCCGCAATCGAGGCGGCGCGGGCGGGGGACGCCGGCCGCGGATTCGCGGTGGTGGCGGACGAGGTGGGCAAGCTGGCGGCGCGCAGCGCTTCCTCCGCGAAGCAGATCACCTCGCTCATTCGGGAAAGCGTCGGGAGCGTGACGGACGGGGTGCGCCTGGCAGGGGAATCCCAGGAAGCCATGGGGCTCATCCGCTCCTCCTCGCAGCAGGTGAAGGAAATGATCGGCGGGTTGGCGGTTTCTGTATCCCGCCAGGTCGCCACAGTGAAGGAGATGTCCTCGTCTCTTTCCGGGGTCAACGGGCTGAGCCAGGAAATATCGTCGGCCACCGAGGAGCAGGCGACGAATGCACGGCAGGTTGCCCGTGCCGTTGAAAACGTCAACGAGCTGACACAAGCGGCCGCATCGGCCGCGGAACAGATGTCGAGCGCCACCGAGAGGCTCTCCGGCATGGCCCGGCGTCTTCAGGAGCTGACCGCGAAATTCAGAATCTCAGAAGAGACGCTTCCCGTCGGCGCGCGCCATCTGGAACGAACGGGCTAGCAGCCGCCTCTCAGGATTTCTTTCCCTCCATCTTGGCAAACCCGGCGGCTGCCTCCCTGACGTCCTCCGGGAAGTCGGCCATCTCCTGCACTTGACGAATCTCGATCACTTCACCGCCCGTGGCAGGGCACCGCTTGGCCCATTCGATTGCCTCTTCTTTCGACTTCACCTGGATCATCCAGTAGCCGCCGATCACTTCCTTTGCCTCGGCAAAGGGCCCGTCCTGAACCTTGGGCTTTCCGCCCGGGAAAGAGACACGCGCTCCCATGGAGGGAGGGTGAAGCCCATCCAGGGCGAGCAGCACGCCCGCCTTTTGAAGGGCCTCATTGTATTTCATCATTGCGGCGACTGTCCCGGCATCCGGTGTGGTCCCTGCCGGCGCCTTCTCGTACCCCTTGGGGATCATAAGCATCATGTATCTCACGGCTTCTCTCCTCTCACAATATACAACGAACGGAATGGCGGGCAATCGACATGCCCTGGCGGAACCCTGTCTTTCCTGAAGGAACCGTGTCACGTATATTCCGTACATGAACAGTCAGACTCTCAATGAGTTTCGCCGGCTCGGCTCAGCCGGGCCTGCCGTTTTCCCCCTGGGTCTTGGCTGCATGGGCATGTCCGGCGTGTACGGCCCGGCTGATGAACGTGAGAGTGTCGCCACAATCCATGCCGCCCTGGACGCCGGCGTCACGCTGATCGACACGGGAGACTTCTACGGCGCTGGTCACAACGAGCTCCTGCTCGGCCGCGCACTGCGGGACCGACGGGAGAAGGCCCTGCTTTCCGTGAAGTTCGGCGTCCTACGCTCCCCTGACGGCGGCTGGCTCGGCGCGGATGCGCGTCCGGCAGCAGTGAAGAACTTCCTCACCTACACACTGACCCGGCTCGGCGTGGATCATGTCGATATCTACCGACCGGCGCGACTGGATCCCGCGGTTCCCATCGAAGAAACAGTCGGTGCTCTGGCGGATCTTGTGAAGGCCGGGTACATCCGGTACATCGGGCTTTCGGAAGTTGGAGCGGACACGATACGCCGCGCGCACGCCGTCCACCCTGTTTCTGATCTGCAGATCGAGTATTCCCTTGTCAGCCGAGGGCCTGAGGAGAAGATTTTCCCGGCTCTTTCCGAGCTGGGCATAGGCGTCACGGCCTACGGCGTGCTTTCGCGCGCGCTTCTCAGCGGCTACCAGGCGGCTGCAAAGTGTGACTCCCGCGCCCGCATGCCGCGGTTCTCCGGCCAGAATCTGGTGCAGAATCAGCGTCTCGCAGGGACGCTCCGCGCGCTGGGGGCAGAGCTGAAGGCGACACCCTCACAGGTTGCAATCGCCTGGGTGCTTGTCAAGAACAGGAGCATTGTACCGGTCGTGGGAGCACGCACGCGTGCCCAGCTCGAGGAATCCCTCGGGGCACTCAGCCTGTCGTTGTCCCCGGCGGACATCGCCCACATCGAGCAGGCCCTGCCTCCTTCGGCAGCGGCAGGTGCCCGGTATGACGAGCGGCAGATGCAGAATCTGGACAGTGAACGGTCGTAGAAAGACCCTTCCAGGGAACTTCTTCTTCGACCCGGACGGCGCCGCCTGAAAGGATTTTCAACCTGTTTTTTTTGATCCCTGCGATATGCTCAATATGAAGCTTTCTTGAGATATTTGATCTCACACATTACCAAGGAGCATTCTAATGGACGTAACCACCATCTCTGATCAAGGCTTGAAAGACCTCATTGCCGGCAAGTCGCAAGTCGAATTCGATTTTCTTGCCGCAAAGATACTTCTCATGACCTTGCGGTCGCGCACGAGGCTCGACACATCTCCCGCAACGCTTGAACGAAGCGTCACGGAACTGAAGGATCTATTCAACAGATTTCAGAAGCAGCCGGCCGTTCAGAGCGATCTTCAAAAGATCATCGTCGCCGGCTCCGCCCCGGCACAGGGAGAGGTTCTGTTCAGCCTGCAGGAAGTAAGCGCCAAGATCGCACAGGGCCGAAACCTTGTCTTGGCAGGTGACAGTGCCCTGTTGAAGCAAGTCCCCGCGGGCAACTGGATCGGCGGAACGATCCCCTATTTCATGGCCAGGCAAGGGGGCGTCTTCACGAAGGAGAAGATATTCGTCACCGAGCTGCCCGACTATGTGACATCAGTTTCGGTAAGAAAATACAACGAGAGCACCATCTCCTCCGTGTATAAGGACGCACCGGAGAACGGCTTGAGCATCATCATTATCTCAGGCTCGAGTCCCACGCACTTCTCTTTTGCGTTGAATGCTCCCCACTACGAACGATTCGCGATGCGGCCGTTGATCGGATGGATATCAGGTTCCAATGTAGCGGATATCGGAAAAGTGACGCCAGAGGTCTTTTCCGGCGAAAGCAGGCTCGGCCAGAAAAACGCGGCCGTGGTCATGCACATCGGCATGCCGGCGGACAAGCAGGCGAGCATCAATATCGTCAATATTTTCAAGCAGGGCTCTGGAGACGCAATATTGTTCACGGAGAACGGGTTCCAGGTTGTCGACGCCCAGATCAATGGCAAACGAAAGAACTTCGCCGAGTATCTCTCCGAGAAAAGCACGGACACCAAGCTGCCCTTGGTTGCCGACTACAGCGGGGCAATGATCAACACCAGTTTTCAGGAAGTTGACAAGGCCCGCGGCAAGGTCAGTTTTTACGCCCCCGTTTTCAGCGGGGTCGAGTACAAGGTTGCTGCGCCGGTTGCTGACTACGTGACCGCGTTCGAGAGACAGCTGCCGCGGTCTGCCGCCGAAACAATCACCTTTTCCTGCAACTGCATTTTGAATTATCTTTACTCCAATCTTGAGGGAAAGCGGACTGGAGGCGTGACCGGCCCGATCACTTTTGGCGAGATTGCATACCAACTTTTGAATCAGACACTGGCATACGTGAAGATTCAAAAGTCCAAGTCCTGAAGACTCGTCCGGGGGCACACGCGGTCGAGGCAGCATATCGACCCGCGGTGCCCCAAGCCCGTCCTTCCCTCATGTGCCGTGAAGAGGTATGTTCTCTCTCGGGCGACTATGGAAGAACAATACGAACAGGACCACTCGCTGAACCCTGAGGACAATCCGAAGAATCTCGGCGGTCACTTCCTCGTGTCCGAGATCGGGCTGATGGATCCCAACTTCGTACGGTCAGTCATCCTGATGATCACCCATGATGAAAACGGGGCCTTCGGGCTCATTGTGAATCGGCCGTTCAAGCTCACGCTGGGAGAGCTCGTGGAGGGACTGGAAGAATCCCCTGCATCCTCCATTCCCGTCTATGTCGGAGGGCCCGTCCAGCAGGAGCTCCTTTTCATCCTTCACACGGCGTTTCCAGGCAACGATGAGGACGACCGCGGCGAGAGACCTGTTGAAGGGGTGATTTTCGAGCCGGCAACCCAGTCCGTCGTGGAGTACCTGAAGGACGATTGGAGCGCTTTGCCGGAGCAGCAGCGCCCGGCGGTACGGCTGTATGCCGGCTACTCCGGGTGGGGCCCCGGGCAGGTGGAGGGGGAGTTGAAGGCCGAGGCCTGGGTGGTGGTGAAGGCGAACTCCGACATCATTTTTCACCCCAATCCTGCCGGAGCATGGGCGGATGCTTTCGTCAAGAAAGGGCCGCTGTACCAGATAATCCTGCAGACCGGTTTCAAGCCGTCGATGAACTGACTCAAGGCCGCTTGCATCCCCGCATCCCCTGCGCGAGAATGGGGCAAGGTTCTCAATGGGGCGAATCCTGAAATTCAGCCGGGACCGCAATAATGGTCCGGGCCGCATCGATGCGGCAAAGGTCTGGGAATACGTGCTCCCGCGGCTCGACTTCCCGCTGCCGGATTTCATCTCTCGTGAGATCGATGCGATCATCGGCGAGGTGTGGAACGCGTCCGAGAGCGAGATCGATTTCTACGATTGCGTAAACGCGCTCGAATCACTGCGAGCCAAAGACATCCTTATCCCCTCTGCCCGAAAGGAGATGATCGTTTCTCTCATGTTTGAATACCTTGAAAAGAACGGTTTCCTCTACCGTATCGAATAGCGGAGTGAGATCGCTGCCCCTATGACTGCGGCGGGAACATGACAGTCCGGTTTCTGCCCCCGTTCTTGGCGCGATAGAGCGCCATATCCGCGTTTTTCAGGAGCCCTTCTGCATTCATGCCCTGCTCGAGCTGGGCCACGCCGAGGCTGATCGTCACCGCTGGGGAGACCTTTCCCACCCCGCTCTCCTGAACGGATTCACGCAGCCGCTCAGCAACCGCCGCGCCACCCTCCGCGTCGTTGCCGGGGAGAGCCATGACGAACTCATCTCCGCCGTACCTTCCGACAAAGTCGTAGGCGCGGAGGCTCTCTTCCAGGCGCGCGAATATCCCCTTCAATACCGCGTCTCCCAGCTGGTGTCCATAGTCATCGTTGATCCTCTTGAAATGATCGATATCCACGAACACCACGCACAGCCGCGTGCCCAGCCGCGCGCAGCGGTCCACCTCCGACTCGAGCCGTGCGAGGAACACCCGCCTGTTGGGAGACCCGGTGAGCTCGTCCACCGTGGCATAGCGTTCGAGGCTCAGTTGCTGCCTTCTCAAGTGGCCGATGACGAGCATGACGGTGAAGCTCAGGATCCCTGCCGTGAGGGCCGCCACGGGAAGCGCAATGAGGAGCAGTTCTGGCCGCGCGGCGCGGAATACGAGCAGACTTGCCGCAAGGGTGAGAAGCTCGGAAAGGACCAGGGCTCCGATGAACAGGATCCAGAATGAGGCGCGGAGGGAAAGATGGCTGAACGCGGTGATCATTCTCATGCGCATGGGAACCGGCCGATCCTTTTCCTGGGCGCCGCTCGCGCGCCGCTTTCCGCGTGCCGCTGGATCTGTCGTGACTGTCGCCTGCTCCGACATATCTTTTCTCTATTGTACGCCACATCGGAGAATCTGCAATGAGAAATAACGGGAAAAAGGTCATGCGAATTCACGGGCAAGATGCAGGAAATCGTACCCGGCACGGCACCGGCCGATCTTGACACCGGTTGGGACACCTCATACCCTTGTGGGCGAATCCGGAAGCAAAAGGGGGGCGCCATGCCGGTCAGCGTCGAGCAGGTCACGTCGAAAAAGCAGCTCAAAGAGTTCGTCATGTTCCCGTATCGGCTCTACCGCACCGACAAGAACTGGGTGCCGCAGCTTCTCATGGACGACTACAAGAAGCTGAACCGGAAGAAGAACCCGTTCTTCCAGCACGCGGAAGCCGAGTTTTTCCTTGCGCGGCGGGACGGCACGGTGGTGGGCCGGATCGCCTCCATTCATGACAAGATCTGGGAAGAGACGCACGGGGACAAGAGCGCATACTGGGGATGGTTCGAATGCATTGACGACGCCGAAATTGCGAAGGCGCTGTTTACGTCAGCCTTCGACTGGGCCCGGAAGCGAGGGTGCACCCGCATCATCGGCCCCATGAGCCCCAACGCCAACGATCTCATCGGGACCCAGGTGGAGGGCTTCGAAGGCTCGCCAGTCATCCTGATGCCCTACAATCCTCCGTACTACGACACGCTCATCCAGGGATATGGCAACAGGAAGTGGAAGGACCTGGTCGCGTGGCTCATGGACAATCCGGATATCCCCGAACGGCTCGCAAAGATCATACCCCGGGTGCAGGCCAAGGGCGGGTTCACTCTCCGCACGCTGAACATGAAGCAGTACAGAGAGGAGATCAACCGGTTCAACGCGCTGTACAACCAGTTCGAAAAGGTCAACGCGGTGTTCACGCCCATGACTCTCGCGGAAATCGAGCTCATGGCAAATGACCTGAAGATCGCCCTTGATCCCGACCTCATCTTCTTTGCCGAAGTGGACGGCAAGCCGGTCGGCGTGTCCATGACCATGCCGGACTTCAATGTGGCGTTCAAAGCGGCCAGGGGGCGTCTGTTTCCCTTCGGCATTTTCCACCTGCTCACTGCCAAGAAGAAGACGCACGTGGTCCGCACCATCAGCATGGGCGTGCTGAAAGACTACAGGAACAGGGGTATCGACCTCGCTTTCTACTATCACAGCTACAAGAACGGCGTGCCCAAGGGCTACCGCGCGGCGGAGATGTCCTGGGTGGAGGAGGACAACGCGGCCATGACCAATACCGCGCTGAAGCTCGGAGGAAAGCCGTACAGAAAGTACCGGGTCTACGAGCACGCCCTGTAAGACGACCCTCGCACGGAGAACCTCATGCCCCTTTCCACCGACGCAGTCATCGAAGTCCGCGATGTCTCGAAGAGCTACGGCCCGCTCCTGGCGGTGAACGCCTTGAGCTTCACGGTGGACCGGTCCGCCTGCGTCGGGCTCCTGGGCCCCAATGGCGCAGGGAAGACCACGATGATGAAGATGATCTACGCCAAATGCCTCCGCGATCCGGCACCGGCCTCTTCGATTCTCGTTTTCGGCTACGATCCAGCGCAAAACGAGCTTGATATCAAGTTCCTCTCCGGGGTGGTTCCCCAGGAGGACAACCTTGATGAGGAGCTCAACGTCCGCCAAAACCTCCTCATCTACGCGCGGCTGTACGGCATGCAGAGGCGCGTCGCGGAGCGGCGGATCGGGGAGCTGCTGGAGTTCATGGAACTGAGCGAGAAACGGGGAGTGAAAATCAAGGAGCTGTCAGGGGGGATGAAGCGAAGGCTCATCATTGCGCGCGCACTGCTCAACAGTCCTCGTCTTCTCATCCTCGACGAGCCGACCACCGGTCTCGATCCCCAGGTGCGGCACCTGATCTGGGACAAGCTCCGTCAGCTCAAGCGGGAGGGCCTCACCATCCTCCTGACCACTCACTACATGGAAGAGGCCTCCCAGATCTGCGATTCGGTGCTCATCATGCACAGGGGCGCGAAAGTGATGGAAGGGGCACCGGGGCATCTCGTGCGGACCCGGATCGAGCGTTACGTCATGGAGGCGCATCACCGGGACTCTCTCCCCCGGGCCGCGGAGCTTCTCCCCGGTTTGCCGGTACGGATGGATGCCGCGATGGATTCCCTGCGCTTCTACTCCCAGGAGGATGGCGCGCTGCACAAACTGGCCGCGCTCCTGGGACCGGGCGAATACCAATTCAGGGAGACCAATCTCGAGGATCTCTTTCTTCAG
>Ga0074045_10003473_pt1 | contig 14207 bp, 7 predicted proteins | sample BogForMeECP23OM2_FD_94442 | JGI IMG/M metagenome (GOLD analysis project Ga0074045, IMG submission 94442) | Bog forest soil microbial communities from Calvert Island, British Columbia, Canada - Bog Forest MetaG ECP23OM2 | ecosystem: Environmental > Terrestrial > Soil > Wetlands ... | reverse complement strand
CGGCGCGCGCATGGGAGGGCGGGAGGCGCTTGCCGCTGCCGGCCTTGCGCCGGTGCACCTGGAATCGGGTGAAGGGCTTGCGCTCATCAATGGCACGCAGGTCATGGCGGGAATCACCGGGCTTGCCGTGCACGACGCGGCACGGCTTGCAAAGACGGCCGACATCGCGTGCTCCATGAGCCTCGAGGTCCTCATGGGCACCAATGTGGAGTTCGACCCGCGGATCCACCGTGTACGCCCCCACCCGGGCCAGATCTCTGCCGCGGACAACATGTACCGCATCACCCAGGACAGCGTTATCATGTCTTCCCACAAGGACTGCGGAAGGATCCAGGACGCGTACACCCTGCGCTGCTCACCCCAGGTGCACGGAGCGAGCAGGGACGCGGTGAGCCACGTGCGTCGCGTCATAGAGATCGAGCTGGATTCCGCCACTACCAACCCGCTCATCTTCGCCGATACGGGGGACTTCCTGCTGGGCGGCAACTTCCACGGGCAGCCGCTCGCGCTGGCAGCGGACTACCTCTGCATGGCAGCGGCCGAGTTTGCGAACATTTCCGAGCGCCGAACCGAGCGTTTGGTCAATCCACAGTTGAGCGGCCTGCCTGCGTTCCTTGTGAACGACTCGGGGCTGAACTCCGGTTTCATGATCGCGCAGTATACGGCTGCCGCGCTCGTCTCCGAGAACAAGGTCCTTTCCCACCCCGCCTGCGTGGACTCCATCCCCACCTCCGCCAACAAGGAGGACCACGTGAGCATGGGCACCATCTCCGCGCGCAAGTGCAGGTCAATCATCCAGAACGCGGAGTCGGTGATCGCCATCGAGCTGCTCTGCGCCTGCCAGGCCGTGGACCTCCTGACAAAAGGCAGGCCGGGTCGGGGGACCGAAGAGGCGTACAAAACCTGCAGGGAAAAGATTCCCGTCCTGGACAGGGACAGGGAGCTCTCCCGCGACATCGAGACGATGAAGGAACTGGTGATGAGCGGGGAAATCATCCGCAGGGTGGAGGAAAAGGTCGGCCCGTTGGCCTGAGGGCCGCACGGCCGCCGCTCCCCTGATGGGCTCGCTCGGGCAGACACGCTGCCTCGCTGCCTCAGGCGGCCAGGTTCAGAGGGTCCCCTGCAGGAAGCGCTGGTATGCTGCCTGGACCCTTTCGAATCTCCTGGAAAGCTTTGCCAGGAGCTGCTCTGCAGTGGCGCCGCTTCCCAGCATGCGCCGCGCAAGGGCCCGAAGCTCCACGGGATCCCGCGGAAGGTTGTGCGTCTGCCTGTCTTCGTAGATCTGAAGGAAATGCTCGACACGCCGAAGGAAAAGGTAGTCGCTGGAGAGATGCTCCACGGTATCTGCTGAGAGTATTCCTGTCTCCTGGAGGGCCTTGAGCGCCGGCAGCGTCCCTCCGCAAAGAAGCTCCGGCCGCTCGTGCCCATGCGTGAGCTGGAGGCCCTGGGCAAGGAACTCGACGTCACGCAGCCCGCCCAGCCCGGTCTTGACGTCAGTCGTGGAAAGTACGCTGCGGGAAAGGCTTCTCAAAGCCTCCCTGCGCAGCCTGTCGATGGAGGCGGCGACCTCCCCGTGCGCATGGGGCGCGGTAAGGAGGCCCTGGACTGAAGCAAGGAACGTGTGCCCCACGGCGAGGTCTCCGGCAACGGGCCGCGCCTTCAGCAGCGCCTGCAGCTCCCAAAGCACGGCGGACCTCTTGTAATACTCTTCCAGGGCGTCGCGCGGAAAGACGAGCTGGCCCGAGCTGCCATAGGGCCGCAGGCGGAGGTCCACGCGGTACGCGTATCCCTCTGTCGTGTGGGACGAGAGGTCGGTGCCGAGAGCCTCCATGAGACCGGAGGCTGCTTCCACCGTGTCCTGGTCCTCCCCGGCGTCACAGAGGCCCAGCAGGTCGACGTCCGAGCTGTAGTTGAGTTCGCGGCCGCCGAGCTTGCCGAATGCAATTACGCAGAATCCATGACCCGCGGCGCCCCGCTTGTCGTCCGCCTGCGCGCGGACGCGGGACAGGGCAACCGAGATGACGCCGTCTGCCAGGTCGGAAAGCTCCTCCATGATCCGCTGCGTGGGGGTAGCCAGGCAGATATCGCGCGCCCCGATTCGGAGGATCTCCCTGCGGCGGAACCTCCGCAGGGCATCCTGCCACTGGGCGCGGTCGGGCGCGCGTCCCGAGATCCTCTTGAGCTCTTCCGCGATATCGGCACTGGAGCGCGGCACGCTGATGATCTCCGACCTGCCGATGTAGTCCAGTAGTCCTGGGTCCCGCACCAGGGCGTCCGCAAGGAACTGGCTCGTGGAAAAGATGCTTAACAATATCTCCAGCCGCATGGGCTGGGACAGCATCTGGCGGAGGTGGACGTGCGGGTCCGGCAGCGCGTGGAGGAACCTCTCCCAGTTGTTGAGCGCCATGTCCGGGTCCGGCCTCTGGGAGAGAACATCGCAGGCAAGGATCGCCAGCCGGGCAAAAAGGGTTCTCCTCTCCGCTTCTCCCCCTATGCGGCGGAGGTTGAGCAGCGCGCGCGCCGGATCGGAGAATCCCCGGTCAGCAAGCGCCTTGTAGGCAAGCTCCCGGGGAATGGCGTCGGACAGTATGAGGTCAGCCGCGTTGACAACGGGCGCGCCGGGTAGACTGTCCCTGCCGAAGTGCCTCTCCACAAAGGCGCGCACTTCGGCCGTGTGCGTCTCGAAATCGAGGTGCAGCCTCTGGACGGGTGTCGTGTCCGGCCCCGGTTCGTAGCCCATTCGCCGGGCCAGGTGCAAGTACTCGTCGGAGTCAGGCGCCGGCAGGAAAAGGTCCTGCGCCGAACCCCTCAGCATCCTCAGACCGTTGATGAGATGGCGGAAAAAATGATAGGCGGCCACCAGCTCGGCGGCCTCTGTGTGCTCGACAAGACCGATGGAGGCCAGGGCATCCAGCGCCTCGTGGATCCGGGGCGTCCGCAGCTTCTTCTCCATGGCGCCGTGCGTGACCTGCAGGATCTGCACCGCGTACTCGAGGTCCACGAGCGCTCCGGCGCTGAACTTGGCGTTGGCGCGGACCGGGCCGGGGGCTGCCCCGGGAACCGCAGAGAGCGCGGCAGCGGGAGGGGTTGGCGCCGGCTCGATCCTGGTCTTTTCCTCGACCTGGCGCGCCCGCAGGGTGCGCAGCTCTGCCAGGTCAATGCTCTGCGCGGAATAGACCATCTCGTCCCTCAGGCGCTCCACCCGGCTGCCCAGGCTCCTGTCCCCGCCCACTGTCCTCAGCCGTACCAGGGAGAGTCTCTCATACGAGTGCGCCGGACCTCCGCTGGCGTAATACGTGCAGAAGCTCTCCAGGCTGCATCCGAGCGGTCCGGCGGCGCCGTAGGGCCGCAGGCGCAGGTCGATGTGGAATATCCCTTCCCTCTTTGCATGAACGAGCCGGAGCACCTCGCGCACAAGCTTGTCGAAGAACTCGGAGTTGTCCAGGCGCTCGGGTCCGGACGTGGATCCGCTGTCGCTGTAGACAAAGAGAAGCTCGATGTCCGAGGCATACCCCAGGGCCACACCCCCGAGCTTGCCCAGGCCCATGATTGCGCAGCGGACCGGCAGGCCGGCCACCGTGCGGGGCTCTCCGAACCTGCCGTGGAGCGCGCGCCAGGCATGGGTGGCTGCCGCGTCCACCACCAGCTCCGCCAGCGCCGTGAGCCTCCGGCTCAGCGTGAGGAAGTCCGATCCCGGCGTGAGGATGTGGTCCAGGTCGAAGAGATAGATCTCGCGGTCCTTGAACTCGTTCAGCCGCCGGGCAAACTCTCCCGTGTCCCGTGCCCCGGCAACGGCCATCTCCAGGCGGTCCGGCAGGAGCTCGAGGGGCTCGCAGAAACCCGTGCCGTTCACGTGGGGCGCCAGCATGGGCAGCAGCTCCTCGTACTGCAGGCGGACGAAGTCCTCCCAGAGGAACGTGCTCGCTCCCAGGAGCTGGGCCAGATCCCGCAGCACGCCCTGGTCGGAGAGCAGCTCGACCCAGCGGCCCTGCTGCGGCATGGCAATCACGTCCCGGGTAAGCTGCTCGAAGCGGCTGAGGGCGGCCAGCGGATCCGGCGCGCTTTCCAGGAACGAGGTGAACTGCTTGGTCAGGAGGACGGACAGCTTGATCCGGTCGATGCGGGACGGGTCGGTGATGGCGCGGCCGCCCGCGTCGACGAACTCGAACTCGTCCTGGATCTTTTCCGTTTCGGTGCGGATCGTGACATGCTCGATCGACACTTCCTGCAGGGTGAGCGCCGTGGAGAATGTGAAGAGAAAGAACGGCGTATCCTGGGAAATCACCCGCATCCGCGTGCGCCCCGCGGGAGAGGCATCCACCTCGATCTGCACCGGGTACAGCACGGCCTCGTGCGCGAACCTGATTCCACCGAGCCTGCGCGCGGCAAGCTCGTTCACCGTGCGCCGCGAGACGGCTGCCGCCTCCCCGCCGCGCTCCAGGCCGCCGAACACCTCCGTCAGGCGCGCGGCCAGGGCTGGCTCCCAGTCCTCACTCCAATCGCCTTCGGCAACCGTGCCGGTGAACCGGTCAATGATCCGCCTCCGGCGGAGCTCCAGGGACCACGGTGCCTCCGGCATGGCCTGGCTCCACGTGAAAATGTCACCGGACCTTATATTGAACCCGAGTGAGGAGAGAACTCCCGTGATCAGTGAAAACGCGCCGGGATGATCGAAGGCCAGCACAGTGCAGGCATGTTCGCCGCCCGGGAGCTCTTCCATCTGCAACACTGCCGGCCGGGCAGGAGAGATCGAGGCCAGTCCCTCCAGGTGGCGCGCAATCGCCTCCTCGCCGAATCGCTCGAAGTAACGCGCGTCGAGCCGCGAGACATGCTCCGCTATGAGCCGGGGATCCACGGCGGGTAACAAGGCTGAAAGCTGAAGAGCGGTCACGGCCGGCATTGGGGGAAGCATACGTGCCGCGTCGCGGATTGCCAAGACTCCACGAGACTACGCGCCTGATTGGCCGATGCGTAAGGAAAGAAACAATACTGTTCCCCTTCGGAAACACTTTTTACTCATAAATCATGCATTTGATCAAAAAGGTGTTACCAGAGGGAAGCACTTTCCAGCGTCCTCGATGAGAACGTGCTAGGGCCATAATCGCCCTTCGAATAATTCCTTTATCAGTAAAATATTATAATCCTATCGGTTATATGGCCTATGGCACACGTTTTGCTATATACTTCCTTAATAGAGGAGGTTCCCAGAAATGAGAACACGTTTCGCAATAGTAATGGCACTCGTTCTAATGGTTCTGCCGGGCATGGTTTTTGCGGCTGGCCTGGGCGTCGGCGTAGTCCTGCCCACAAAGGACGAGCCAAGGTGGATCCAGGACCAGACCCGGTTCCAGGATGCATTCAAAAAGGCAGGCTATGACGTACAGATTCTCTTCAGCCAGGGAGACTCGGCCAAAGAGAAAGCGAACGTCGAGGCCCTGATTTCCAACGGCGTTAAGGTACTCATTATCTGCCCCCAGGACGCTTCGGCAGCCGCAGCGGCGGCGGATGAGGCCCGTGCGGCAGGGATCAAGGTCATCTCTTATGACCGCCTGATCCGTGACACGGCATCGGTGGACTACTACGTCACCTTTGACAGCGTTGCAGTGGGTGCGGCATGGGGCACCTACCTCGTGAAGAACGCTTCCGGCAAGGGCAATAACCTGTACCTGTACGCCGGCGCTGCTTCTGACAACAACGCATTCGTTTTCTTCCAGGGAGCATGGAGCGTCCTCCAGCCCAAGATTGCCGACGGCACCTTCATTATCCGCAACTCGAGCGAGGCAGTGGCCCTCAAGGGCAAGGCCAAACTCACTCGTGACGAGATGGGAAAGATCATCGGCCAGGTTACCACGAACTGGAACTTCAACGATGCGAAGAACAAGGCGGAAGCCGATCTGACGTCGGCTCCCGATAGTTCCAAGGGTACCGTGTACATCGCGGCACCGAACGACGGAACCGCCCGCGCCATCGCAGACGCATTTGCCGCCGACAAGGCAGTCAAGAAATACTACATCACTGGGCAGGACGCAGAGAAAGCCTCCATCCAGTACATCATCGATGGGAAGCAGTCCATGACGGTCCTGAAGGACGTCCGGGTTCTTGTTAACGACGCCATCACCGCGGCAATTGCCTACCTCAAGGGGCAGACGCCTGCCAAGACCAATTCGTACAACAACGGCAAGGTCGATGTTCCCGCCAAGCCGTCCGCCATCGTCACCGTGACGAAGGCCAACGTGAAGGCCGCGATCATCGACTCCGGCTATTGGCCGGCGAGCGAGTTCACGGGTCTCTGATCCGCACATTTCACACATAAAGTGATCCGATCGGGAACAGCGGTGGACAACTCCCCCGCTGTTCCTATAATATTGCCGAGTTCTGTGTGCATTTTCGTGAAAGCGGAGCTGAAATGAGTACGCCCATACTGGAGATGAAAAACATCACCAAGACCTTCCCGGGGGTTGTCGCGTTGAACAATGTCAGCTTCCAGGTGGAAGAGCGCGAGATCCACTGCCTTGTCGGAGAGAACGGAGCCGGAAAATCCACCCTGATGAAGGTGCTGAGCGGCGTGCACGGGCACGGCGAGTACACCGGGGAAATCGTCTTTGCCGGGAAGACCCAGGCATTTCGGAACATCGCGGACAGCGAGAAGGCCGGCATCGCCATCATTTACCAGGAGCTGGCTCTTGTTCCCGAGATGACGGTGTATGAGAACATTTTCCTGGGCCACGAGGTGGGCAACGGCTTCACCGTGGACTGGAATGAGACCATCAAAAAAGCGGATGAGATGCTGAAAAGAGTGCGCCTGACGGTGAACCCCGCATTGAAGGTCCGGGACCTGGGCGTCGGCAAGCAGCAGCTCATCGAGATTGCCAAGGCCCTCAGCAGGGACGTGAAGCTCCTCATCCTGGATGAGCCCACAGCCGCCCTGAACGAGGACGACTGTGAGAACCTGCTGAGCCTCCTTCGCGGCCTCAAGGAGCACGGCGTCACGTGCGTTTTGATCTCCCACAAGCTGAAGGAAGTCATCAAGATTGCCGACACGGTCACCGTGCTGCGTGACGGCCAGACAATCTGCACGCTGAGCGCCCGGCGGGGCGAGGTGTCGGAGGGGGTTCTGATCAAGCACATGGTCGGCCGGGAGATCGACAACATCTATCCGAAGAGAAAACACGTGCGGTCCGAGGAAACCATGCTGGAGGTGAAGGACTGGACCGCCTTCGATCCGAAGCTCGGCAGGACGATCCTGAAGGACATCAATTTTCGGGTGAAGAAGGGGGAGATCGTCGGATTTGCCGGGCTCATGGGGTCCGGACGCACCGAGCTTGCCAAGAGCATCTTCGGCAACCCGGATGGCTTCACTATCCACGGCGAGTTGCACCTGAAGGGTGAGCGGAAGCATTTCGCACACCCCCGTGAAGCTATCGATTCCGCCGTGGCCTATGCAACGGAGGACCGCAAGCGCAACGGCCTGATCCTGATCCAGGACGTCAAGCAGAACATCACGCTGGCCAACCTCCGCGAGATCTCACGTCGCGGCATCATGAACGCCAACGCGGAGGTGAAGGTTGCCAATGAGTACAAGGACGCGTTGAGCATCAAGACCCCGAGCCTGGAGCAGACGGTTTCCAACCTGAGCGGCGGGAACCAGCAGAAGGTGTCCGTCGCCAAGTGGCTGTTCGTCAAGCCGCAGGTGCTCATCCTGGACGAGCCCACCCGGGGCATTGACGTGGGCGCGAAGTACGAGATCTACACGATCATGAACAGGCTCGTCGAGCAGGGCATGAGCATCATCATGATATCTTCAGAGCTGCCTGAGATATTGGGCATGAGCGACCGCATTTACGTTGTCTCCTCCGGCAGGATCGCCGGCGAGGTGCCGACCGAGGAGGCGACTCAGGAAAAAATAATGCAGCTGGCAACGAGCTGAGGAGGCCTCCGTGACCGTCAAAGATCTGCAGAAAGCGCTGCGAGCGAACATCCGCGATTATGGCATGTACTTCGCGCTGCTCATCATCATCATCATCTTCACAATCACCACCAAGGGCATTTTCATCTCTTCCCGCAACATCAGCAACCTGATGAACCAGACCGGCTATATTGCCGTGCTGGCCGTGGGCATGACGCTCATCATCGTCATCCGGCACATCGACCTGTCCGTGGGATACCTGTCGGGCTTCCTCGGGGCCATTGCCGCGATCGGGCTCGTGTTCTGGCACCTGCCGGTGTACGTGGTCATCCCGATGGTCCTCGTCCTTGGGGCGGCCGCAGGGCTCATCACCGCCTTTCCTGTGGCGCAGCTCGGAATCCCCGCCTTTGTCGCGTCCCTGGCCGGATGGCTCATCTACCGCGGCGCCCTGCTGCTGGTCACCCTGAAGTCCGGCACGATCATCATTCCGGACAAGATCTTTACTGCCATCGGCAATGGCTATGTTCCCGACATCTTTCCTTCCGCGGCGCTCCTTCCCGGCGTGCACAAGCTCACCCTGCTTCTGGGAGTCCTGGCCATCGTCTGGTACATCATCAGCCAGATCGGCAACCGCCGCAGCAAGCTGGCCTACAATTTCGAAGTGCTTCCCATGGATATGTTCGTCCTCAAGCTTGTGCTCATATCCGCCGTCCTCTCGCTCATCACCTGGGTGCTTGCCGGCTATAACGGGCTTTCGTGGACGCTCGTGATCATGCTGATCGTGGTGGCCGTCTATGACTTCATCACCAACCAGACGGTGCTCGGGCGTCACATCTACGCCGTGGGCGGCAACCCCGAGGCTGCCGAGCTGAGCGGCATCAGCGTCAAGAAGATTACTTTTCTGGTCTTTGGGTCCATGGGGATGCTGGCAGGGCTCTCGGGCATGCTTTTCGCTTCCCGCCTGCAGTCTGCAACGACCACGGCCGGGACCTTGTTCGAGCTGGATTCCATTGCCGCGGCCTTCATCGGCGGCGTGTCGGCAGCGGGGGGCGTTGGCAAGGTCACGGGATCCCTGGTCGGCGCGGTGGTGTACATCGCCCTGACAAGCGGCATGAACCTCATGGGCACTGACATCTCCTCCCAGTACATCGTCCGAGGCGCGGTGCTGGCAGCGGCCGTGATCTTCGACGTGACTGCACGGCGTGCCCGCGCATAACACCGCATGGGCGGCCCTGCGGCCGCCCGCTCTCGATTCACGGCGATGAGACTGAGGACAAAGCTCCTCACAGCGATTCTCGTCACGCTTCTTCTCCAGATCGCCGTGACGGGCACCTTTACGCTCGCCTCTTTTCTTTCCGGGACCCGGGACTCCATGGAGACGGACCTCCGCAGGGACTGGGATCGGGCGCGCGCCAACGTGGAGGAGCTGAAGCACCGGCTGTACACCGACATCTACCACCTTCGTTTCTCCCTGCAGACCGGCCAGGTGGCCCAGGTCTCCGGGCAGTCCCTGCGGGACCTGATGCGCTACTTCATCAGCCTGACGAATGCGGACCGCATCATCCTGGTCGACGACCCGGGCGTCATCGTGGCGGACGTGAGGGCCGGGATCGGCCAGGCAGCGGATGACTTCCCCCTTGCGCGCCTGCGGCCCGAGGACTATCGATTCCCGCGCAACCAGTTTGCCGCCGCCATGGACGGGACGGGAGTGCTGCGCCTTTTTCTGGTGACCGGCGCAACCGTGGACACTCACGGCGGTGCGGTGCGTCATCTGTACCTGGTGACGGACGTGCAGAAGAGCCTGTCCGAAGCAAACTGGGAAAGCACGGGCACCGATATCGCTTTTTTTGTCGGCAAGATTCCGGTCGGCTCAGCCTCCGCGCTGCGATCTTTCGAGACCGAGGGTCCCCTTCGCGGCCGGGCGATGCGTTTCGGCGACAACCCCTACAGCGTGTACTCCCGCCCGCTCTCGGCAGATCTTCCGGAAAAGCTCTATCTCGTCTCCTCTCGCTCGCTGCTTGCGGAGCGCCTGTACGTGCGTTCCGTGCTCCTCTCCTACCTTACCGCGTTTCTCGTGACCCTGGCCGCATCCGTCTTTCTTGCGGCCGGCATCACTGCTCCTGTCATTGCTCCTTTCAGCCGCCTGAGCCAGTGGCTGCACCGCTACATGGACACCGGCGAGGTGGGGCAGCTCGCCATCCGTTCCCGTGACGAGATCGGGTTCCTTGCCGGCGCGTTTCACGAAATGGTGAGCACGCTGATCCGCGAAAACGGGATCATCGCCGACCAGCTCGAGCAGATCAGCCTGCTCCATGCGTACAACGAGCGGATCATGAACAGCATCCAGGCGGCGGTGATCGTGACCGACGCGGCGGGGGCCATCGAGTTCTGCAACAGCTACTTCGCCGGGTTGCTCGGTACGGATTTCCCCGGCCTGCGGGGCCGCCCGTTCCGCGGCGTGCTGGAGCGCTGCATGACGCTGCGCGGAGGCCGGCTGGACGAGATGTCCATCGCGCTGGACCGGGAATCGGTCGTGGAAGGCCTGGAAATGGCGCGGCCGGACGGCCAGCCCCTGCACTTCACCGCGAAGATATCCACCATCGCCCTTTCCGGGAGCAGGCGGGGATCGCTGATTGTGCTGGAGGATATCACCGCCGCCGAACGGTTCTGGGCCGGCATGACGATTGCGGACAAGGTCACCTCCCTCGGCATCCTCTCCGCGGGGATGGCGCACGAGATCAATAATCCTCTCGGCTCGATTCTTTCCCACGTGAACTACCTGAAAGCCGTGGAGCGGGAGGGGGACAAGCTCGACTCCCTTTCCTGGATCGAGAGCGAGACCAATCGGATTGCCGCCCTCATTGCGCGCATCCGCGCCTGGTCGGCGCCGACCGGGAGCCGGGAAGCGCGCGCGGACCTGAACCGGGTGACCGGGGAAACCGCGGAGGTGGTGGGGTTCACCCTTGCCCGCCGGCATGTAAGCCTTTCCCTTGACCTCGCCCCCGGCCTGCCCGCGGTGGTATGCGCGCCGGATGAGCTCAAGCAGGTCATCCTCAATATCCTGCTGAACGCCTGCGAGGCCTGTGAGGACGGCGGCGCCATCCGGATGTGCACGTCGCGGGACGGTGACGGCCGGGCGCTGCTTTCCGTGGCGGACGACGGCATCGGAATCGACCCGGCCAACATGAAGAGCATTTTCGATCCCTTTTTCACGACCAAGATGGCAACACAGGGCAACGGACTCGGACTGTCGATCTGCTATGCCATCGTCAAGCGGGCCGGCGGCGACATCCGTGTGGCCAGCGCGCCGAAAAAGGGAACCAACGTGGAGGTAGTCCTCTGTGTACATGAACGTCCTGATTGTGGATGACGAGCCGGGCCTTCGAAGCGGCCTGGCCAAGCTCCTGGGGCTCCAGGGCTACCATACACAGGAAGCGGCGAGCGGGGCGGAGGCGCGGAAGATCCTGGCGCGCTCGGAGATTCACCTGGTCCTCCTCGATCTTCGCCTGGGGGAGGAGGACGGGGTGGTGTTCCTGCGGGAGCTGAAGAGCGAGGAACCGTCCATTCCCGTGATCATCATTACCGGGCATGGGGACGTGGCAAGCGCCGTGGAATGCATGAAGGCCGGCGCGTCCAACTACGTATCCAAGCCCATTGACCATCCGCTGCTGCTCTCGATATTGGAGAAGGAACGATCCACGATGAACGATCGGATGGCCACCTTCGCGTTTCGCGAATCGCTGCGTTCCGCCTCGCGGGTGCGCCTGGCCAGGACCTGTTCCCCCGAGATTCGGGAGATCGAGCGGGTGGTGGAAAAGGTGAAGGATTCCGACGTGCCGCTGCTGCTCCTCGGTGAGACCGGCACCGGCAAGGAGGTGGTTGCAAAGACGGTGCACTACACGAGCATGTACCGCGACAGGCCGTTCATCGGATTGAACTGCGCCTCCCTCAACGAGAACCTGATGGAGAGCGAGCTTTTCGGCCACGAGAAAGGGGCCTTTTCCGGCGCCGTGACGCGCAAGATCGGACGCTTCGAGCTCGCGGGAAACGGGACCCTCTTCCTGGACGAGATCGGGGACATGAGCCTCGGCATGCAGGCCAAGCTGCTTCGGGTGCTGCAGGAGCGCACCCTGGAGAGGGTGGGCGGCACGAAGCCCGTTTCCGTGTACTGCCGCCTCATTGCGGCAACAAACAAGGACATCACCGTGCTCAGGTCCAGCGGCGTGTTCCGGGAGGACCTCTACTACCGGCTCAGCACCGTGACCCTTCACCTCCCGCCCCTGCGGGACCGCGCCCGCGACATCCCCGAGCTCGTGCGGCTCTTCGTGGAGGAGGCCAACGCCACCTATGGCCGCACCGTGCGCACAATCCCCGACGTCCTTATGCGCAGCCTGGAGACCCACCCCTGGCCCGGCAACATCCGCCAGCTCCGCAATGTAATAACCAACGCGGTCATCCTGAGCGAGGGAGAGGAAATCTCGCGCCTCGAGCTGGGGGAGGGCGGTGGGAACACGGAGGAGATCCCTTTGGAGAGGGACCTGCCCACCACCATGAGGCGTCACATGAACGAGCTGGAAAGAAAGATAGTCCGCTCTGCCCTGGACATGCACAGGGGGAATATCTCCCGCGCCGCCGCGCGTCTGGGGATCAGTAGAAAAACCCTCTATGAAAAGATGCGACGTCATGGCCTGTAAGGGGGTGTCGATGCTGACTCGTCTTCGAATCCTGTGCTCCCTGGTCCTGTCCGCGGCGTGCGTGCCGGCGCTCTTTGCCGGCGGCGGCCACGAGCCTTCCGCCGGGCACAACCTCGAGATCTTCAGCTGGTGGACGGCAGGAGGGGAGGCGGAGGGCCTTGCCGCGATGTTTGACATCTACCATGGAAAATACCCCTGGATCGGCATCTTCAACGCAACTGTTGCAGGGGGGGCGGGGTCCAACGCCAAGTCCGTCCTTGCAACACGGATGCGGGGCGGCAACCCTCCGGACTCTTTCCAGGTCCACGCCGGCCACGAGCTGATCGACTCCTGGGTGGTGGCCGGAAAGATGGAGCCCATCACGTTCCTTTTCCGGGACAACGGCTGGCTTAACGCGTTTCCCGCCGGGCTGGTCAAGATCATTTCGTACAACGGGGAGATCTACAGCGTCCCGGTGAACATCCATCGATCGAACATCTTGTGGTACAACAAAAAGATCTTTGCGGAGCACAATCTCAAACCGCCCGAGAGTCTGGATGACCTGCTCTCCCTTTCCGATGCGCTTGCCCGGGCCGGCATCACCCCGCTTGCCCTGGGTGACAATGGCATTTGGGCCGCCGTGCACCTCCTGGAAAGCGTGCTCCTGGGGACCATGGGACCGACAAAGTACCAGGGCCTCTGGTCAGGCGCAACTGACTGGAGCGGCCCCGAGGTCCGCGCCTCCCTCACACGGTTCGTCTCCCTCATGAGGTACGTGAACACCGATCATGCGGCCATGAGCTGGGACGCGGCCGTGCAGTACGTCATCGACGGCGAGTGCGGCATGACGATCATGGGGGACTGGGCCGAGGGGTATTTCAAGGCCAAGGGATGTACTCCGGACAAGGAGTTCGGCTGGGTACCTTCACCAGGCACCCGGGGCAGTTTCCTCATGCTTTCCGATTCATTCGGGCTGCCCAAGGGCGCGCCGGACAGGGACGCGGCGGTCAAGTGGCTGACCGTGGCCGCGTCCCGCGAAGGGCAGGATGCGTTCAACCCGAAGAAAGGCTCCATTCCGTCGCGGACTGACGGGGACCGGACCCTCTATGATGTCTACCAGAAGTCCGCAATGGATTCCTTCCGGTCGGACACCATCGTGCCCAGCGTGACTCACGGCGCGGCGGCCGCGGAGTCCTGGGTCAACGACATCCAGGATGCCATTGCACTTTTCATGTGCGATCTCAACGTGGACAGGACCATCGCGGCGCTCGAGCGGGCTGCGCGCAAATACGTGAAATAGCCCTCGGCCTGACAAAAAAGAGGGGCCCTCGCGTGAGGGCCCCGTGGAGGCAGGAGGACCCAGAATTATATATCGAAATAGAGCATGTATTCCCACGGGTGCGGCCGGAGGTCCATGGCGAGCACCTCGTTCTTCATCTTGTAGTCGATCCAGGTCTCGATCACGTCCGACGTGAACACGTCGCCTTTCAACAGGTAGTCGTGATCGTTCTGAAGGGCCTTGAGCACCTCACGCAGGGAGCCCGGCGTCTTGGGTACCGCTGCCAGCTCCTCAGGCGGCAGATCGTAGATGTCCTTGTCCAGCGGCTGTCCCGGATCGATCTTGTTCT
>Ga0074045_10003472_pt1 | contig 14209 bp, 13 predicted proteins | sample BogForMeECP23OM2_FD_94442 | JGI IMG/M metagenome (GOLD analysis project Ga0074045, IMG submission 94442) | Bog forest soil microbial communities from Calvert Island, British Columbia, Canada - Bog Forest MetaG ECP23OM2 | ecosystem: Environmental > Terrestrial > Soil > Wetlands ... | reverse complement strand
GGCCTCCAAGTGGCGCGCGATCAACGCGGCAAGGGGAAAGGTCTGTCTAATCTGGACAGCACTGGGCCTGCCCCGGCCCCTACGGTTGCGGAATCTGGAGATCGGAACAGATCTTGCGGGCCAGGAAGTCGTTCACTTCGCGGTGCCGTGGAATCGACGAAGACTTACGGACCGGGCGATTGACGCACACGGTATGATTGTTGCCTTCTCGAAGAAACTCGCAGCCAAATCGTTCCAGGTGGCGAATCAGATCGATGCGCTTCATGCCGCCGGAAGCACGAAGGTTTCGCGGATGACGGCAGCGCCTTCCAAAGACTGCTCGGACATGGCGCGATTCGCGCCGAGAACCAGCGCGACCGCCTCGCGGAGGTTGCTCCTAGCCTCATCCAGAGTGCTTCCCTGGGTGTTGGCACCAGGCAGTTCCTCGACGAACGCCACGTAGCCCTCCGGGACTTTCATAAACACGGCAGTCAGGTTCATTGGGGTTATCGTCATTATCCCACCCTCAAATCGCGACCGGGCGGGCAGGGTGCTTGGTCAGGCGACGGCCGCGAGGGCCTGCTCGAAATCGGTGAGCAGGTCGCGCCAATCTTCGATGCCTGCCGAGATGCGCACCAGGCCGTCGGTGACGCCGGATTCGGCGAGCTCCTGCTGGCTCATGCCGGAATGCGTAGTGGACTTCGGATGGCACGTGAGCGACTCCACGCCGCCCAGCGATACGGCGCTTTTGGCGATGTGCAGGTGGCGCAGGAACTCGAACGCGGCTGGCTTGCCGCCGGCAAACTCGAGTGAAAAAATGCCGCCGGGAAAGTCGCACTGTTTGGCGTAAATGCGCTTCTGCTCGGGGTCGGTGAACAGCGTGGGATACATGACGCGGGTGAGCTTGGGATGGCCGTGCAGGGCTTCGGCCAGGCGTTGCGCGTTCTTGCTCTGACGGTTCATGCGGAGCGCCACGGTGGGCAGGCGGCCATCCAGCATCCAACACTCGTCGGGCTGCAGGATATTGCCGAACATGCTGCGCCGGCTGCGCAGTTTCTGAATCATCTCCACGCTCTTCGTGATGGCTACGCCGGCGACCATGTCGCTGAAGCCGGAGAGATACTTGGTGGCGGAGTAGAGCACGATATCGGCGCCCCACAGCATGGGGTGCTGGAAGGTGGGCCCGAGGAAGGTATTATCGACCATCACGACGGGGCGATCGGGATGGGCGGCCGCGGCGGCAGAAGCGCGCTCCAGATCGGTCATGGTCATGGTGGGGTTGGCCGGCGTTTCCAGATACACGATGCAGCAGTTGCGGGCGGCGCGAATGGCGGCGTCAATGCCCTCGGTATCGCCGGCGCGCACCGGGATGCCGCGAACGCCGAAGGGCTCAAGGAAGGTGTGGATGAGGCCGGTGGTGCCACCGTAGAGCGGCGTGGTGTAGACGATGGTGGCGTCGGGCCGGGCGTAGGCGAAGAAAGCGGTCATGATCGCCGCCATGCCGGAGTTGAAGACCGCAGCGTGGCGGGCGCCGGCTTCGAGCGGCACAACCTGGTCCTCCAGAATTTCGGCGTTGGGATGGGAGAAACGGGAATAGATGAGGTCGGCGCGCTCGCCTTCGGCCGGCTTGATCTTTCCGGTGGTGATGGCGAAGGCGTGCTCGGCGGCCTCCGGGCTTGCGAAAACGTAGGTGGAACTGCGAAACACGGCGGGCCGCGCCGATCCCAAGGAAAGGCTGGGGTCGAAGCCCCTGGTCAACACTGCGGTGCGTGGGCGCACGTGGCCCTGTTCTTGATCATGATCCGCCATAAGCACTCCTTAAGCCGAGTGTAGCCGCTGGCGCGGTGCGGTGGGCTACGCGCAGCGCGGCCGGGCGCCGATTGGGCCGCGGTTGGTACCATAGGGATTACCCCGACAATGAATGATCCGCAGAGCGAAGACCTCAAGCAAACCGTCAATTTGCCGAAGACGGCCTTCTCGATGAAGGCGAACCTGCCGCAGACCGAGCCGAAGACGCTGGCGCGGTGGGAGAAGGAGCGGCTGTATCACCAGATTCGCGGAGTCGCGGCCGGCCGGCCGCGCTATGTGCTGCATGACGGCCCGCCGTATGCCAACGGGCGGATTCATCTGGGCACGGCGTTCAACAAGATCCTCAAAGACTTCATTGTGAAGTCGAAGACCATGGCGGGCTTCGACGCGCCGTACGTGCCGGGCTGGGATTGCCACGGCCTGCCGATCGAAATCAATGTGGATAACGAGTTGGGGGCCAAGAAGGCGCACATGCCGGCGCTTGAGATCCGCCGCGCCTGCCGCAAGTACGCGCAGAAATATGTCGATTTGCAGCGCACCGATTTCAAGCGGCTGGGCGTGCTGGGGCACTGGGAAGATCCGTACCTGACGATGAGCGCCGAGTATCAATCCGTGATCGCGGGCGCGTTCGTGGATTTTCTCGAGAAGGGTTACGTCTACAAGGGCCTTAAACCGGTGCATTGGTGCATGAAGGATCGCACCGCGCTGGCCGAAGCCGAAGTGGAATACCAGGACGACACTAGCCCGTCGATCTGGGTGCGCTTCCGGCTAATGTCGGACGCGGCGGTGATCGATCCCGCGCTCGCCGGGCGCGCCGTCTACGGGCTGATCTGGACCACCACGCCGTGGACCATGCCGGCCAACGTCGCCATCGCCTTCAATCCGAAATTCGAATACGCGGCCGCGGAAGTGGGCGACGCGGTGTACATCGTGGCCGCCGATTTGTTGCAGATCACGGCGGAAAAATGCGGTTGGACGGAGCCACGCGTGCTGGCGAAGTTCGTGGGCGCCAAGCTCGACCGCGCGGTGTTCCGCCATCCGTTTTTGGAGCGCGATTCGCTCGGCCTGATTGCCGATCACGTCACGCTCGAACAAGGCACGGGCGCAGTGCACACCGCGCCCGGGCACGGACAGGAAGACTACGTGAGCGCGCGGCAGTATGGGTTGGAAGTCTACTGCCCGGTGGATGCGGCGGGACGTTTCTTCCACGCGACTGGCGCGGCAGGGCGCTTGCCGGAGGAACTGATCGGCAAGACGGTGTGGGACGCCAACCCGCTGGTGATCGAGATTCTGAAATCGCACGGCGCGCTGCTCGCGACCGAGAAGCTGGCCCACTCGTACCCACATTGCTGGCGCTGCCACAAGCCGGTAATCTTCCGTGCCACCGAACAGTGGTTCATCGGCATGGATCGCAACGGATTCCGCGAAAGCGCGCTGGAAGCGGTGAAGCGGACGCGCTGGATTCCGGAATGGGGCCAGGAACGCATTTCGAACATGATTGCGTCGCGGCCGGACTGGTGCATCTCGCGGCAGAAGGCGTGGGGTGTGCCGATCATCGTATTCTATTGCGAAGGCTGCCGCGAGCCACTCGCCGACCGCAAGATTCAGGACGGCATCGTCCAACTGTTTCGCGAGCACACAGCCGACATCTGGTATGAGCGCACCGCCGCCGAGTTGCTGCCGGCGGGCGCCAAATGTGCCAAGTGCGGCGGGACGGAGTTCAGCAAAGAGAGCGACGTTCTGGACGTGTGGTTCGATTCCGGCTCGAGCCACCTGGCGGTGTTGAACGGGCGCTTTGGGCTGGAGTGGCCCGCCGACATGTATATCGAAGGCGGTGACCAATATCGCGGATGGTTCCAGAGCTCGCTGCTAGTGGGAACTGGGCTAAAGGGCGGGGCGCCATACCGCGCCTCCGCGCTGAGCGGGTGGGTGCTCGATGGCGAAGGCCGCGCCATGCACAAATCGCTCGGCAACGCGATCGAGCCGGAAGAAGTGATCAAGCGCCACGGGGCCGAAATTCTGCGGCTGTGGTCGGCATCGGTCGAATTCAGCCAGGACGTGCGCTTGTCGGAGACGATTCTGACGCGACTGGTGGATGCGTACCGCAAGCTGCGCAACACGTTCCGCTACTTGCTCGGCAACCTGCACGATTTCGATGCGCAGAAGGACCGGACCGCGGCGGATCAGTTGCAAGAGATCGACCAATGGATTCTGGTGCGGGCCGCGCTCCTGGTGGAGCAATGCCGCGGCTGGTATGACAACTATGAATTCCATCGAGTCTACTCCGCGGTCTACGCTTTTGCCACGGTGGATTTGAGCTCGGTCTACCTGGATGTGCTGAAGGACCGGCTGTATTGCTCGGCGGCAAACTGGCCGGCGCGCCGCAGCGCGCAGACCACGCTGCACCGGCTGCTGGATGCGCTGGTGCGGCTGCTGGCGCCGATCATGAGCTTCACCACCGAGGAAGTGTGGACGCACATGGGCCGGGCTGAGAGCGTTCACATGGCGCTGTTCCCCGAACCGGGCGAACTGACGGCGGGTCTCGGCGAAGCGGCGCGCGCGAACGCCGCCAACTGGGACCGGCTTATGGAAACGCGCGACGATGTGCTGAAGTGCCTGGAAGCGGCGCGCAACGAGAAGCGGATCGGGGCGCCGCTCGAAGCGCGCATTGTGCTGACGGCGAGCGGCGACCTGGCGTCGCTGCTGGAGCGATACGCGGCCGAAATGCCGGCCTTGTTCATCGTGTCCCAGGTGGAAGTGAAGCGCGTCGGGGAAGGCGCGTTGACCGTGACGGTGGAACGCGCGGCGGGAGAGAAATGCGAGCGCTGCTGGAAGTACACGACCGACACCGGAGCCGATAGCCGCTATCCGGCCGTGTGCGGCCGTTGCGCCAAAGCGGTCCACGAGATGCTCCATGGCTGAAGGCCGGCTCAAGGCGTACGCGGCTGCTGCTGCGGTGTTCTCGCTCGACCGGCTGACCAAGCTGATCATCGAACACAAGGTTGCCGAGAGCGCCAGCTACAGCGTCATTCCAGGCTGCTTCGATATCGTGCACTCGGCGAACCGCGGCGTGGCGTTTGGCATACTCAACGACTCCGCGTTCGAGTGGCGGACTGCGGTGCTGACCATGGTTTCGGTGGCAGCGGTGGTTTTCATCAGCGTGTTTCTGTGGCGCGCGCGGCACATCGACGCTGCGACGCTGTGGGGCCTGGCGCTGATTTTGGGCGGCGCTGCGGGTAACGCTCTCGACCGCGTTGTGTCGGGGCGAGTGACCGATTTTCTGGATTTCTATATTGGCGTTTCCCATTGGCCAACATTCAATGTGGCTGATTCGGGCGTAGTAATCGGCAGCGGACTTCTGATCTTGGATATGCTTCGTACGAAGCCACGGGCGGCGAATGTACCCTGAACTGTTTCACCTTTCGTTTCTGCACACTTACGGCGTGCTGGTGGCGCTCGGCTTCCTGGCTGGGCTGTGGATGGCCGGACGGCTGGGCGCGCGCGCCGGGCTGAACACGGAGCAGATCACCAACCTCGGCCTGTACTGCGCGCTCGCGGCGCTGGCCGGAGCGAAGTTGATGATGCTGGTGGTGGATGCGGGCTACTACTGGCGGAATCCGGGCCAGATCTTCTCGCTCGAAACGTTGCAGGCCGGCGGCGTTTTTTACGGCGGACTGCTGGGCGCGCTGGCGGTGGCGGCGTGGTATCTGCGCAAGACGCGTTTGCCGGCGCTGCCGGTGGCCGATGCGTTCGCGCCAGGGATTGCGCTGGGCCACGCCATCGGCCGGATCGGCTGCTTCTCCGCAGGCTGCTGCTGGGGCAGGCCGACCCACCTGCCGTGGGCCGTCACCTTCAGGAATCCTGTGGCCTACCGGCTGGTGGGCGTACCACTGGGAGTTCCGCTGCATCCCACGCAACTTTACGAATCGGCGGCGGAGTTCGCCATCTTCGGCATCCTGTATTGGCGCTTCGGCCGGCCGCACGGCCGCGGCGACATCATCAGTCTGTATTTGATGCTCTACTGTACGGCGCGTTTCCTGGTGGAGTTCGTCCGCAACCAGGAGCAGGGCAACCTGTGGGGCACGCCGCTCGACGCATCGCAGTGGATCTCGTTGCTGCTGTTCGCGGCCGGCGCCGCGCACTTCGTGGTGGGCAAGCGATGGGCGAAGGGATCTGGCGCGCGAAAGACACGGTCTACGAGCAACTGATCCATGACGCTCCGGCCCGGTGAAGTCGTCCTGATTCGGATCTCTCCTGGCGTGGCGCGGGCAGTCCTGCCCGCAGCGTCGCCATTCGTGGCGACGTTTCTTGGGGCGGCAGAGTGCTGCGCGTGTCCAGCAAAGAAATGTCGAGAGGACTCTCGACACAGCAGGCTTGACAGCCTGCGCCACGTTGGCGGACGACGCGGTCACCGAGATCCTGCGCCGCGCCTTCTGTCTGAGACGATAGGACCCTGCGGATGACGCCCGCCAATCAAGGTCTTAGCCCAGCAGACCTAGTGGAGATCGTTGCGGCGCTGCTGCTGCTGCTCGGCGTGCTAATGTGGCACCCTTGGTTGACGCCGCTGGCGCGGTGGCTGGAAGCGCACGCCGGTTGGACGATGGCACTCATTGCGGCACTGCCAGTGGTGCTGCGGCTGGCGCTGCTGCCGCATCATCCGGTGCCGACGCCCGATCTTTACGACGAATTCAGCCACCTGCTGGCGGCGGACACGCTGCGGCATTTCCGGCTAGCCAATCCGCCGCACGCGCTGCCCGAATTCTTCGAAACGTTTTTCGTTTTGCAGCGGCCTACGTACGCCTCGATCTATCCGCCTGGTCAGGGGTTGGTGCTGGCCATTGGGTGGACGGTGTTGGGCCATCCCTGGGCCGGCGTGCTGGCGGCCACGGCCGCTTTCTGCGGCCTTTGCTATTGGATGCTGCGCGGCTGGGTGAGCCCACGGTGGGCGCTCGCCGGCGGGCTGCTAGCGGTGATCGAATTCGGACCGATCAACCAGTGGGTAAACGAATACTGGGGCGGGGAAGCGATCGCGGCTGCCGGTTGCCTGGTGTTCGGCGCGCTACCGCGGCTGCGGGCCGCGCCGCGCCGGCGCGATGCGATTCTGCTGGGATTGGGCCTTGCCATGCACCTGATTACGCGCCCATACGAATCTATCTTCCTGTTCCTGGCGGTGGCGCTCTACTGGGCGCCGTGGCGGCTGGTGGAGTTGCGCCCTGCGGCGAAGTTCCTGCCGGAAGTGGCGGCGCTGTTGCTGCTCGCTGTGGCGCTGCTGGCCATTCAAAACAAGCAAGTCACCGGAAGCTGGACCACCATGCCGGAGGCGTTGAGCCAATATCAGTATGGCGTGCCCTCCGGGCTGACGTTTCAGTCCAAGGTTACCCCGCATGTGCCGCTGACCGAACAACAAGTGATGGACTACAAGATGCAGCGGTCGTTCCTGGGCGAGAGCACGGAAACGCTGGGCTCATACTTGCTGCGCCTGGAATACCGCGTGCGCTACTACCGGTTTTTCTTTCTGGCGCCGCTTTACCTGGCGCTGGGGGCATTTCTGTTTGCGCTTCGCGAGCGCCGCTTCCGCTGGGTGGCGCTGACGCTGGCGCTATTCGCTTTGGGAACGAATTTCTTTCCCGCGTTCCAACTGCACTACGTGGCAGCTTGCACCTGTCTGTTCGTGCTGGTTTCCGTGGTCGGTCTGGAGCGCGTCGCGCGCCGGTGGCCGGAAGCGGCCCGCTTCGTGGTGCTGTTGTGCGCGGCGCAGTTCGTCTTTTGGTACGGCCTTCACGCGTTCTTCGACACGGCGGAATGGTCGGTCGCGGTGCGCCACTACGAGACTTGGGATTCGATCAACCATGGCAATCCCGAACGCCGCATCTTCGTCAACCGCCAGCTCGACCACGTGCCGGGCAAGCTGCTCGTCTTCGTCCGCTACTCGCCGCATCACATTTTCCAGGACGAATGGGTCTACAACCGCGCGGCCCTTGACGAAGCGCGCGTCGTGTGGGCGCGCGACCTGGGAGACACCCGGAACCGGCAACTGCTGCGCTACTACGCGGATCGCACGCCGCTGGTGTTGGAGCCGGATGCCCAGCCGCCCAGCGTGGCGGCGTATTGGGGCACGCCGGCGGCGCCATAGCCGGAAGACAGCATTCACCTTGCTAGCCAAAGCACGTCGGTTGCGTCCGAGTTAGCTAGTCGAGTAAGGCAGGAGAAGTTCTCAAAAGAGAGGTACCGGAACCTGCGGGGTACTTTTGGAACTGCAATACTAGCAAGCTGCCCGATACTATAAGGGCGGGATGAGCCAAACATTAGCACTGGCAATGATCGGCATCGCATTGCTGGCGGTCTGCGCGATAGCCATGCAGACTACCCGCGCGGTCGCGCGAGCCCGTATCCGGCGGCAGGAGAGAATGCTGCGCCTTTGTTCGGTGGTGACCGGATCGCCGGACGACCAAGCCTCCAGTTCGCCGCAGGACGGCCAGGCACACGCCGGGAGGCGGATTTCAGAAGTGCTTCCGTAGATCCTCGAAGCGCTGGACCACCAGCAGCCGGCCATCGGCTGCTGCGATCTCCTGTTTCTCCAGCACCCAGGTGTGCGCGTGAGGGACGAAGACGGCCCGCAAGCCCGCCGCCAGAGCGGGGTTGATATCCGATTTCGGGCTGTTGCCGATCATCCAGGTGCGTGCCGGTTCCATATCCCGCTCGGCGACCAGGCGGCGGTATGCGTCGCAGTCCTTTTCCTTCACGATAGCGGTATGCGCAAAATACTGTCCCAGGCCCGAGCGGCCGATCTTCAGCGCCTGCTCGCCGGCATGACCCTTGGTGAATAACGTCAGCTCGTGGCGCTCCGCCAGATAGGCCAGTGTTTCGGGGACGCCCGGGATAGTTTCCACCGGGCAATCGAGGATGCGTTCGGCGAACCCCATCACGGTCTTGAGATCTTCCGGCCGCACGTCGCGCTCCACCAGCCGCCCGTACGTGTGGCGCAGATTACGGCCAAAATTGAGCGAGCCATAGCCGTGTATGCGGGCGTTGGCTTCCTCGATCGAGTCGAGCACGGCGCGAATCTCCCGCGGTGCCATGGTCGAGTGGTCCAGAAAGTCGACGAACTCGTCGAAGGCGCGCTCGAAATAGATATTGTTCTCCCACAGCGTGTCGTCTGCATCGACGATGAGAAATTGGGGCGTCATCTTTCGGATTTGGGTGCCAGGCGGAAGGGGACTTCGAAGACCGCGTCCACGTCCACCGGTACGCCTTCGCGCTTGGCCGGCTCGAATCGCCACTTGGCAAGGGCCTCGGCCGCGCTACGGTCGAGGCGGCTGTCGATTCCGTGCAGGATTTCGATCGCATCCACCTGGCCGTCTTTACGGATCACCGCGAACAGCCGAACCGTTCCCTCGATGCGGTCGATTATGGTATCGCGATAGTACTTGGGATCGACCTTGCGCAGCGCCACCGGCGACTGCATATTCGACGGCGGCGTTTCCGTCGGCGGCCGGCGTTCGGCGAACCACACCAGCCAGCTTCCCGAGTAGCTGGTTACGTTCGGCATCTGTATCGAGATGGTGTAGACCGCGCGGCCTGCCAGGCGCGGATCGGGCGCCTTTACGATGCGGCCGGATTGCGCGGTGGCGGGCTGCGCGGCCGTGCGGCCAGCCATCATCTCCGCGACGATATCTTCCCGCGTCAAGGGCCGCACCGCGGCGATCACCGCCGGGCCCGCGTCGTGCGCGCCGCCATGCGCCATCAGACCCGGTACCACCACGGACGCACCGGCGGGAGCCGCCGCGCCGCCTTCCAATTTGCGGTGCGGGCCGGCGGAGAAGCCGGCCTCATGCGCGCCGGGCGGCTTCGGAATTGCCGGAGTGTCGATGGGAGCCAGACCCACGATGGCCAAAGTGGATTGCGGCGATGCCGGCACCGCGACGGGTGCCTCGTCGTTGGCCAACACGATATCGTCGGTAGCAGCGGGCTTCGCCTTTTTCTCCACTGGCGCGCTGAAGGCGTGCGGGATGCGCGGCATGTTCGCCTCCGGCGTGGCCACTGCCACCGCTGGCGCGGCGGGCAGTTCGCTCGGCGCCCTCGGCTCCGTCTTGTGCGGGGTGGGCGGGATGAAAGGCAGCGGCTGCGGGCGGGGTGCACTCAGCATGAGCGTGAACTCGCGCGGCGCCGCGGGCTGCTTGAGCTGCGGCGCGGCCGGCAGCGGGGTCTGCCCGGCCGGTCGCGTTGGTAAGGGTGGCGGCGCAAATGGGCGAACCGGCCTGGGCGGTGCGGCGGCGAGCACGTTGGGGAGGTTGAGAGGCCGCACCAGCCGAATCTCCGGCGCGGGAACGCGGATCAGTTGCGGCGGACGCGGCAGTTCGATTTGCCGCGCCACAATCTGTTGTTGGAAGATGCGGTGCGCGCGCGGCGGCTTCGCGTCCGCAGTTTCGGCCGGCTTGACCTCCGGCAACTTCTTGCGCAGGTTGTACCAGATCAGGTGCTCCGCAAAAGGCTTGATTTCGCGGTTGAAGATGGGCCGCGGCCCTTCCGGTGCGACGAGTTGCGGGGCGATCAACACCGCCACGATCGCCACCAGATGTAATACCACCGAAAGCGCGAACCCCGGCGTGCGCTCGAATCGCGCCACGTCGCGCTCGATCAGAGTCCCCACCCTAAAGCTCCCTGCGTTTGACACCGAACCCGCTGCCCGGCGTGCCCCCTGCACATGCTCGATCGCGCGCTGCAACCTGCCAACGGAACCATCGGAGCAGCCGCGAAGGCATGCTACTATTATGGCGTTTCTCGGGTGGGGCCTGCTTTGGCTAGCCCGGACCGAAACGGGCCGCACGCCCGCCGTATTCACGGTGTGCGCGCCGGCCTACGGCCATGCGGATTGAAGGCAAAGTCGCGCTGATCACCGGCGCTTCGGAAGGCATCGGAGCGGCCTGCGCCGCGGAGTTTGCGCGCGCCGGCGCCAGGCTTTCGCTCTGCGCGCGGTCCGAGGAAGGCCTGCGCCGCGCCGGCGGCGATCGGGCGTTGCTCACTGCCGGCGACCTCACCGACGAAAGCGTGCGGCGTCGCGCGGTGGAGCGGACGCTCGAACGCTACGGCGCCATCGATATCCTCGTCAACAACGCCGGCGTCGGCTTGTACATTCCATCCTGGGAAGCGCCGGAGGCGGAGGTTCGCCGCGTGTTGGAGTTGAACTTCTTCGCACTGCTCGGCATGGTTCGCCTGGTCGCGCCGCACATGCGTGCGCGGCGCAGCGGGACCATCGTCAACGTGGGATCGATCGGCGGCAAGATCGTGCTGCCCTGGTTGACCGTGTACAGCGCGTCCAAATACGCTGTTGGCGCGCTCACCGAGGGCTTGCGCATGGAACTCCGCCGCGACGGCATACGCACCATGCTGGTGTGCCCTGGGTACGTGCTCACCGAATTTCAACGCCGCGCCGTGGGCGAAATTCCGCCGCAAGTCGTGCGGGGCCGGCGCTTCGCCATCACGGCCGCCGAGTGCGCCGCCGATATCCGCCGCGGCGTGGAGCGCGACGCGCGCACCGTGATGTCGCCGCGGGTGGGCTGGCTTCTGGTGGCGTTGGCGCGCCTCCTGCCGCGCGTTGTGGAAGCCCGCATGGCGCGCATGAATGGAACCGCATGAACCCACGGCTGAAACAAACCCCCGGCATTTATCTCCTGGGCTTCATGGGGAGCGGCAAGTCCACCGTGGGACGCCATTTGGCGCGCCGGCTGGGCTGGAGCTTTTTCGATCTCGACGAGGAAATCGAAGCGGCCGAGAAAACCACCATCGCACAGATCTTCGATACGCGCGGCGAAGCCGAGTTCCGCCGCATCGAAAGCGAGATGCTGGCGCAACATGTGCGGGCGATCGAACGGGGGCACCCGGCCGTGGTCGCGCTTGGCGGCGGCGCGTTCCTCGCCGCATCCAACCGCGAATTGGCGTTCGATCACGGTGTGACGGTCTGGTTGGATTGCGATTTCGATCGCATTGCGCGTCGCGTAGCCCAGGCCGATCACCGGCCGCTGGCGCGCGATTCCGCGAAACTCGCTGCGCTGTTCGACGAGCGCCGCGATGTTTACCGTCTCGCCGACGTCCACATCCCGGTCGAGACCGACGATCCGGAAGCCGTCGCCGAAGTTATTCTGGCGCATCCATTTTTCCGATGACTCGCCGCAGCTTGCGCCGCCAGGCGGCTCAGATCTTTCGTGCAGCGCTGCGGGCGGCCGATCCGCACGAGGCGGTTGCGCGCTACCTCGCCCGGCGCGACTATTCCCGCTTTCGCCATGTTTACGTGATTGGCGCGGGCAAGGCCGCCGCTTCCATGGCGCACGCCGCCGAGCGCGCGCTGGGGTCCGTCGTCACCGGCGGCCTGGTCAACGTCAAGGACGGCCACGTAGCCAAACTGCGCCGCGTGGAATGGAACGAATGCGGCCATCCGGTGCCGGACGCGCGCGGCGTGGCCGGTGCCGAGCGCATCGCGGCAATCGCCTCCGCGGCTGGCGAAGGCGATCTGGTGCTGTGCCTGATTTCGGGCGGCGCCTCGGCGCTGTTGCCGCTTCCCGCGCCGCCCATCACCCTGGCCGAGAAGCGGGAGGTGACGCGCCTGCTGCTCGCTTCGGGCGCGGAGATTCGTGAAATCAATACTCTAAGAAAACACCTTTCTTTCATCAAGGGCGGGCAATTGGCGCGCCTGGCTTGGCCGGCGCGTGTGGAAGCGCTGTTGATTTCCGACGTGATCGGCGATTACGTGGACGTGATCGGCTCCGGCCCGGTCGCGCCTGATTCATCGACCTTCCTGGAAGCAGCAGGGGTCCTCGATCGTTACGGCATTCGCGACAAAGTTCCAGCCACGGTTCGCGCGCGCATCGATCGAGGTGTTGCCGGGGCGATCGACGAAACTCCCAAGCCGGGTAACCGGATCTTCACGCGCGTCTGCAATACGGTGGTTGGCGGCAACCGCCTGGCACTCGATGCGGCGGCGCGCCGCGCGCGCGAGCTTGGACTGCGCACACTGGTTCTCTCGAGCTCGATCGCGGGCGAAGCGCGGGAGATCGCGCGCATGCACGCAGCCATCGCGCGAGAGGTCGCGGAATCCGGCCGGCCGCTGCGCCCGCCCGCTTGCATTGTCACCGGCGGCGAGACCACCGTCACCCTGCGCGGCGCGGGCAAGGGCGGGCGCAACCAGGAATTCGCGCTGGCGGCGGCGCTCGATATCGCGGGTCTCGATAACGTGGTCGTGTTCAGCGCCGGCACCGATGGCACCGATGGGCCCACCGATGCGGCAGGCGCCATCGCCGATGGAGACACGCTGCGCCGCAAGCCGGACGCCCGCCGCCATCTGGATGCCAACGATTCCTACCATTACTTCGAAGCGCTGGGAGACCTGGTCGTCACCGGCCCAACCAACACCAACGTGGCCGACGTTCGAATCGTGCTGATCGGGAGCCGCACGTGAATTTTTGGCGCAAAGACGTCATCGAGTTTGCGCTCAGCCACGAAACCGTCCGCCAGATGGACGGTCTCCGCAGTTGGATCGGCCGAGAGCCCGCCAATCCGCGCCCCTATTATCACCTGGCGCAGTTCTACCGCATGGAGAATCGGACGGACGAAGCGCTGGGTTTGTTGTTGGAAGCCGTCCGCCTCGATGCCGCCTTCGCCGACGCCCACGCCGCGCTCGCTGAAGTCTACGCCGTCTACGCCGATTACCCCGCCGCCTGGCGCCACGCCCGCCAAGCCGAACAAAACGGCAACTCGCGAGGGGTAGAGTTACTCAGGCGTCATAACGTAGCGGAGCGATCTCCCGCGCGATAGCGGCGAACACCCACCGAAGGACACAGAGCAACCTGCCGAAGCGCCAATCTGTCCATTTAAGGGACAAGCAGGAACGGCGTGAACTATGTTCGGCTACGCCGCGACTGCGGCCACGCGCTCGCCGTTCACGGGTGTTCGTACTCAGTTGACCGCGCCGCGATCACGCGCGGAATTCCGGCTAGGTCCGGCGTGACCTCGATCTCGCGCCAGCCTTCGAGCATCTTGCGCACGCTGGCTTCGCAGCCGAATCCCAGTTCCATTACCAGCCAGCCGCCGGGGCGCAGTACGCGGGGCGCGTCGGCGACGATGCGCCGATAGATCTCAAACCCGGTGGGCCCAGCGAAGAGCGCGGTGTGCGGCTCAAAATCGCGGACCTCGCGCTGCAAACCATCGCGCTGGGCGAGCGGCACGTACGGCGGATTGGAAACGATCAGGCTCATGCTGCCCGCAGCGATGGCCTCGGCCACATCGCCCACCACGATGTGCACGTGCGCGCCCAGAGTCAGCGCATTCCGCGCCGCGACAGAAGCCGCGGCCGCTGAAATTTCCGTCGCCCACGTTTCCGCGCCAGTCTCAAGCGCCAGCGTCACCGCCAAGGCTCCCGAGCCGGTGC
>Ga0074045_10003471_pt1 | contig 14209 bp, 18 predicted proteins | sample BogForMeECP23OM2_FD_94442 | JGI IMG/M metagenome (GOLD analysis project Ga0074045, IMG submission 94442) | Bog forest soil microbial communities from Calvert Island, British Columbia, Canada - Bog Forest MetaG ECP23OM2 | ecosystem: Environmental > Terrestrial > Soil > Wetlands ... | reverse complement strand
CCGGTTAGCTTTGTACATGACGTGGACGGTTACCGCCGAGTGATCACACTGGGTGAGGATGCTTTGATCTGGACAAGCAACGGGCTGGACTGGGATGGCTGGCGGGAATGGGAGAATCTGGTAATCATCGCAGCCATTCAGGAAGGGTTAATCCGGCCAGATAAGGATCTGATCGAGCTTTACCCCGGGTTGGGGAAGTGGGTGCCGCCATACGACCCAGAAGAGGATAGTGATCACCCAGAAGAAATCAGCCTAATTCTCAAGACCGGCGGTGGAGGCTTGACTATCCGGAGCCGCGGCTGGCGGCTGACCGCCCGAGGGGCCGTCCGGCGCAAACTGGAAGACTTCACCGCCTCCATGGACCGGGGTGCAGGCGAGGCCGGACCCGATACAACTGTTGACGATAGAGCCGACGACCGGGAAGCATGCGAGCCAAACTGATATATCTTACTCATTCTACTAGTAGTTGTGGCAAAACGTCCGATGCTCAGGAAAACCCGTCCCTAGATATGAGGGGATACACTTCCCGATTCTCAGCCGGGGGTCCCGGTGCTCTCCCCAGCACTGGCCCCGGCACCGCTCGCTCAGGACCTGCCAAACAGGTGCTGGGCGTTTATTTTTTCACTCGGAGATCTCAAAGGATTTTTCTTTTCTTATGCGAGCATCACTAGACATCATCAACGTTCTCAAAAAAGAACTGAGTGATTTACACTGCCCGGCTTCTACGCTCGCGACCTTAGCGGGCGTCAGTGGCGGCAGACTCAGCACGTATTTGAACGAGGTCGCGCCGTGTCCTGCGCCGGATGAACTGAAGCTCCGCGAAACTTTGGCTTTAGTTAAAAGATTGGTCGAATATTCTCGACCATTGCCGCTGGACTTTCGGCGTTGCGGAGAAATTCGGCGCAGCATCGATTTGATGGAATCCGGGGCGCTCAAAATCGTTCTGGTCGATGGCCGGGTAGATCAGGCTACGGAGCAGAAGCAATAGTTGTTTGTGGTGAAATCTTCTCGGTGCGCCAATCGCACGGAAACGGAGGATAACAGACGGCGAGAGCCGAGCGAGACACGACATGGAAATCAAGGGACAGAAGTGCGGCGCGGTCTTCACGGATCGCAACGGTACCTATCATTGTGAATTGCCTGAGCAACACGTTGACCGCTTCATCAAGAAGCACAGGGATGGCGGCGTTCAGTGGAGTGATCAAGGTAAAGCGCGCATAAAAGCAGAAATTGCTGCCGAAAAGGCGGCGAAAAAGAAGGGCGGAATTGATTGTGGAACTTTTTGAATCCGGCGAACCCGGAGGCGGTGAATAATGGCAACAACAGAATATCCAAAGATCCTAGCAGATGGACAGGCCTACGCGATCAAGATCGATAACTATTATTTTTCTCGATTTGACCAAGAAGGCTATCCTTCGCTAAGTCGTTCCCCGGTATGCTTCACAAAAGAACAAGCTGACCAGATCGCTTTAAAGATCGACGAAGATGCTCGGGCTATTCCAGTTCGTGCCGACATCCGTGGACAGGAAGATGCCGTCAAATTCTGGGTGCCAGACAAATTTACTGATGGCACATATAGCGAACGTTTTGTTCATATCAATTCAAGAGTGCGTGATCGCTACACCGGTGTACCGGGTTGGTTCATAGCTGCGATGATGAAGTTTAAACCAGACGAAGACTGGGGCGCAGATAGATCTGAATTTGACACTGAATACCACGATGATCTGCGCGCGCTTGACGCTTTCTTCTCGAACATCGGCCATGGCTGGTGCGATCACTACGGCTGGACAGGCGTTGGGGAGGAATCCGTTTTTGTTACTGAACCTTATCATCTTGACCAAGACGAAATCGACAGATTGATCGAAGATTGTAAGAAATTTGGATTCCGATTTTCATTGTCCGGTATATCGATACACTACCCATCCAGTACGCTGCGCATCGAGATCTCACCAATCGAGCGTCTGGTCTATCAAAAGCGCGAACATATTGTCTCCCCGGAACAAAAGAAATGGGAAGCTGATCGTACTGTCGCTTTCAAAGCTTTGGTTCGAAAAGTTTGTTGCGATTATATTCGGCATGTTGCTTACACCGCCGAGGACAGCAGAAGCGAAGACTACTTGATGTTTGTCGATACCTCTTTGAACGTCGTCAAGGATTATCTAGAAGACGGCGAAACCTATGACGCCAGTTTATTGCCGAAATATCATGCTCTTGCGCAAACCAAATACAACAAACTTTGCAAAATCGGCAAACTGTCGACTACTCGACGTGTGATAGATGCATTGGTTCGGGTAACTGCTCCGGACAACGAAATTACCGGATTCACTGCTGGCGCAGTTGGTGCAAGCTGCCAAGATGCTGTTGACGACTACCAGATGTCACATCATAAAAGTTCGTTCGAGCATCCCGGCTACGTCGATGAAATGAATTGGCAGCACGAACAGCACAAAGCTGTTTGGGACGCCTACTACGACAAGTGGAGCAACGAAAAAGGTCCAGACTACAAAGAGGCAGCATAAGCCACACGGCGGTGGCTCTAAGCAACGCCGAAGAAAGAGAGGTCTAATCCACAAAATACCGTGGATACGCCAATGGGTTAAATCCCGAAGAGATGTCAAATGATTCAACGTGTAGGAAACGTAGTCTATTTTTCCCCCGATCGTTCGTTCGGTTTCATATCAAGTCGAATTGAAAATACCGCAAAACTTGAGAAATTCTTTTTCCACGTTTCTCGAATTGTGTTTTCTGAAATAGAGGTTCCTAAAATTCCAATCGGCGCATATGTCAGATTCTACCCGAGCGACCAGCCAACGAAACGTCCGAATGACTCCAAGTATGCAATAGACGTTCAGGTCTATCGGGATGAGAACAGTGCATCAAATGCGGCTACCGCTTTGGTTGCTGCATCGCAGCCAGGAGACGGACAATGACTTTAAATCTTCCGTACATTCCTGACGCTGAGACAGCAAAAGAGTATTTCGAGAATGATAATAATTTTCAAACGTACTGCAAGATAGAAGCAGTCAACACACATCTTCTCTGGCTTTACAATTCAAAATTTGTTTCGCTGGATTTCTACTGGCAGGCTCGCAAGAAAATCAATGAACACCAGTATCTCGACTGGCTTCGAGAGGGTTTCGCGGGCGGCTATGCTGTAGAAGCAATCAAACCTTTATTGATTAATCATCTAATAAAGGAGGGCTACGACAGCGGTGGCTCTGATATAGAAGCCGACCGTTTATTGGCTTTGGTAACTCAAACATCTGAACCGGAGCCTGCACAAACAGCGCCAGCTTCTACGTCTGAGCCTTGTCCACCGGCTACTGCACCGGCATCCGCCCCGGCTGACGAGGTGCATCATCCAACATTCCATGTGATATTAAGTCACACGGAGTCAACAGTGGCTAAGCCAGCAGCGTTGCCGCAGAGCCAGCCTGAGCCTGTTTCGGCTCCGCCTGTTGATATCAAAAATGATACACAGACGGCCAGCGAAGCGTTGGTGAATGCGGCTGCGTCAGATCCGATCGTTTCGGCGCTGGCAAGCAGAGAACCAATTCAATATGAAACGCAATCCTCAGCTACGATTACGCCGCCGTTGCCACCGCCGTGTGTACCTGTCAACGATGCTCCGGGTGCATCTGTCGATGTTTATACGAAGGTCTTGGAAGCTCTGCGGAATGGGGCAAAGCCGACCAAAGTTAAGCGCATGCTGATGGTTGATTGCAATTTGATACCATCAGAAGCCGCCGAACTGATCAAGAAGGCGCAGGCAGAGTTGGCCGCTCAACCAGCGAAACAGCCTGGGAAGCAGGAAGCTGAGGTATCACAAGCGGTATCACCTGCACCGGCTGTTATTCAACAACTTGGCCCGGGCACCAGAAGTGAGGTCGGAGCGGAGCCTGTGACCGGAACTAAAAGCGAGGGCATAACCAATTTCACGGAGGAATCTGTATCAATTTCAATTCCGCAGCCGCTGATACCACAGCCCTCAATTGGTCAGCCCGAACTCATTGAAGCAAACGCTGCGGAGATTCAGCGAACTCTTCGGCTGTTGCACAGCGGCGGTGAGATTGTTGAATTGCGAGCTTTGAATACGCCGCAGAAAACATGGTCGGGCTATTACGATAACTCGACAGAAATGACGAAGGATGTGGCCAATTTGAGCGGGCGGGATACGACGCCGAACACCTATCACACGCTTCAGTTGATCAACCCAGCGTTGTTGGCCCGTAGAACCAACGGAATGTTAGGTTGGATGAAGGACGGTGAAACCACGGCTGATGCTGATGTGTTGAGCTACCGCTGGCTTCCGCTTGACCAAGATCCGGTTCGCCCGAGCGGTATTTCTTCAAGTGACACAGAGAAAGCTTTGGCTTACGGCGTAGCAACCAAGATTGTTGCTTTTTTGGCGGAGAACGGGATTGAGTGTATCGTCGCGGATTCTGGCAACGGTTATCACGAACTTGTTCGGATCGATTTGCCTGTGACTGACAAGAATTTCGTCGAGGAATTGCTAAAGGCATTTGCCGGGGCATTCTCGTCGAGCACCGTATCCTTCGATACCAAGAATTTCAATCCGGCTCGTATCTGGAAACTGTATGGCACTCCGGTACGCAAAGGCACCAATCTGCCGGAACGTCCGTGGCGTATGTCCAAGTTAATTAGCGTACCAGAAGGCGTCGAGAGTCGCCCGGCGTCCAAGGAAAAGTTGCAAGAACTGCTGGCGAAGCTCAAGACAATGAAATTAGCTTCGGCATCTACACCGGCTTCACAATTAACCATGCCGGAAACGGTAGAAAGAGAAGCTGATCGTGTCGGTATCAAACTTGGAGCACGGAAAGAATATCCGTTCGACAATATCTCGGGCTGGAAGTGGCAGATGAACTGCCCATTCAACTCGGAACATAAAAGTCCAGATGCGTGGCTGGGTCTGAAAGCAAATGGCGATCTGATTTTCTCGTGCAGTCATAACTCATGCCAGCCGTATGGGATAAATGCTTTCCGTCAGAAGGTCGGCGGATTCTTGTTTGAGAAAAAAGCCATCGGCGGGAAGCGTCGAATGTCTTTGGTAAAAGCTAAAGGATTGACTCCACAGAATTTGAAATGGGCATGGAAAGGAAGAATCTTCTCTAATATGCCGAACGTGCTTTATGGTGAGGGTGGTTTGGGTAAAGGCTTTGTGGGAATCGATTTTATTGCTTATGCAACTACCGGTCGGGATTTCTTCGATGCCCCAAATCTGCTTCCTATTTGCGATGCCATTATCTGTTGCGCCGAGGATAGCATGGAGGAAACGTTGGTTCCGCGGGCAATGGTCGCTGAGGCTGATCTAGACCACATTCATTTTATGAAAATCGAGGAAGAATCTGCCGAATCCATCGAGGAAGGCTTGATGGCTTTGGATGTCGATTTGCCGCGACTAGCTGAACTGGTGGAAGGTTTGAAGAAAAAGGGTGCCGAGAAGATCGTCATTATGATCGATCCGCTGGCGACTTATATGGGCGAACTTGACTCCAACAAAGATAAAGAAGTTCGACCTATCTATACCAAGATGGCGATGTTTTGTAGAGAGCATGATGTTTGTATGCTACTTATAGCTCATCCGAACAAAAACGAGGAAGCTTCGGCTGTCAACCGGCTATCCGGCGCGAAGTGCTTGACCACGGTTTTCCGTAACACATGGCTGATCGAGAAGCACCCGGAAACCAAAGGACACGTTCTAATGATGCGTGCCAAAGGCAATCTGTTCAAGGAAGCCCCGGCTCTGGAATTCCATATCGAAAATATCGAGGATACTGGCATACCCGCCGACGACGGAGCCACCATCAAGGATATGGGTAAGCTGGTCTGGGACCGCCAAACCGACCACAACGCTGACGATGTGCTACAGGCCGTAGCGCACGGAGGTTCAGGTTACAAGCAAAAGAAAGAAGAGCAGCACGCCATGGATCTGTTGAAGGAGTTCTTGGCCGGGGGTGCCCAACGCGCGGAAGACTTCTACGAGCGGGCGGTCCAGGTCGGACTATCCGAACGTTCAACCAACAAAGCAAAGGCGCTCCTAAAACTCAAGAAACGGCGAATTTTTGATGCCGTGTACTGGGCCAGAACCGAAGAACAGTTGGACGCAAAACGGACGGAATTGTTCAGCCAGAGCCACATGATTATGAATCAGAAGGGAGGAACCTATGTTGATCGATAGACCAAGACCAAACCGGGGACGGCCTGTGAAAGTCGCCGTCCAGACCATCCAGCTAAGTACATGGCTGCCAAAAGAAATAGCGGATCGGCTGCGGGGCGAGGCCGCGACGAAGAAAGTGTCGGTGGCGGAATTGCTCCGGACTATTCTGTCCGACTACGTAAAAATAACTGCGTGAGTTGACCCGTATGAATTATTGTAAGGAAATTCAGGAGGCTGGAAAAAGCCGAATCTACTCTTGCAGTTGAATCTACTCTGACACTCAGGTGCAAGAGTAGATTTTGGGGTCGACTTATTGTAAGGAAATTCAAAAATCTACTGCCTCAGGTCCCCCTCTGCGTGTCAGAGTAGATGGGTTTACAATAAATATTTTGTTGCAAACAAAGATACTTCAAGGTGGAATCTACTGCCGCAGTGAGGGTGCAAGAGTAGATTCAAATGCAAGACTAGATTTGAGGTAATCCGTCACATGACCGTGTGATTCCAAATCTAGTCTGACACTGCCGCAGGGGGACGAGAGAGCCAATTTTGAATTTCCTTACAATAAAGGAAAAGTATTCGAGCGGGCGATCAGGCAGGCGAGAGGGTGAGCCTAGCATTTTCTTAGGAATCGTTTTTATTTACGCAAATATCCGCGAAAAATCGGAAAATTTCACGAAAAATATTTTTAAATCATTTGTTTTCAATAACTTCTGATTATTTCTTGTTGACTTGCCAGAAAAATACTCGGTCGGCATTAAAAATACTCGGCACGTATGCTGATTGGATTATTTTTTGATCGCACGCCGGAAAAATACTCCGCAGGTTCCCTCGTGTTTCAGTCCGAGGGCGGGCATTCGACATCCGAGGTCATGGATGCCCCTTTGATCGACGCGCAAGTGCTCGCCCTGGGGCGCGTCCAGAGCAAATTTATGGTAGCACGGTGCTACCAAGAAAAGGCCAATCTAGGAGGCAAAATGACAAGAGAATATTGCGGTGGAAAATGGATCGGCGGCGAGTGGGTCGAACCCGAAATGCCAGCAGAACCCACGGAACAAGAACAATTAGTTGCTGCGGCTCACGACGCTTTAACAGGCGAGGTACCGCTGGAAGGTGAAGACAACGGCTGGGTGCTGATCGGCGGCATCAAATTCAACAGCGTTGTCACGATCAAATCCGAAGAAGGCGTACCGCTATTCGATTTGATCCTGCGCATCCGACCGGGCACCACATTAGATTGTGACCCACACGCGGCCTATCCGATTTTGTTGAAGCGTAGCGAAGATGGCGGCCTCGAACGGCTGTCCGTCAATTTCGCAGGCACGATGGACTACAGCAACCAGACGCCCTCGCCAGATCGAGCGGCACAACTTATAGAGAAGTTTGTGCAGTTGGGCGGGATGAAGCCGAAGCCGGTTCCCTCGTGAGTTTGCCCGGGGATGAGGGCCAACAACCAGCCTTGGCACTCTCGGTTTGGCTGGCGCGCGCGCGCGCTCTCTCGCGAACGCGCGCAACGTCAGGTTGGCCGGACATCTTATATAAGTAAGTTATATAGGTCTGCAGGTAGGAAAAGAAAAAGGCCCAGCGGGAGCCGGGCCTTGTGGATTATCTTGTTGGGATCTTAGGCGGCTACTGGGGCGAAGTTAGGCCCCGGCGAACACGGCGGCTATGGCCTCGTCGGCAAATTGGCCATCATTTTCTTGAACGTAAGTATACGCGGCGCTTGGATCTGAGTGGCACAGGAAGCCAGACACCGCGCCGATGCGCTGGGTCTTCTCATAAACACGCATCGCGGCGGAGTGGCGAATCACATGGCAGTGGACCATGTCTTCATGGAGTCCGGCGATCTTGGCAAACTTCTTGATTAGCGTGTGCAAATAGTGGCGAGTTAGGCCACCGAAGAGGGCACTGGTGCCGCGAGTTTTCGACAGTTCAACTAGATCGCGCATATCGAGGCAGGGATTGGGGCTGACCAACACGCGGAAGGAACGGGTCTTCCCGCGCTTCGCCTGAGGGATGCGGATCTTGTAGCCTCCTGTAACGGTGTCGGGGATAACGTCGATGCCTCGCAGGCTCAAGGCTTGGCTAACGCGGGTGCCGGTGGCGTACATCACGAGGAGCGCGAGGTGCGCTTCACGGTTGCCATACTCATAGCTCGTTTTGAGCAGGGCGTTTATCTCGGGCTTTTGTAGGTATTCCATGGCATTACCTCGATGATGCATCATCTCACATTTCGAGAAAGATGTCAAGCAAAATCGTAACAGAAAAAGAAAAAGGTACAATGTGATGCATACAAGCCGCTTAGCATTGCGTAGGTAGTACTTATATGAATCGAAAGCTCTAGTACTTTAAGCGTGAGTTTGGTACGTTAATTGCTGTGGGCCGTACTCAGGCTTGACATCGTGATGCCAAGAGGATACGCTGTCTCACATGGCGAAGAAAAAACCGAAAGAACGGCGCAACGAGGAGTCAGGGCTTGTTCAGAAAAGCCTGTGGCTCAGGGAAGCAGATGTTGAGATCTTCCGCGAAATAGGCAAACGACCTGACGTTGACCGCGAGTGGTCCTGGCTCGTCCGTAAGGCAATGCAGGAATACATCGAGCGCGATAAGGCAAAGCAATCAGAAAAATAGGACCAGGAGCCTGATCTCCTCGTCTGAGGAGAATCAGTGTTCCGTTTTAAGTTTGAGGTCGTCTTCGGCGATCAGAAAGTTGGAAGCATGGTCAAACAGTATTGGCGGCAAAAGCAGCAAAAGCAAAACGCTGTGCAATACGAGACCGAAGAGTTTGAGCGCATCAAGAGTTTGGTGCTCAACCATCTGAAGCCCCGCGTTGACTTTATTCGAGGAACAGGCGTGCCAGTGAGTCTTGACACGGCCAGCACTGAGGTTTGGATTTGCCACAATGACGCGAAGGCGCTGCGTATCGAGTTCATAGGGCTGCACCGCAAGATCACATTCGTTAAAGAGGTTGGGCCAATACCGTTCAACCAGAGTATCGACATTCAAGCGCCTGCGAATATGCATCGGTTTGGCGGCACAGTCGACGGGCCAATCGACGACGAAGGGATTAAGAAGTTGGTGGATAGAGCGATCGCCGCAGCAATCGATGTTCAACCGGGGTTCTAGCGAAGCAACTCGCCTGCCTGCAAGCAAGCGGAGGGTAACCCCTCCCGGCAAAGAAAACGCAATAGCGTAATGATAGACGAAAGCAATGCAAGCAGCGAGGTCCCTCGCGCTGGGGTAAATCAGATCGCGCGGGGAGAGCCATCGGGCAAATCCTGAGCAATCGTAAGGCAAAAAGTTGGGACTCCGACAGGCATGCCGGACTCTGGCACCCGCCAACGCCCCAAGGCCGGTCGACTGCCCGCGCTCGTAGGCGTATAGCAGTTGCTCGCCTCTGATTCTGTAAAAGTAAAAATTTCAAAATCACGCCCCCGGCAGCGGCATGCCGCACCCGCCCACCCGGTAGGTTAAGCGCACAGGTATATACCTGAGCAGTACAAAGTATATATCACAAAATATTCGGTTCGCCGGAAGGAGCAACATGAAACTAGAAACCGCACAGATCCGCGAGCAATTGGCCCAACTGCCCCCGCACGCTGAGCAGAATGCAGAGCAGCGCAAACTTTATCAACGACTGTCGACCCAGTTATCCCGTCGGAAAAACGCCGATCCAGAAAAAGTCGCTGAGAAGTGGAAGAACACGGAAGCGAAACAAGCTCAGAAGCAGCGCTTGGAAGCCGATAAAGCAGAGGAGAACCGGAAATATGAACAAGCAGAGAGCCGTTGGTTTCTTACTTACCAATTATCCGGCGAAAGTGAAAAAGAAAACGGTCCAAATGATCTAGAACTGAATCAGCTTCTGGTGCAGGAGATCGAAATATTCCTCGCCGATTTGCACATTCCGAGCCGCATTTTCGAAAGAGACTACACCCTGTTGAATGTAGATCCGATCGGTAGGCTAATTCTGTCGTTCCTCGGCTTGCCGCTGCTAGACATCACAAACTGCTATCTGGATCAAGACGGCCTGCATCCGCTGCCCGCAAAAGTAACCGTGACAGAACCAGCCCAACAAACGTTTCTTTCTGATCAAGAAGAGATTCAACGCTACCAGCAGACTCGTGCAGCACTGTTGCTTGGTGTAGAAGCCGAAGAGACTCGGAGAAAAGACGAGCATCGTCAGCATATGAAAGAACTTGAAAAACAGTTTCGAGAAGGGCTTCGGAAAATGCGCAGCTTTGTCGTTGAGGGTAAATCATGACAACTTTTCTAAAGAAGCAAAAAGAACGTGAACGCAAACTCAAACAAGAGGAGAAGCGGCAGCGCCGGGAGTTACGAAAATTAGAAGCCAAAACAAAGGCTTCCGAAGATCTTGCTGATGCAGACGAGCTACTCGTTGGTCTGCAGCAGGAAGAATTGTCAGTAATAGAGGAGAAATAAATGGCAACACGGAAACAAATATTAGAACAGATGGGCAAAGAAAAGGAGATCGGCCAAATGTTCATCAAGCGTCATGCGCCACATGAATACTGGCCCTGCGAGGAAAACGCAATGATTCTGGCTGAGTGGATCTCCAAGTCCAGACAGTTGTACGGGGAGAAGATTGTCGAGCAAGCTTTTCAAGCTTTGCGCAGCGAAGGTGTCAATTTTCTTCGGCAGCGCCCACAACAAGCGGTTGATGATGAAAGTTTGCCCGGACACGACACGCTGCCCTCGGAAATTACTCAGAAACTGCGAACAAAGAAAGACCTGCGCGATCTGGACGTTCAGCTATTGAAGCGTTGGCTGAACGATTCGAGATATCGGAGTGCCGTCGAGGCACGCATCAAAGCGATCGGTGAGAGAGGTATCTGACATGACCTTACAAGAACTTCGTCAATTTTTGACGACATTTGATTATGGACGCTGGCGGGATCAACCTATCGGGGTCGAGAATGCCCTCCTAGGATCTGAGCAGATCCAAAGTGCTCGAACATTTGCAGATGTCGAAAACTTTTTAGCTCAAAAAATAGGCTTACCGGTAGAAAAAGGCGGCTTGATTGAAAATCCTCAGTATGTTGAGGCTCATCAAACGCTGCGGCAAAAGTATTGGCAGTACGCTGTTGGCATTATTCCGGTTGTCGGAAGGCTGAATGCCGGATGCTGGGCTAAGCGTCAGCCGATCACCATTGAGAATCTGGAGCGGGTACTCCAAGACATTCTTGCCAAGGAACCAAATTTCATTCCACGAAGCGAAGCGTGGGGTGAGCACCTGCAGCAAAAACAAAATGAGCAGCAGGCTCGGCGGGAAGCAACGGCACAAGGCCGTGCCGCTAGCGCACTGGAAGCGGAACTACTCGCTGCCAAGCGTGAAGAATTGAATAAGGGAAGGGTAAAACTCACCAAGCCCACTATGGGCGAGGCTCTCTGGGCACAAAAAGCCGATCAACGCATCGCTGATCTTCTCGAAAAAGAAAGTACAAGATTGGCCAACTTGAGCTTCGAAGAGCTTCAGGCAGAAAAATCTCAATTGGATGCCAAGAAGGACCAAGAAAAAGCATCGAAACAATATGTTCCAGGTTCCCGTCCAGCCCCCACCCAGTACAAACCGATACCTCCGGATTACCACGGCGAGCCGTGGTCAATGAAATTGTTAAGTCGTCTAGGCGGCATCGGCACAGGTCCGGATAACAGGCTTCGCCGGGTTATACGTGAATGGGGAGCCGATCAGATCAATGCGGCAGTGCGCGCAAATACGGAAAAAGGAGTTTCATAATGCAATCACAACAGGCAATGCAAAAAGTTTTGGAAGACTGGCTGATCAGTAAGCCGAGTCTGGTGATCAACGAATACAACATGGGCAAGCTTGTTGCCTATTTTGACGGGAAAAACCATCAGGAACTTACTACAGCGATGCTTGACGAAGCGGAAAGGAATATTCCTGACCTGATTTATTTTGGCAGGCCACAACCGTCAGCACCAGAGGCACCGCCAAAACTATTCCAACAAGAGTCTGATGGCAGGCTGACGCATTCGGCGCGCGAAGCGCAGCGTCTTGGGCAGCGAGAAGAAGTTGCAAAAGCCGCAAACGACATTACCGGCCCAATCTGGCAGGCCAAGAATAGTCGAGACAAAGCTGAGTACGACAGGTTGATCAAGGATGGCCCAATCACGACGACCCCGGGTGGCCGTTATGACGCGGCTCGCACCGAGAAACGTCGCGCGGAACTGCTGGCAATCAAGCCAATATACGCAAAGCAGCGTGCCGCAGATGGCTCGTCGGTCATAATTTACGAATTGATGGTCGGTAAAATAAAAGAGCAGTTGCACCACTGGGAAACTAAGGAAGTCCAGTGGGGACAAACGTGAGTACCTTTGGTCGACTGTTAGTTAATTGGAGGGCTTGACTTATATAAGAGAATTATATAACATGGTGAGGCATGGTAACGATCACAAAATTTATCTTGATTGGTTTTACTTCTGACCAGTTGAAGCGAATCCGTGCAGAAGCGAAACATCGGAAAATCAGTGTCAATGCACTGGTTCGCACAGCAGCAGATGAATACGTTTTGAGTAAAAGAGCCGAAAGAAATCCAGCTACCTAAAAGAGGTTGATTGGAAGATCGAAGCAAAGTAAAACGGCCTCGAAATACCCTGTGGAGTCTCAAAAGAAAAGCACGGAAACGTGTCGGAATTGCAAAAGATCGTCCGTGCTTAGTAGTTCAAAGTAATTTGTTCAGCCCGTACGGCACTCGCGCGGTTTGCACAATCACATCGTGTTTTGAGAAAGATCCTAAAACGGGAATGATCAAGAATATCAAAGATGTCAGAGATACGCAGGTGCCAATTGCTCCTGATAAACAGAATGGTTTGAGCGAGCCTTCTTTGATCTGTTGCGACCAGATTCATACAGTGTCAGATGGTGATTTTGGAAAACAGTGGGGAGAAGTTGATATCAAGATTGTAGAGAAAGTCGACGCTGCTCTTAAGCTTTCTTTGGGTTTAAAATAGCTAGCCTGGTTCAATCCACTCAACAATTCAAGTTTGTAGTCCAGCGGCGAAGCCAACATTCGCGCGCGGAAATAGCAGTGTTGGTAGCAGTTCAGATTTTATTTTTAGACGCCGCTTTGAGGCGAAGACGGCAAAGCCGTCAGGAGATTTTATGTCTAGATTTCAAACCGGAAATCAACAAACAATCGTGAGTCCATACTATCCGGGTGTGCCTGCGACAACAGGTGATACAGCACTCCTGCAACAGCAAGAGCAATATTTTACCCTGAGTCAGAATCTGATTGCTAATCTACGCGCGCCGAATTCGAACAGCGCGGCTCCGGGTCAGAGTTTAAGTTTGGAGCAGGCACAGATCGCACTTCTGCAAATACAAAACTCAGTTGCGCTTCTAACTGTTGCAAGCATTGAGGCCTATCAACCCACGGCTACCACAGGTGCGTTTGCCAATTTCGTTGACTGGAAGGCGGTCTATCTCGCGTTGACCGCATACATTGTGTCACAGGGATGGTAAAAATTCCCGGCGAAGTTCTCTCAGCGCCGCCAGTCAAACCCCCAATCAATACCCCCGAAGAACAATGGGAGTGGAATGCGCGGTCATCTTCGCATCCACCCAAGCAATAATCAAAACGTTTCGAGCAGTAAATTTTAGTTGAACGCCGTTTAGCGGCAAAGGAAAACTCTATGAGTAGCACACCAACAGCATCTGCTTCAGGCGGACGTTATCAAAGTAAAAGCGGTGAAGATCTAATCCAGTTTTTGAATAGAAACGGCAAGGTCGTTGTGTGGGTTGATTGTGACGGCACACTCTGGATTTCTACAACCGCCTCAGGGGAAGCAGTCCAACAGATGGGATTGCCGAGTGAGGATTAAATGGGATTCTTTGTTAGCAGATATGTTTTTGTAAACGGGGTCAAGTCGCACGCCCAGATGGTGGGCAGTCTGGTGCCAACCCGTCAACTTGCGGAAAAGAAATTGGCGGAAGTGCAGAAGACTTACGCTCTTTTTCCGTCCTTCAAATTTGAAATTCTTGAAGTTGAGGACAAT
>Ga0074045_10003470_pt1 | contig 14212 bp, 8 predicted proteins | sample BogForMeECP23OM2_FD_94442 | JGI IMG/M metagenome (GOLD analysis project Ga0074045, IMG submission 94442) | Bog forest soil microbial communities from Calvert Island, British Columbia, Canada - Bog Forest MetaG ECP23OM2 | ecosystem: Environmental > Terrestrial > Soil > Wetlands ... | reverse complement strand
TAGCGCCATACAGGGAAATATCTTTGCCGTCATAGAGGATTTCTTCTTTAGAAAGATTTTCTTCTCCGGAGATAATATTTATGGTGAACTCATTTTCCTCCTGAAGTCGGGGCGCCTTCCTTCGCTCTTCCATAACGATTCATTCCTCCTTTATTTACTACAGAATGCCCGTTTTTGTTAAACCTTCACTTCAAACCCTGCTTGTCCCTAATATAAGAAGTTCAGTTATTTACTCCAGAATGCTCGTTTTTGTTCAACCTTTACTTAAAACCCTGCTTATTGCTAATATAAGAAGCGCAGTCTTGTCTGTCAATGAAATATCGACCGCAAAATGTGAGATATAGATTTTTTCGTCGGGTGTTAATTGTGTTTATTACGGGAATGTCAGCTTAAGTTCATCAGCAAGTTTTAGTGAAAAGCTTCAGTATCAGACTTATCATCAATTTGGATGCCTGCCTTTTGCTCCTGAGAGTTAGGGGTTACCCCTGTAAGCAAATCGAGCTTGGCGTTGATGTTTTCCAGATTTTTAAGAATTTCATTGATTTGGGATGCCCAACGCAAAAGAGCAATGTAAATGGCTATATTAATACTTAGAAACAAAAGGACAGCAATTACCGTATCACTTCCCATACAAACCCCCTTAATTTCTATATAATTTTTATTAATTGATTAAACTATAAAATTGTCAATCTCAATTTTCATGTTTCTGATGTTACACTGAATTTTAACATCAAATTTCGGGTTTGTTGTTCTTAAAAATCATTCAACTTACAGGTGTTATCTTCAACTCTTCGACACTAATTCTGCTGACGAGATTGCATGACAGGCATCTGTCGATAAAATATATTTTTTAACAGTGCGCCGGTCCATATTCATCCTGCGGGCCACCTCTTCATATGAACCATGTTTTTTGTACAGGAGGGTACAATAGTCGGTCAACAAACTATCCGCGTCGTACGCCTTCTTTTTGATTTGCTCAATGATGTGCGCTTCCATATCGGTGGTCTGGCTTTTTCCTTCAGCATGGTATCCTCCTGTCAATAATATGCTTCGGACACACTGCTCGAGTTCCCGGACATTCCCTGGCCAAGAGTAGTCCGGCGGAAGATTTCGATCAATTCTCTGTTTTGCAAAAGCTGTCAGATCCGGATCATCCTTCCCAATCAGTCGCCTGACTACATGGGTGAGGAGAATATCAAGCTCTTTGTGTTCCTCCGAAATGCGCTGCCGCAGTGTCGGTATGATAAGAACATCGGAGCACAGCCGGTAATAGAAGTCATCCCGAAATAGTTGTTTGGACCGTAGTTCCGCCATAGATCTGTTGGTCGCGGCAATGACCCGGCCTTCGAAACGTTGTTTTTCATGACTGCCCACAGCGCAGAAGGTTCGCTCCTGTAGAATCTGCAACAATTTGATTTGCACAGAACGTGAAATTTCACCAATCTCGTCAAGAAGAATTGATCCATACGGACTACACCGGGCGAAAATGCCGGTATGAGCATCGATGGCGCCGGTAAACGCGCCCTTACGATGACCGAAGAGTTCTGATTCAATCAGGCTTTCAGGGTACTGTGAAAGGTTAATGGTGATGAATGTTCTTGTGAAGCTGTAGCAGAATTTGTTTGTTTTGGGATCAAATGGAATGAATCCGGAACGGCCGATCGCGGCCGCTGCCGTCCCTTTCCCTGTGCCCGTCTCTCCAAGCACAAGGGTAGAGAAGTCTTCCATCCGGTTCCAGAGGAATTTGTCGTATAGACGCGTGTCATGTGTAAAGACGTTGTTCCATAATCCCTCCCTCAGCCGGCGCATGGACGGACATTGACCGAGTAATCCCTCACGAATGAAATAGAACGCGCGTCGCAGTTGATAAATACCGGCTAAATAACGCAACGTCTCCATATCTGAAAAGCCGTAATGAGCGAGGGAAGAAAGGATATCTCCGGCGAATGTTACCGGACATGCGGTGTCTCCTGATTTTGCCTGATTAATGATTAGATCATCAAACTGTTCGGAAAAGCGATGAAACAGATGAAACAAGATAGCCGTTTTGACGATATAACGGTCTTCACCTTCGTAGCTGCCTATATCGAAGACACCGCGCTTCTTTAGTTCCTTGAGCCGTTTTTCCAGAGCGAACAGTACACCATCCAGAACGTCGGGCAGATGGGTGCCACCGAGGGCTTGTGCAATAGTCGTGTCTATGGTATCTCTTTCTTCACTAAATGGATTGGAAAAGGCCGCCCGCGCAATCTGCCCAAAGAAGTCGCGGTCTGCTTTTTTCAGTGATGTTTTCATTGTACAAATAATGTATATGATAAGATCATAATTTGTCAAGATTAAAGATCTATTTCTATGGTTAATCAAGGACGCCGTAGAAAAAAACAAGCAATTATAATATGATATGATAGCATGGCGCGGTTGGCACACATATTGATCTATGAAATGTCAAAAACGAAAGAATTGGGCTCTATCTAAAGGAGGATCAAAATGAACGAATACGGCGACGATAATCAGCCACAAAACCGCGAGCTCAAATACCTTGGAATTTGCGTAGGATCTTCAACATTGACCATGGTGACGATCATTCGCGGTAATGGTGAAAAAATATCCGTTACAGATATCTTTCGGGAATCCCATCATGGAAATCCCCGAAACGTTCTTGAACAGGCAATCCGGAGCCTCAAGGCCGCCGAGTACGAAAAGGCAGCTATTACCGGCCAAAAGTTGAGGCATCTGGTTAACATGACATCCATTCCGGAACCCAGGGCCATTGAGCGGGCATTTAATTATGTCAACGGCAATAAAAAAGGTGTGCAAGCCATCGTCAGCGCCGGCAGCGAAACCTTCATGGTCTATCGCCTGGATCGTGACGGCCGCATCGTAGCCGTCAATGCGGGCAATAAATGCGCGTCCGGGACGGGCGAGTTCTTTCTGCAGCAAATAAATAGAATGGGTATGGGACTCGATGAGGCCGTGCAAAAGGCGCAGGAAACGGAGCCCTATCTGGTATCAGGGAGATGCAGTGTTTTCTGTAAAAGCGATTGTACGCACGCGACAAACAAAGGCATCCCGAAAGCGCGGGTGGCTGCCGGCCTTTGCCGGATGATGGCTGGCAAGATTCTGGAATTGCTCAAACAAGATTCATATAAGAACATCATGCTCATTGGCGGTTGTTCGAAAAACAGGGTGATGATCGATGACTTGAAAAATAAACTGTCTTCGATAACAATCCCGGCCGAGGCCTCATATTTCGAAGCGCTCGGATGCGCTTTATGGGCGATGGAAAACGATACCCTGCCGTTACCGGCCATATCCTCCCTTTTCGGTTCGCAAAAGAATACCTTTTCCCATCTTTCGCCGCTCAAGGACGCCGAGGCCATGGTGAGCTTCAAAACTGCAACCAGAGGGATACCCAAAGCCTCAGATGTATGTATTGTCGGACTGGATGTCGGTTCGACAACAACCAAGGCTGTCTTGCTCCGGAGGACAGACAATCTGATTCTGGCTACCGATTATCTTCGGACCAACGGAGACCCGGTAAGGGCTGCCCGTACCTGTTACAGTAGTTTGCTTAAGCAGCTTGGAAAGACTGCCGACCAAATAGGCATCATCGGGCTGGGTGTTACAGGGTCAGGCCGGCAAATAGCAGGGCTGCATGCCATGACCGACGGGATCATCAACGAGATCACCGCCCATGCGACCGGCGCCCTCCATTTCGACAAGAGTGTGGACACTATTTTCGAAATCGGCGGTCAGGATGCAAAATATACGCATATCACCAACGGCGTTCCCTCTGATTATGCAATGAACGAGGCCTGCAGCGCGGGCACCGGATCCTTTCTGGAAGAAGCGGCAAAAGAAACTTTGAACATCGGCATGGAAGATATTGCAGATATTGCCTTACAGGGCGCTTGTCCCCCCAATTTCAACGATCAGTGTGCCGCCTTTATCAGCAGCGATATAAAAAACGCGTATCATGAGGGAATATCCGTCGAGGATATCGTGGCCGGACTGGTATATTCCATTTGCATGAATTACAGCAACCGTGTCAAGGGCAACCGGCCAGTCGGGCAAAAGATCTTTATGCAGGGAGGGGTTTGTTACAACAGGGCGGTCCCTCTGGCCATGGCCGTACTCACGGGAAAATCAATTATTGTTCCTCCCGATCCAGGCCTTATCGGTGCTTTTGGCGTTGCCCTGGAGGTCAAAAACAGGATTGAGCTTGGTTTAATGAAGAGCGGAGTCTATTCCCTAAAAACTCTCTCAGATCGGGAAATCGAATACGGGGCATCTTTTGTTTGCGGCGGCGGAAAAGAAAAGTGCGATAGACATTGCGAAATTGCAAGAATCAAAATCGGCGCAAAAATCTATCCTTTCGGGGGAGCGTGTAATCTCTGGTACAATATTCGCTCCGACATCAAGACCTCTGCGAAACTATTCAACGATGTTTCACGTTATGAAAATCTTATATTCAGCGATCAGCCGATTGTTGAAGAGGCACATGAAGCCAGGTCCAACACAATCGGAATCAACAAATCCTTTCTCGTCAACACCTATTATCCTCTCTATAAAACCTTCTTTGAGCAAATCGGGTTCAGGGTTGTTCTGCCCGATCTGATCGAACAGGAAGGAATCGACAGGAAGAGAGCGCCATTCTGCTATCCCGCCGAGATCGCCCACGGTTATTTTCTGAATCTGCTCAACAAGCAGCCGGACTATCTTTTTCTTCCCCAACTGAAAGGAGATTATGTGGAGCACGGGAATTCGCAGGGAGTCTGTTGTCCGCTCTCGCAAGGCGAACCGTACTTTCTTGCCCCGGCATACAAAGACCATGGAACATACAGGCATCTTAAAGCTTCCGGACGGATATTGAATCCGGTCATTGATTTTTCAAAAGGAATTTTAAAGGCAGCAGATGCCTTCGTGGATATGGCTGTTAAGCTCGGCATCGGCAAAAGGAATGCGCGGAACGCTTTTGCTGAGGCCGTTCGTGTTCAGCAAGGTATATTCAATGACATAAAAGGAATCGGCGTGCGAGCGCTGGCTGATATTGAAAATGACCCTGACGCCTTCGGTATTGTCATTTTTGGCCGGTCTTACAATGCCCTGATTTCCGAAGCGCACAAAGGGATTCCAAACAAGATTGCTTCTCGCGGCGTGCATGTTATTCCCATGAACGCCCTGCCGCTGACAGAAAAGGTCACAAAAAATAACATGTACTGGTCGGCCGGACAAAGCATCCTTCAGGCGGCTGCCTTTGTTGCGAATCACCCCAGGCTCTTTGGTTGCTATATCACAAATTTCTCATGCGGTCCGGATTCCTTCCTGATTGGATATTACCGGGATATGATGGGAAAGAAACCTTCATTGACTCTTGAACTGGACAGTCATGTGGCTGATGCAGGCCTTGAAACAAGAATCGAAGCTTTCATAGAAATCATCAAAAGCTATCGACAACAGAGCAGGAAGGTTCCATCGGAGTTTATTTCTCATCATTTCAGCCCGGCCCAGATCCGAATGAATAAAGATCATGCTACCTATATCGACTCTGCAGGCGCGAAATTTTCCATCTTTGATCCATCTGTTCATCTGATCATTCCATCCATGGGTAGATTCCTGTCGGAATCTGCGGCAGCTGCCTTTCGGGGGATAGGCATTCGCGCCACAGCCCTTCAACCTGCGGATGACAAGGTTCTAAAAATAGGCCGGTCGTGCTCCTCATGCAAGGAATGCCTCCCTCTTATTATTACAACCGGCAGTCTTTTGAAATATCTCGATGAGCGGCGCGACCAAAATGAGAAACTGATTTATTTTATGCCGACAGCGGGCGGCCCCTGCCGTTATGGCCAATATTCGGTTTTCATCAACGACCTTATTCAGAAGCACCGGATTAATGATGTTTCCCTCCTCTCCTTTTCGTCGGAAAACAGTTATGCCGGTTTTGGCGGAAATCGTTTATCTCTGACCATCTGGAGCGGCGCCGTCATTGCTTCTGTGTTTGAAGAGATTTATTCAGTATTACTGACCAACGCCGTCTCCACGCATACTGCGATGAAGATTTTTGAAAAACAATGGCAGGTTGTGCTCCGTGCTCTTGAGAAGTCTTCCGACCCGAAAACTCTTTCACGAGTGCTGGAAGGCGTTGCTGATGTATTCAAAGAAATTCCTGTTAAAAGAAGTCTTGCCGATACGCCGGTTATCTTTTTTGCCGGTGAGATTTTCGTCCGCCATGACGGCATTTCCAGACAATATCTGTTGGAAGAGCTTGCCAAACGAGGCTTTGCCACAAAAGTCGCCTCTTTGCCGGAATGGATTTACTATACAGATTGGTGTGTTCAAAACGGTGCGTCAGCGGATTATGTTTCTGTTCGAGGTCGCCTTGCCCTTTTATTCCGAAGCAAAATTATGAAGCAATATGAGAAGGTCTTACGCAAGGCTATTTTACCCTCTAATCTTTGTCGGGATAAAATGGAGGATGTAAACCATGTTATGGAGAATACGACCCATTTGATTAATCCCATGCTCGTAGGAGAAGCGATACTTACGATTGGAACGGCTTTAACGGATATTGTCGATCATTACTGCGGTGTCATTGCAATCGGTCCCTTCGGCTGCATGCCGAATCGTCTTGCGGAAGCCATTCTGACACGAGAAATGAACATGGACGGTAAAAAGGGCATGGGAAAGAATGGGCCGCAACGGTTACTACTTGAACAACGGATACATGAACTTCCTTTTATGGCTATAGAAAGTGACGGGAATCCATTCCCGTCCATTATTATGGCTAAATTGGAAGCATTTATCCTTCAGGCCCAAAGGCTTCATGAGGAAATCAGAAACGCGAATTTGTCGAACTCTGCAGATAACCTGATTGGATTGGAATAACGGTGAACAGTAAGGCATGCCCCATCGGAAATAAATTATTATGTTGATCGAATGACAAAATTATCATACTTTTATACACGACGATAGGAGAATCGAAAGTATAAATGGTATTGTATCTCTATCCCTCTTCAGAAATCCTGTTTGCGGACAGGGGATTATTTATGAATAATTGGGGAAGGAAACCTTGCGAGCTGCCGGGATTGCGGATGGAAAGTGAATTCGCAAGCAAGCGCAAACCCTTTCGTGTACCTTCAGTGCCGCATGAAGGAGAATGCTCGCTCACATGAGTCAAGCAAAGATTTGACCCCCTTTATTTTTTAGGAAATAAGTTGTAAAAAGAAAAATCTGGATATTTGTTTCCCCTACAAACAAATAAATTTATGAGGCTGAAAAAACTGAAGATAACTATTTGTAATCTATTTTAGAGTTCCCCATCAAATCAAGGGCAGTATCTTTTATCTTTAGCCAATTCTAGTGCTTTACACATTCCCAATTCACAAGCTTTTTGTGCATCAGAGCAGCCAAGTTTTTTATTCCCCTGCATTAAATAAGCAAGGCTTCGGTTGTTATAGGCATGGGCTTCTTTCGGTTTCAGGCTAATGGCTTTATTGTAATCATCAACGGCTCGCTGATACTGGTTCATCCTAGTATAAGCATCACCCCGGTTATTATAAGCCAAGAAATAATCAGGTTTGAGGCTGATGGTTTTATTGAAATCTTCAATAGCAAGCTGATGCTGACCTAGTTTACCGTAATCATTTCCTCTGTTGAAGTAAGTTAAGAAATCATTTGGGTTCATATTGATGGCTTTGTTAAAGTCTTCAATGGCTCGCTGATACTGGCTAAGCCCATCGTAGGCATTTCCCCGAATGACGTAGACATCGGCATAATTTGGGTTGAAGCTTATGGCTTTATTGCAATCCTCAATGGCTTGCTGATACTGGCCTAGTTGAGCGTAAGCAAGACTTCTGTTGTTATAGGCTACGACATAATCCGGTTTTAGGTGGATGGCCTTGTTGTAGTCCTCGATAGCCCGTAACTGCTGACCAAGTTCGGCGTAAGCAAGACCTCTGTTTGAGTAGACATCAGCATATTCCAGTTTTAGGGTGATGGCCTTATCAAAGTCTTTGATGGCTTGCTGATACTTACCGAGTTTATGGTAAGCAATACCTCGTTTGTTGTAGACATCGGCAAAATCAGGTTTGAGGCTGATGACTTTATTATAATCCTCAATGGCAAGTTGGTACTGGCTAAGGTCAGCGTAAGCAAATCCCCGACTGGTGTAGAGCATGAAATAATTCGGTTTTAGGTCGATTGCTTTGTTAAAGTTTTCAATAGCTCGCTGATACTGGCCAAGATTAGCGTAAGCAGTTCCCCTATTGGCGTAGGCCAAGAAAGAATCCGGTTTCAGGCTAATGACTTTGTTAAAGTCTTCAATAGCTCTTTGATACTGACCAAGTTTTCTGTAAGCATCCCCACGGTTGTAATAGGCATCGACATCATCCATTTTTAATTTGATTGCCTTATCGTAATTCTCGATAGCGAGTTGATACTGACCGAGTTTTGCGTAGTTAAGCCCTATTTTACAATAATCCTCCGTTTCACCGATTGCAGAGGAACAAAGAAAGATAAAAACAAGAAAGATGAAAATGATAATTTTGCGCATAAATCTCCCTTTATAAACTAATGCATATTTTTAAAGATGCTTTTGCATATAATAACTTAAGAGCGAATTCAATCAATAATATGGGTTGAAAACTTGCATTTTTGTCAAGGTTGAATATTTGTGGATTCAGGCTTGCAGGTTGAAACCTAGCATAAAATTACAGAAATGAAAACAAGGATTTCAGGAAATACTAAACAAAATTGCGATCATGAAACCGGCTGAATTGTTTAGCTCGCTTACCACCCAGAGCCACGCGAAGAGGTTTGCCAGCTTGCGAATTGAAGTTCTCCCAAGGCTTGACACGGAGAATCTAATTTCCCCCGGTTGTAGTTACGAGCTGTCTCTTAAATCGGCGTGGTGATCCTAAAGTAGGGCGCGTTTCCCTAAACGCGCCGCTTCGGACTGTTCGGGGAACAGTCCCTACAATATCAATCTCCTTACGTCTTGCCAGCGCGTAAGACCTCAAACATTGTTCACACTCTCCATATCCATAATTAACTTTGAGCTTTCGTAGTTCGGGCCTTTAGGCCCGCGAAACGCGCGCAACTAAAGCAACGCGCCACATTATATCTTTATCCACCTCCGTCACTCAAGTGACACCTCCGCCTGCGGAGGATATGCAAGGACAAATTTTGCTATTGCGACACAGTTAATGGCTGCTTTTGTGTCCCCCGCTGGCGGGGGCAGGGGGTGGAATTTCTTTGTTTCCTCCCCCGTCGCTTCGCGACACCCCCTCTAAAGGGGGACATGCTGTGATATTTTTATAGTTGCAATGTTTTTCTAAACTTGTATTATTCTCTCACGTTATAAAATAAGTTAATATAACGCACAGGTTGTGAATGAAACGGTCGAGTCGAAAAGACTTGACCGAACTTGAGCCATGTTTCTGGTAGTCGTAGGGCGTTGCTTTAGCTGCGCCGAATTAAGCGGGTCTGAAGACAAGGCCTTCGTTTTTACAGGTGATACCGTCCACTTCCTTCGGCTAATTTTGTTGGCAGCGTCGTCGGCTTCCTCAACGTATGTTAATATACGTCTCCGGAGCCTCTTCCTTGCCGCCTCGTTATCCTTTGGAATTGAAGCGGTATAAAGTTTTAGTGGTGATATCGTCCACCTACTGCGCTCGAATTCCGACCGAATTCCCCTTGAAGCAGAATGATTGTCCCCCTTTGGAGGGGGTGACGCGAAGCGACGGGGGAGGAAACAAGTGAAGAGGTTGAAACAAAGAATTTCCACCCCCTTAATCCCCCGCCAGCGGGGGACAGGAAATATAAGATTGCCACGACGCCCCAGAGGCATCTCTAATGACAAAAAGGAAAGTAGGGCGCGTTTCCCAAACGCGCCGCTTAGGATCGTTCGGGGAACAGTCCCTACAATATCAATCTCCTTACGTCTTGCCAGCGCGTAAGACCTCAAACATTGTTCACACTCTCCATATCCGTAATTAACTTTGAGCTTTCGTAGTTCGGGCCTTTAGGCCCGCGAAACAGGCGCAGCTAAAGCAACGCACTACATTATATCTCTATCCACCTCCGTCACTTAAGTGACACCTCCGCCTGCGGAGGATATGCGAAGGGGTTTGCTTGCTTACATGAGTCAAGCAAAGATTTGCCCCCCTTTTTTTCTTGACAAATTAGTTGACATATAGTTATCACAAATATTTTCATATCATTGTTATTACATGATTAATTAGTGACATATTTTGTGACATAATACTTGACAAAACGCTATATATTAATATATATATGTAATATTCTGATTTAGAATATATTGCTAATATTTGTGACATAAAACATTATATGATTATTTATAAGTACTTGTAATTTTATATTATAAAGGTGACAAAATCATGGACAATAATTGCATAAAAAAAATTATGACATTTAAATCTGGAAATTTTACATTTAGTGCTAAATATAATGTATCTGAATTAAATAATCTTCTTTTTAAGGCACAGGTATTATATTCAGCATTATCTGGCGTACCCAGGCTGCCAGAATGGTCAACCTATTTAGAAGAGGAGCTAATTCGCCGGTCAATTTTTAGTACTGCCGCTATAGAAGGAAATCCCCTAAAAGAGGAAGATGTCGGTAAAATAATTAAACAAACAGATTTAGGAACAAACAATAATGAAGCGACTCAAGCTATTATAAACCTGAAGGATGTTTATAACTATATTAAAACAATTAAACCAACGAAGGACGCTACTATACTTAGCGACGATTTTATTAGAGAAGCCCATCGTATTATTACAACTGGATTAAACAATACCGATAATCTGCCCGGCAAATACAGAAATCACCTGGTAAAAGTTGGCAATAATAAGCATGGCGGCATATATATTCCTCCTAAATGTCTGCCAGACATCGAAAATTTAATGAAGGAATTTGTGGAATGGATGAATTGCAAAGAGGTGATAGAATTAGATGTTTTTATTAGAGCCGCATTAGCGCATTATCATCTCGGATTGATCCATCCTTTTGGTAATGGTAACGGACGAACCATAAGAATAGTTGAAGCAATGTTGTTAAGAACTTCAGGCATTAAATATGTGCCCACGATGTTATCAAATTACTATTATAGAAATATTGATGATTATTACTTTACTTTTTCAAATACACTAAAAAATCCAGATCATGATGTAACTCCATTTATTAAATTCATGTTGGACGGCGTAATTGAATCACTAAATGAAATTAAAGATAATATATATTTTAGAATTAGATTATTATTATTGCGTGATTATTGTGCTTTTTTAAAAGATAAAGGAAGTATAACTCAAAGGCAACAAGATCTTTTAAGTATGTTATTAGAAATACCCAAATCTATCACTTTAAAAGACCTGCTTAATACCTCTCCGTATAATTCATTATACAGGGATGTAAGTGAAAGAACAGCAAGAAGAGATATATCTAATTTATTAAATATGGATATATTGCTACAAAAAGAAAATGGTGAATACGACTTGAACACACATGTGGTTGATTAAAAATTTTTTATTTCAAACTGAGACACTACCAAGATATCAATAGTCTTGACAAGCTATGTCAGGTCAAATTACGTTTAGGGTAAATAATTATTGAGTAAATGTGTTTATGGGAAAATAAATTATGGTTTGTCAAGTTAACAATTCCGTTAATTTATGAAAGATGACAGGTAATGCTAGATATCGCTCGCTTACGTAAGCAGCACGCGAAGGGGGTTGCTTGCTTACATGAGTCAAGCAAAGATTTGACCACCTTTTCTCTAACATAAAATTACAGAAATGAAAACGAGTATTTCAGGAAGAAAACCGCAGGAGCCACCTACCAATCCATAGTATTTGACAGTTGTCTGAATTGCGGACTACGGGTGGAAAGATAGGTAATTCATTGGTTTGATTTAACTTGGCTATGGAATAATTATTTTTCTATAATTCCTATAACTGTTTGTAAATTATGGACCAAGACCTTTTTTTCCAATGAGCTAACTTTTGTAAGATCGATGTCTGCTTCTTTTAGGACAAAACCTTTTGGTGTAATGCTAAGATATTTATCTGCAATTATATTTGATTGAAGTCTTTTAAAAATACTCTCAATCTCAGAGCCTTCTATATTAATTTTATTGATTTTCCACTTTTCATCCTCTCTAACAACTGTGATGAATTTTTTCAAAGACTTTTGCTTATTCTTTTTGAAGAAATTTAGAAAACTTAGACCAAATGTTGTTTTTTCCTTGGGAACAAATTTTACACTTACTTTAACCTCATTGGAGGTCAGGTACGGAATCCATGTATTTTCTCTTTCGATCTCTATTGAGTAATCAGGATTTTCCATAAGATCGAAATATTCGAGCATCGCAAGTTCCAGTATAAAATGAAACTTCATGGTTTCATTCAACGATTTATAATTTATTTTTGCTTGCTCAGAGTATGACTGCATTACGGCAGAGTAGTTGCTCGACAATATATTTTGAATAAAGTCCTTTGTATTATCAGGGACATTATTATTGACGCCTAATGCAGATACATAGAACAGAATCAAAATCAGACAAATACATGCACTTGCAATAATGATTTTTTTTGGAAAACTAATTTTTAACATATATTCCCTTTTCTTTAAATCAACGATTTAAACGAATTGTCTCACAACAAGACTACCCAAGTGATTGACCTTACTCTGCAATACATACTAAGTTCAAGTTGAATCTATTCTCCTATAGCACAGTTTGGTGTTCGTTGACAAATTAATATAGAAACGTATGGCGTAAATGTATTTATAGGAAAGTAAATTATGGTTTGTCAAGTAAACAATGCCGTTAATTTATGAAAGATGACAGGTAATGCTAGATATCGCTCGCTTACCACCCAGAGCCACGCGAAGGGGAATGCTTGCTTACATGAGTCAAGCAAAGATTTGACCCCTTTTTTTAACACCAAACTATTTTATAGTTGCAATGTTTTTCTAAATTTGTATTATTCTCTTACGTTATAAAATAATATAATATAATGGACAGGTTGTGAATGAAGCGGTCGAGTCGAAAAGACTTGACCGAACTTGAGCCATGTTTCTGGTAGTCGTAGGGCGTCGCTTTAGCTGCGCCGAATTAAGCGGGTCTAAAGACCCGAACTACGAAAGCAATGCAAAAGATAAGATTGCCACGGCTCCCAGGGGTCGCCTACAATGACATCAGGGAAGTAAGGCGCGTTTCCCAAACGCGCCGCTTAGGATCGGCAGGTGTTCGATCCCTACATTAATATATTTTTATTAGAATCATGGGATTGCCACGAACACTCACGTGAACTCGTAATGAAAGGACAAGAAAGGGATGGAGGCGGGATTGAATACTGAAAATCAGGAAAATCGGGACACCCCAAAAGAAAAGAAAAGCCAGTTTAAACTTCTAGCCTCAAGGAGATTCGCGCCTTTTTTCTGGACGCAGTTCCTGGGCGCTTACAATGACAATGTGTTCAAGAATACCCTTGTGCTTTTCATTGCCTATAAAATGGGCAGCCGGATGGCGGCAAAATCGGACATTCTCATAAATCTGGCGGCAGGTCTGTTTATCCTGCCGTTTTTCTTTCTATCGGCAACAGCGGGACAGATCGCCGACAAATACGAAAAATCCATGCTGATGAGATACATCAAAGTTGCCGAGATTATCATAGCGGTTATGGCCGCCTTCGCCTTTTATTATAAAAACGTTACCGGCCTCATGTTTCTTCTTTTTCTTCTGGGATGCCAGGCCGCCTTTTTCGGGCCTGTCAAGTACAGCATCATTCCCCAGCATCTCACTAACAAAGAGATCGTGGGAGGCAATGCCATGGTGGAGGGCGGCACTTTTCTTGCCATCCTCATCGGAACCATTTCCGGCGGATTCATTACACAGATGGATAACGGAAAGATATGGGCCGGTCTAATTCTTACGGCTGTTGCCGTGACGGGATGGCTGACAAGCCGGATGATTCCCTATGCCGCGCCCGACTCGCCGGGATTGAAGCTCGATATTAATCCCGTAACCCAGACATGGAAGACCATGAAGATATCCATGGAGAAGCAATCGGTATTCCTGTCGATACTCGGGATCTCGTGGTTCTGGGCGCTGGGTCTTGCGTATTTAAGCCAGTTGCCGAATTACACGAGAAATATTCTGCACGGCTCTGAACAGGTGGTCACGCTTTTACTG
>Ga0074045_10003469_pt1 | contig 14217 bp, 17 predicted proteins | sample BogForMeECP23OM2_FD_94442 | JGI IMG/M metagenome (GOLD analysis project Ga0074045, IMG submission 94442) | Bog forest soil microbial communities from Calvert Island, British Columbia, Canada - Bog Forest MetaG ECP23OM2 | ecosystem: Environmental > Terrestrial > Soil > Wetlands ... | reverse complement strand
GCCGGCATGTTCCTGGATTTCTGGTGCCGTCAAACCATGCGATCCCGCATCGAGCCGATGAAGAAGATCGCCCGAACGTTGCGCGCTCATCGCGAGCTGCTGCTCAACTATTTCAAAGCCAGACAGCAAATTTCCAGCGGTGTGGTTGAGGGACTAAACAACAAAGCGAAAGTAACCATGAGAAGATCCTATCCTTTCCGGCTACCGCGCACAGCAAGACGTTTTCCGTTGTCTTTCGTGAGCGTCCCCCGCCAGCCAGATACGCAACGAAGCCTTGCACAATCTTCGTCATGATCTCGGGCAGGTGATAGTTGCCCAACTTCGGAATGATGTGCGCGCGTAGATGTGATTCCGCCGCCCGCGTTGTGGTGCCCTTCAGGTTGACCGCGATGTTGGTCCGCCACTCTTCGACAAATTCCGCAAGCGTCAGACCGATTCTCGGCGGCAACTTCTTGGCTGCGTCATTCTCTTTGTCCAAGTACGGCTGAAACTGTCTCCAGGCACTACGTTCCGAACGCTCGCTTACGAGTCCAAGAGGCTGCCAGCCTTGCTCCGTAGAAAAAGTAGTTAACTCTCGATTAGTTCTCGGAAAAGTGCTCGTACGGTTGATCTGTAAAGCTATATACGGGACGTACCACAAGGTGGAAGCGGAAAGCTGTTCCAGATTGTGACCACTTTGATGACGGCTAGGATAATTTGAGCGACCTGTTGACTCAGGTTGATGAGTCAGATAGACTCCTCACATGGCTAAACGGCTGCAAGTGATCATGAAGGATCCGGAATACCGAGAGGTTCAGCGCGCCGCGCGTTCACGCCATATGTCGATCGCCGAGTGGGTTCGGCAAGCGCTGGATCTAGCCCGCCGCCGCGAGCCTGTCGGCAGCGTAAGCAAGAAGCTCGAAATCATCCGCGCGGCAGCACAACATGATTATCCTGTGAGTGATATCGACGACATGCTCGCCGAGATCGAGAGGGGATACGGAACGGGCGCGCATCCGTGATTCTGGTCGACTCGAATATTCCCATGTATTTGGTTGGCGCTCCTCATGCCCACAAGAGCGACGCGCGACGATTGCTCGAAAAGGTGGTCAGCGAGCGCCAGAGCCTGGTTACGGACGCCGAGGTTCTCCAGGAACTTTTACACCGCTACGCCGCTATCGACCGCCGCGACGCAATCCAGCCTGCGTTCGACGCTCTGTTGGGCATCGTGGATCAGGTGCTGGCTGTTGATCGGTCCATCGCGGAGCGTGCCAAACAAATTGTCTTGGGGTATCGGCAGTTGTCTGCGCGCGATGCGGTGCATATCGCCGTCATGGAACACCATGGAATCGAGCAAATCATGACTTTCGATTCAGGGTTTGACGGCTTCCCTAGTATTACACGTCTGTCATGAAGAGTTAAGAACAAAGCGCTGACGCGACCTGCTGATTCTGGAGCGGGCGATGGGGAATCGAACTCACGTCCGAAGCATGGGAAGCTTCTTCGCCGAAGGATAATTCCAGCCGCGTACCGGAATGTTGGTGATGGTCTCGGCGCCTTCGATGACATGGTGAAACCATGCAAGCACTAATGAAAAAAAAGCCACTTCCATGTAAGCCAGCATCCGTTTCGATTTCCACCACCCCTTCCATCGCATGCTCCAGAATATTCTCAACAGGACTACCGTCACTTGAATCAGTATTCTGGAAAGAAATCTGCTTTAGAATCCTCGAGGAGAGCATCGGCTCGAGTGGGAGATGGCTAGAAGCAAGTGGACGAGCACGCTAAAAACAACCTTGATGAAATGTGCAAATTAAACAGATCATAGTGCGATCACCCTGACCACAAGCTCGAACCCGATGATCTGACCTCCACCACCCTAGGGTTCAGCACGCCTGAGTACGCTAAACGATTCGCGAAGGCTTTTAAACGCGCGGTCGAGCTCTGCGGTGGAAGGCAGTCAGCCTTTTTGTTGTGCGGAAACCGGAAGCAAAAACAACTGTTTTTTTTGTAGATCATTTCCGTCCGAACAAAAAAGCTGGCAACGTCAATGCTCCTCAGTCTCGAGAGGCTACGGTTACCCAGACTTCATGAGTCGAGGAACCGCGGGCGTAGCTGACCGGAACTCGCGTTCCCGGTTTAAGAGCTGCCACTGCCGTTTGAAATTCCTTGCCTTTGATCCGCAATCCATCGAGCGTCAAAATTACGTCTCCCACGTGTATTCCCGCTAGCGCTGCCGGACCTTGCGCGGTCACGTTGGTCACCAACGCTTCTTCACTATCGTCTTTCGTGGAGACTCCTATCCAGCCGACGGGCTTCTGTGTCGAGCGTGTTGATACTCGATCTGTAGCCGATTCTTTTGGCCTGTCGGGGATTGTCGGCGGGTCTGCTGTGCTCATTTCATTGGGTCCCCCGGCCAACTCGGCATTCAAGGTGATCGAACCACCGAAAAAATCCATTATGCGAGTCCAGTTTTGAAACCCCGATTTCTTGATGGTTATGATGTGCTTTCCGGCCGTGACATTTATGGTTGAGGGAGTGTTACCGACGAAATCCTCATCGACGAAGATGTCAGCTCCAGGGACGGTGGAACTTACGCTCACGGTGGAGGTGACCACTGGTGATTGGGCCGGAGAGGGATTGATTGCGGTCGTCTGAACTGCGGATGGGACGGTCGGCTGAGCAGTGTCGAGGGAACTCTGAGGTGTGCTTGAGGAAGTTTCACTTCGCGCCGATTGTGCGTTATCTAATGGCCTGATGGTAACCACAGCCCAGCCCTTTCCTCTAGATGCCAGTCTTTCCTTCTCTCTTTGGCTAATCTGTTCCATCGCGTCCTTAAGCAGCGACGTGGAAGCTGAGGTCAAATCAGTACGGTTGTGATTATGAAGAGGTGCGATAGGCACGAAACTTCCTTTGCCCTCGCTTGTTTGTAACTTCCAAACTGCCAACCATCCATCCGCCACATCGTACTCCTTCGCCCCTGAGTTTGAGTGATTGACAGGCACGCTGGTACTGGTGGTGCCGGAAACGGTGCTTGTGTTGCCATTCTGATCCGTTATGGTCGCGTTCAAATCTCCGTTGACCCGCGCAGTTGCTTCATAACTGTAAGTGTACGGTTCACTCACCAAATGCTCGCCCCAGACAATCGCGTAGAGTGGCTCATCGGCTGGAGCCTGAGCGCCATTTTCAACGTAACAAATTCCCGCATACTTGTTCCGGTTGCCATACTTCTCGTACCAACTCCTCTGCGGTTCATTCATCTTCAATACCGAGCGGTGAACGGTGACTTCATCATTTTCGAGTACTGAGAAATACACGACACAAGGGGCAGGCTGTTCGTTCGCCTCGATCTTACCGACGGCTAGGAGTAGTGTTGCCAGACATCCGATGGGCTTAAGGTTCATGGGCGGAAGAACTAGCTGCACACCGAGGCGATAACAACAACGGGGACACAAAATAATCGTATTCCTGCGACCCTTCCAGGTCAATCAATCCCTTGTTGCCATTTGTTGCAATGGTTGGCGGTCGCATACGGACGGGAGCGGCCCGGACAATTCCTTATCCTTTGGTCTTCAGCATACTTCAGCATGCCCCTTGCAACTGCCCCAGAGTCAGGTCGTACATGAAAAAACCGTATTCAGAACCCATAAACCGGTACCTTGGTCTGGCTGATTCTTATCGAGTTACAACGGCTGATAAAAGAGGGTTTCGGAACCCTTACCCGGGACTTCCTTATCCGGGACTTCCGATGGAAGTCTGAAAGATTGCCAAAACAACGAAGTAGACGGCGGTGCAACTGCCCCTGCATACTCCTCGAAAATCAGTGTCAGATAGTATGATCTGCCGTTCGGTGATCGGCAGACTAATCGCTGCGCCCCTAACGAGTGCCTGGAATCCAGTGTCCGATGCACACCTGCAGGTGAGCGATTAGAGCAGGAAGAGGGAACGTTGGTGTTCTTCCAGGAACTTTTCTCTCTCCTTGCGGGAAGTTATCAAGGGCAACACTGGTAGAACGAAGGAAGCGGGTCATCTGCGCAGCTTATGGGGACGTGTTGGTACATCTGGTTCTGCGCATCGGTTTTCGGCCCGGAGGTATGGGATGCTTGTTAATGACCGACTGCGTGCCATTCGTGAATCTAAACGACTGTCGCAGGCGGACTTAGGAGAGCGGTTGGGCCTATCAGTTTTTTACATATCTTCAGTTGAGAACAGCTATACGCCCCCGACGATCGAGCTGCTAGAAGAGTGGACGCAGGCGCTTAGGGTCTCGTTCCGCGAGCTATTCTATGACGGAGAAAAGCCGCCGCCGCTTCCTAATCTACCGGGGCGTCTAACTGCCGACGATATCGCTTCGCCACCTCAGAAATAACAGTCACAGTCAAAACAAGAGTCATGCCGTAGAGCAGATCGACGCCGGTTGGTAAAGACCCATCCTTGATAGCCAATACGAAGAGGTCCACGGTTCACAACGAGAATCGATGGCTCGCCAGAAACCGTTTTCGACCTGATTGCCGACCTGCCGAATTATGGCCGCTGGCTGCCGTGGCGCCCAGAATGAAGACGGACATGACCCCGGCATCGATCAGCGAAGTGGTGCGCCGGCGCGCGCTTCGACCGAACACAGAGAGATTTTGCTCTCCACATGGAAGCGCGCATCAACGAAGCTTCCATCGATGACGAGGAGATCGAAGATGATCGCCTCCGTCTGATCGTCTGATCTTCACCTGCTGCCATCCCGCTCTGCCTCCCGAAGGACAGGTTGCGCTCACCCTGCGCGAAATCTGCGGCCTGACCACGGAGGATTGCCCGGGCATTTCTCGTTACGCCGGCAACGCTCGCCCGACGCATCGTGCGCGCGAAGGCTGTCATCCGCGGTAAGGCAATTCCTTACCAGGTGCCAGTCTCCCAGGAATTATCGGCCCGGTGAGGAGCTGTCCTCCAAGTCGTGGATCTGATTTTCAACGAAGGGTATTTGGCCGAAACGACAAGCGCCGAACTCAGCCGCGAGGCGATCCGTCTGGGCAGACTCCTGCTGCTCCTGCTCGACCTGCTCCAGGAACCCGAGGTGATGGGCCTGTTGGGGCTCATACTGCTGCAGGAGTCGCGCCGCGCCGCCAGAACCTCTCCCGACGGAGACTTGATCCTGCTGGAGCAGCAGGATCGGTCGTTGTGGAACAGGGACCAGATCGCCGAAGGCATCTCGCTCACCGAAAGCGCTCTTCGATCGCGCCGCTTCGGTGCCTACACTCTGCAGGCGGCCATTGCGGCCGTTCACGCCGAGAGTTCCTCGGCGGCGTCCACGGACTGGCGCCAGATTACGCAGCTCTACGACCGGTTGCTTCGGATTCAGCCATCCCCGGTCGTGGAACTGAACCGCGCGGTGGCCGTTGCGATGCGCGAAGGTCCGGAGCGGGGTCTTTGTCTTATCGATGACTTGCTGGCGCGCGAGCAGCTCTCCCACTATCACCTCGCGCACTCTGCCCGTGCGGATCTGTGTCGCAGATTAGGGCGGATTCCGGAGGCCCGTGCTTCGTATGAGAAGGCGCTCGTCCTGGCGCGGCAGGAACCGGAGCGCCGTTTTCTCGCGAGGCGGCTCGAGGAATTGAAATAAAAATAGTTCGCCTCTGCTGTCGATTTTTTCTGGGCGCGACGACTATAGGATGAACGATCCAGCGCGCAAGGCTCTGCTGCTGGTTCCCACCAGGAGGAGAAAAACAATGAAACACATCTGTTTTGGAAACTTCGAGAAAGGCAAACGCGAAGGCATGACCGGCCGGCCAGGAAGCCGCCATTTCTAACGCCCTTGGGACTTCGAACTAGGTATTACCATTCACTCCTTGGATGGTTCCCAAAGCTCGATCTGATTGCCATCTGGATCTTTAAGCCATGCAAAGTTCCCGTAGGGATATTCGGCGGTCTTTTCGATTGCCACGCCCTTGCTCTTAAGATGGCTGAGGACTTCTCCCATGTTCTTGACTAGATAATTAATCTTACCCGTGCGTGGCTTATCTTTGATGTCTTGATCAGTAGGCATAATCGCCCACGCTATCGTTCTCTTGATCTCCGGATTTTCAAGATCCCTATATTCGAACGATGTATAAATTGAACTGCACTCAGTATCTTCGCCCTCAGGAACTATTCCGAGGCAATCGCGATACCAAGTTGCCAATCGCTTTGTATCGTTAGAAAACAGAAAAGCGCCGCCAATTCCGTTAATCATAAGTTCCTCCCTTAAGCAGTGACTCGTTTATTGTCCTTTGTTTCGATCATCCCAGACTTTCGGCTCCCAGAGTTCGAACTCCTCATCTCTGCCGGTTTCCGAACCGGCAGGCATAGGTCCAATTCGAAATGCGACCAATCCGTCGCGCTTTCTTTGTCTAAGAAAATCTCAAGTGCTGGCGCATGCTCGGGCTCGTAGGCGCTATTGATAAGCCAATCTCTGTAAAGGTAGTCCCAAGCCGTAGCTACCTTATGGATATCGCCGGAAACCTTTATGACGGCGTATCGCATGGCTGGCAGTTTCAATTTCGACATTCCTTGCATGCAAGCGAAGGGAAAAGACGACGCAAGACAGACCTCATATCGATAAAGATGTTTTGGGGTCACGTGAGGATCGTCCACCGTCATTCCGAAAAGAATTCCTTGCGAAAAAATATCCTGGGATTTGGCCCATTCGATCACTGTCTTGAGGGCGGCAAGTACTCTGTCCAGTTCGAAGGCATTTGTAACCCGAATATAGGCGACTTGCCTTTCGGGAATGTCGATCAATCTCACTGGGAAAGCAGCTCTCTTTTCTTCCGCGCTCATCGGGAGACCATATTCCTGTTCCGGGGAGAGTTCTTTGCAAATCTTGCTCTTTTTGATCTTGCCGCTTTTTCGAAACTGACTTGGCGAAGTATCGTAGCCGGATCGGAAGGCACGTGAAAACGTGGCCGATGACGAAAAACCGCAATCTAAGGCTATATCGGTCAGGCTTTGGTCGGAATAACGAAGAAGACGAGCAGCCTTTTCAAGACGAAGCCGATTCGTAAAATTATTTAGGGTTTCGCCAGAAACCGCTCTAAAAATCCGATGGAAGTGAAATTCCGAGAAGCAAGCAACATTAGCAAGCTCAGCCAGCTTCACCGGGCGATCCAGATTCCTGCGAAGATAGTCAATGACCCGATCAATTCTTTGGGCATATTCGCTGTTGGCCTTGGTCTTTGCGCTTGGCACGGATTCTATTGACATTGTGTCGTAGATATACCCCAATTGGCCGTATGCCGTCAGCATAAAAGTCTGACTGCTATTCGTCGTCAAGCGTCTCGGTCCGCTCTGCGGCCTGGCGCATACGACGAAACTAGGACGATGATTCAAGGGCTGGTCATTTTCAACCCACAACCCAACTCACAATTCGCGTAGCCTTGTATGACTTGCGCTGCGTTTGGCAGTCCCCGCCTGTCTTGTAAGTTGCTGTAAGACCCACTCACGCCTGGCGCGGCAGGAACCGGAGCGCCGTTTTCTCGCGAGGTGGCTCGAGGAATTGAAATAAAAATAGTTCGCCTCTGCTGTCGATTTTTTCTGTGCGCAACGACTATAGGATGATCGATCCAGCGCGCAAGGCTGTGCTGCTGGCTCGCACCGAGAGGAGAAGAACAATGAAAAACATCTGTTTCGGATACTTCGAGAAAGGCAAACGCGAAGGCATGACCGAGGGCGAGCAACACGCGATGTTCGACACATGCTTTGAATACAACGACCATCTTCGCGCCAACGGGCATTGGGCTGGCGGGGAAGCGCTTGAGCCTCCGGAAACCGCCTTGACTCTGTATTGGAAGAACGGCAAAGTCGCAACTACGGGCGGTCCCTATGCGGAAACCAAGGAACAACTCGGTGGCATTCTCGTCCTTGAGGCGCGGGACATGAATCATGCTGTACAGCTCATGGCGCAGCATCCGGCCCTGAAGTACGGCAGCGTTTTCGAGATTCGGCCAGCAGCGGACTTGAACGAAATGATGAAGGCAAGTGAGCAGCGACGGCGCGACAGAACGCTGCACGCTGAAGACGGCCTGACTGAAAAAGGATCCGCGACGCCGGACAAGTCGCCCGCCCTCACACAAAGAAATTACAGAGAAAGCCGGTGAAACGAAAGAAAATGCACAGCATTTTATTGAGCGCATTCATGCTCGTCGCGGCCCTGAGAGCGCCCTGGCCTGCTGCCGCAGTCTCCGCAATATTCTGTGAGCGTAGTGCAAGGCGAACCGTCGGTCGTTGCCTTCGGGGTCGGGCTGATGATTTTCAGCAATGGACGGAGAGCGCCAGCAGCCAGCCTTTGAGAAGACTCATCACTGGTGCAAAGGGATTCAGATGTCCCAATCTGGAACTAATGTCAGGCGTGCAATCGCCGATATGACATTTGAAGATGCAGTAGTGAGGGGTAGTCTCATGAGGTTTTCCATTTTCGAGACCTCCTGGTAATGCGGGGCTCCACCATTTTACATTTTTCGTTTCTGAGGCCTTTGTAGCAAAGTTCAAGTCCTCGACCCGCAGACCAATGATCTCCGAGGCACGGAGGCCAGAAAGAGCGAGGAACGAGAAGAACCCATGCGAAATCTTCCGACCGTCGAAATGCGCCAGAATTCGGGCGTCCGGTCTTGTCAGTCGACGATAAGTAAGGGATAATCAGCATGTAAGGGGGCATCAGAGAAGTAAGGAGCGTACGATGTTGCATTCCACGGTGACGAGCAAGGGACAGACGACCATTCCCGGGAAGATTCGAAAAGCGTTGCGAATCAAGCCAGGCGACAAGCTAGAGTACGTAGTGGAGGGGGATCACGCCACCATTCGCGTGCATCTGGGTACGCGATCGCTCAAGGGCGTGCTGGCCAGTGAGAAGGGTAAAGGGATGTCCTTCGCCAAAATCCGCGAGGCCGCAGCAAAGGCAGTCCGTCGTCGAGAAGGCACCCGGTGAGCAAACGAAGGCTTCTCGACACCAATCTGATCGTTCGCTATTTAGTGCAGGACCACGAAAGGCACGCCAAGGCCGCGGGAAAGCTGTTCGATGCCTGCGACCGTGGCGACGTGGTGATTGTGGTCTTGCCCGCTGTTCTAGCCGAGTGTGTGTTTGTGCTGGAGTCTTTCTACGAGCATCCACGGGGAGATATCGCATCGGCGCTCGGCAGGCTCATCTCAAGTCCCGGTGTCGAAATCACCGGTGCGGCGATTCACCTCGATGCCTTGGCTCGTTATCGAAAGACAAGGGTCCATTTCGTGGATAGCCTGATCGCCGCGACTGCCGCGGCTGAAAACACACCGGTAGCGTCCTTCGATCAGGACTTTCGCAAGTTCACCGACGTTCGTGTGGAGACCCAATAATTGAGTAGGGGCCAAAAAGAGGCAAGCTTAGTCAGAATAACCAGAGGGACGAGTCGAGGGCGCTCTTTTGCTTCTCTTCAGTAGGTTGCACGTCCACCGCTTAGATCGAAAACAGCACCGGTGGTGAAGGAATTTTCTTCCGATACAAGCCACGCGACCATGGAGCTCACTTCATCCACTTCCAGAAAGCGTCCGCGCGGAATGCGCGACAGCATGAAGTCAATGTGCTCCTGACTCATTTGCTCGAACAGGCGAGTACGCGCGGCGGCGGGAGTGATGCAGTTGACTGCGATATTCTTGTTCGCAGTTTCTTTTCCTAGTGATTTCGTGAACGCGATCACTCCAGCCTTTGAGGCGCTGTAGGCCGAGGCGTTCGCATTCCCTTCTTTGCCGGCAATGGAAGCCACATTCACGATGCGGCCGTAGCCCCGCTCCAGGAAATGGGGAATGATGGCGCTACAACAGAGAAAAACACCGGTCAGATTAATGTCGATCACCTGTTTCCATGCGTCCAGCGGATACTCCCAAGACTTGAGGTTCGGACCAGCGATACCAGCGTTTGCGACAAGGATGTCGATTCGGCCGTGTTTTTGCAAAGCGGACGCCGTGGCCTTTCTCACACTTTCAGCCGAGGCGACATCCACAACTTCACAAGACACATTGCCTCTAGTGCTTAGATCGGTTTGCGCTTTGTTCAAGAGAACTTCATCGCGATCCCAGAGCGACAGCGCCGCACCCGAAGCGATCAAACGGGAAGCAATCGAGAAGCCAATGCCTTGCGCTCCTCCGGTGACCACTGCTTTACGTCCCTTTAGATCAATCTGATTCATGATTCCTCGCAGGTGCTATCGATTTGGGCGTACGAATATTGGAACAGAATTGCGGTACTCCGTGGGCCTGGTTCCTGATGCGAAACAGTGCACCGGCCAGTTCGCCATCTTCATTCTCGTGTTGCCACCTGCCGATGTTACGTGGAGATCGCGATAGTCCTGACCAGCAAACGTGAGGCTGGATGTTTTGGGAGTTGGTAAACCAATCCTGCGATCAACCTCGCCGTTGGGACGCAGCCGAACAATTCCGCTTCCGCCCCACAGCGCCGTCCACAGCCCACCGTCCGCGTCCATCGTCATTCCATCTGGCATGCCATCCGCCTCAGTGAATCGCGCGAACAACTTCTGATTTTGAATTTCACCGGTCTCGATATCGTAATCAAAGATATAAATCTCATACGCGAACGAATCCGTGTGGTAGAAACTCTTGCAATCAGAATCGAAGGCCATTCCGTTTGAACAACCCACCTCCTCGAGAAGAAGATGACAAGAACCGGTAGGATCAACCCTGTAGAGCCTTCCTTTCCGTTCTGGAGTAGACATTGTGCCGCAGAATACGCGTCCGCGCGGGTCAGCGATCACGTCGTTGAACCGCGACGTCCGTTCGGCCGGAATCTCCGGAATGACTTCTTCCGGCAAGCCATCACGCCAGATAGCTACAGTCCCACGATCCATAAATAGGAGTAAAGACCCGTCCATTTGGATCGTGAAGCCACCTACCGGTCTGCCCTGGTAACATTGCTCGTGCTTTTCGCTCTTCGGGTCGTAACGAAAGAGCCGTCCGCTTGGAATATCGGTCCAGTACAGCCGTTGTTCCAGTTCGTGCCAAAGCGGATTTTCACCGGTCTCGCAAGCATAGTCCGCCACTATCTCGAAGGGATCGAATCCAGCACCAGTATCCCCACGTTGAAACAAAGCTTCCTCCTTATCCGGGTTGGCGTTGGTCAACGAATTCTATTCGAAACAGGTCGAAAAAAGAGGGGCCATGGAGGGGCAACAACGTTCCTGTGAATCCCGCTGATCAAGTGAGGCGGGGTTCCCACTGCCTCATAGGGGAACCACTTAAAAGTGCTGGCAGTTGGGCAGCAGCCGCGTCCAAGCGCCGAGTTAACCTTGGGGCGCCAAGCTAGCAGATCTTTCAAATCTCAGGCCTTCCTTTTCCCTCGGGGGCTGGGGATTCGAGCATCCGACCGAGTAGCCCGCAAGGAATGCGCAGGCACATCTGATGCCAAGCCGGTCCGGAGCTTTTGACCCGAGCGAAGGGACCTAACTTCAACCGTCAGGAGCACATGGCGCGCAACACTTTGGAGCAGCGAGGCGCCTCCCAAGTGATCTTTGGGCTACAGTCAGAAAAAACTTTCCAGAAGTGTGCAACAGAGATGCCGCGCCGAGAAATCACGGTTAACGGCGCTGGCTGGGGATTGCCCATTTGGTCTGCCGTTTGTGTGGCTTAGTGAACGCTTGTGAAATCAAGCGAGGTTCAGGTTCCGGCAGTTGCGATGCGCGCCGCAGGACAACTCACTTTGGCTACCACCTCCGTGCCCAGGCCGCTCGAGGAATGGATCACCAGGATGCCGCCTATGCTGCGCATACGTTCACGCATCGAAGCCAGACCGATGCCCGACGAGTCACGCAAGACCGAAGAATCGAATCCCTTTCCAGAGTCTTGAATCGTAAGGCATACGATTTCGCCCTTTCTCTGGACGAACACTTGCACGCTGCTTGCCCCGCTATGTTTTGAGGCATTGTTCAGTGCTTCCTGGGCGACCCTGTAGAGGCAACGAGCCACTTCCTCGGCAAGTCTATCGGCCTGTTCGTCGACTTCGAGGCTGACGACAATCCCGCTATGTTGAAAGACGTTGCCGCAAAGTTCGCTCAGGGCAGCGCGCAAACCCAGATGGTCGAGCTTGGTTGAATGCAGGTCGCGGCACATGTCGTGGATGGTCGAGGCCAGTTCCTGGAGGTGCAGACTTAAAGCAGCGGCCTTCTCGGCAAGGGTGCGGTTGCGGTCCGCATCAAGCTGTTGTGTCAAGCGCTCGATCTCCAAGCCCATCAGCACCATTCGCTGGCCAATGTCGTCGTGCAGTTCGCGACTGATGCGCAGGCGCTCCTCTTCCTGGGCGTGAAGTAGCCGCCCGGCCAGCTGCTCCAGTTCCACTTTCGTGCTCTGGACCTCCTCTTCTGCGACCCGTCTTTCTTTAATGTCTTCGACAATTCCCACGACCAGGGGCGGATCCGTTGTACCCGCATTGAGTAGGGAGATGGAAACCCGCGCCCACACCCATTCGTTGTTTTTGTGGCGGAAGCGCTTGTCCACTTGATACGCCGATCTGCGGCCGTCGCGTAGCTCCCCGAAAAGGGCCATTTCCGTCTGCTCATCCTCAGGATGAGTGAATTCGGGACAACGCATTCTCCGCAGCTCTTCTTCCTCGTACCCGAGCATGCGACAGAAGGCCGGGTTCACGTAGAAGATCTCGCCTTGTATGCTTTCAAGAGCTACGCCCACGGGGGCCTGGTCAACCAAGGCGCGAAATTCCCAATCGCTGTTCAGACTCCGACCTCCCTTAAAGGCGGCTCTTGAGTGCGACACTTGGGGTCCTCCACCGGTGCTGGCGCAAACCTTAACATGGTTGATATCGGTTGCGAAAGAACCTCTGTCAGTTTTCTGCGTTCGTACCCGAATGCGAGACCGGTTGCGAAGTTTGACTGTGCGCCAACTCAGGGCTTAGAACACCACCAGGGTGCTCACGGCGAAGAATCCAAAGAGCGTAAGTATGTTCAAGCGGCTTCTCTCAAAGTTCGATAACGACCAAAATCCATCAAAAATGAGCAATCCGAACGCAACGCCAAGGAACGGCGAAATGCGATCAGCGATGAGCGGAGCGCTGGCGCGCGAGTTGACGCCAAGTCAGCAAAGCAGCGAAGCCACAGCCCGCCGACACTGGAAGTAGCGGCACGCCTTCGGAGATCAGAAGGTACGACGCGAAGAAGCAAGCTGCCAGAAAGTAGTGCCATTTGTATTTCATTTCATTCATTTCCAAACCATGTACATCCAGGAGATTCCCGCCAGCAACAGCAGTAATGCCATGGCAGGGACCTTTAGCGATTTGGTCCAGTGCGGCCGGACCATGCCCTTGCGCCTAAGCTGACGGACCTCGGAGAGTTGTTTGCGCGCAAGAGACATCTCCCAGTTATTGCCGGCCAGGTTGAGCGCGGCGACGGTTTCCTGTTCTGCGCGGTCAATGATCCTGAGGCGGAAAAGCAGCTCGGAGTACTTGAGTTGCGCGAAAAAATTCTGCGGCTCGATGCGGCGCGCTTCCTCCAGTGCGTCCATCGACGCATAGACTTCATAGTTCATCGCGTAGGCGATGCCCAGACAGGTACGCAAATCCGCGTTGTCTGGATTTTTCGCGCAGGTTTCTTTGAGCGCAGCGATGAACTCCGCGAGTTCTTCCGGCGGGACGGAATGCGGATCGCGCCAGGGGAGTGCCGGCAGGCGGCTCGGCTTGAAACGAGGAGCGAGGGTTTCCGGCCTGACCTGAATTGCAGTGGACGTGGTTGTGATGGCATCCATGCGCGTTCGCCCTTTCTAGGACGGAGACTTCAGTTCGAATTCGGGATAGGCCAGCGCGCCCATCTCGGGAATATCCAGGCCTTCCAACTCGGATTTGGCAGAAACACGTTGTCCGACCAGCAGGTCGACGACGAACGCGAAGATGAAACTCAAGGTGAACACGAAGCCCAGCAACGTTGCCACGCCTATCAGTTGCGCTACAAGCTGGCTGGCGTCGCCGTAAAAAAGCCCGGTCACCGATCCGTTTACACCGTTCCAGGCGCCGCCATAGTTGCTTTTGCCGTCGGCAAACAGTCCCAGCGAAATCAAACCCCAGATACCGCAAGTGCCATGGACGGACACTGCGCCTACGGGGTCGTCGATTTGCAGAACGCGTTCAACGAACGCCACCGAGAGACAAACCAGAACGCCGGCGATGAGTCCAATGATCACGGCGCCCAATGGATTCACAAATCCGGACGGAGCCGTAATCGCCACCAG
>Ga0074045_10003465_pt1 | contig 14224 bp, 13 predicted proteins | sample BogForMeECP23OM2_FD_94442 | JGI IMG/M metagenome (GOLD analysis project Ga0074045, IMG submission 94442) | Bog forest soil microbial communities from Calvert Island, British Columbia, Canada - Bog Forest MetaG ECP23OM2 | ecosystem: Environmental > Terrestrial > Soil > Wetlands ... | reverse complement strand
GACGATGCAGCTGACCCATCCGTTCGAGTCGGATAGGCCGCCGGGTGAGCGCGCCAAGACTCTTTCGTTCCGCGTGATCATCACTGATCAACTCAATCGGCGACATGCCAAGCGGATAAAACTGCAAAGGTTCAGTGAGAGAAAGCGGGCCACTCTCGTGTCAGGATCGGAGGGCGGACAAGCAGAGCGCAGTCCGCCATCCCACGCATCCCCGCAATTGGGGGTCACTACACGAAAGTGCTCTGAGTGTACGACATCTTGGACGAAGCATGAACGGGCTGCGCGCTGGTAGGTTCGCTCCACCCTTGATGGCTGCCGCTCGGGTGGCGGCCGGAGTCACGTCTCTGACGTTCCAAGAGCCTAATACCGGGCCTCTCCCGAACCGCCGCAGTCGACCCAACTGCGACATTGGCCACACGCGTCCGGGGCGTCCGCTACCTGATCCGACAGCGGACCTTTGGACCTTGAGCGTGCTCGCGAAAGAAGCGGGCCGTCCTTGACCCAAACCGGACTTACGGCGGTTTGCGTCGCTCCTGGGAAACATGACGGCGTGGTGATTGGCAGCGGGCTTGTCGCCGCGGCGTTCGCTCTGGTGAGCGTAACCGTACCGTCGCTTCACCAGGGGCGGTGAATACGGCGCGTCACTGGCTGGGTTGACGGTCCCGCCGGCCGAGAACGCGCGGCCGCCGTCTCTTCCGGCGTGAGGATCACATTCGGCATCTTCGGGTGCGATGTCGTAAGGAACACGCGGAGGGCGGTCGCCGTGATACCGCGGGTATTGGCGATATCGCGAAAAGCCGGTCCGATGACAATGCGTCTAGGTGCACGCTGTTCGGCCTCCACCACATGGCAGGCGTTGCAAGATTCGCGTGCGAAGGCATGGCCGGCTGCTACATCGCCATCCTGCGCCTGCGCGCTCAAAGCGGCTGTGGCCAAAACCGCGGCGAGAGTCATCCTGCGCGTGATTAGTTGCGGATCGCCTCTCAAGCGGCTTCGGCCAGGGTGTGGTAGATCTCGTCCTCCTGGGCGAAGTGTAATCTCAGTATCGCGTCAAGACCGTAAAGGATGCGCTGTATCTCCGCCAGGGTTCCTGGGTCCGGGCCTGCCGGGGGCAGGTCTTTTGCCATTCGGCTCAGCAGCCGGGCGAGATGATGGATTTCCCGGTGCACCCGGCTCATGGCGGCCAGCGGGTCGTCGCCGCCAATGAGGCGCGCCATCGCAGGATAGATCTGGGTGTCATCCTGGCGTTCGTGCGGCAGCAGCTGGTCCCGCAATAATTCATTCAGATCCGATAATTCCGCCGCAACCTCCTCACCGGGAACGATCGCCAGTCGATCGGCGGTGGAACGAACCCGCTCAAGTATAGGGCCCAGGTCATCGTGCTCTTTTTTGAGAGCATCGAACTGGGCCTGCGCGAGCACCTCTCGACCCTCACGAGGTCCCTGGACGCGTAGAGCGCGCAAAGCGTTCAGGATGACCGCGACGTCGATCGCCTCCTGAAGCACGGCTCCAGCGAGCGGAGGTAGATAACCGAGCGCCGCGGCGGCCATCGCTGCCACCGACAGGCCCATGCCCGCGACGACGCTCTCAACCGCAATGGCTCGCGCGCGGTGGGAGATGCGTAGCGCCTCGGCAAGCCGATCCAGCCGGTCGACGAGCAAAACCACGCCGGCGGCCTCGGCCGAGGCGGCCGTCCCGCGGGCACCCATCGCCACGCCGACATCGGCGGCGGCCAGAGCTGGCGCATCATTGACCCCGTCGCCGACCATTATCGTTGAGCCGTCCGAGTGCGACGCCTTGATGGCGGCCAGTTTGTCCTCGGGCTTCTGTTCGGCGAGCACTTCGTCGACACCGAGCAGCGCGCCAATGGTCTCGGCCACATCACGGCGATCGCCGGTCAGCATGACGATGCGTTCAACACCCGCCTTGCGCAGGAGCCGAAGCGCCCGCGGCGTCTCGGCGCGGATCTCGTCATGGAGCAGCAGAGCGCCAGCCATGACGCCGTCAATGGCGACAAATACGCCGGTCGCTCCGTCGTATCCCATGCGCTGAAGAAATCGGTGGCTCCAGTCGGCCGGGGCGGCGGATGTGCACACGAAGGCGTAGCTGCCAACCGCAACCCGCCGGTTATCGACGATGCCCGTCAGCCCGGCGCCGGGCTGTTCCTCGACACCGGAAGGCATCGACAACGACAAGCCGCGGTCGCGCGCGGCAGTGACAATGGCCTGGGCGATCACGTGCTGCGAGACCTGGTCAAGAGATGCGGCAATCCGCAGAAGCTCGGCGGCGCCGAGCTCCGGAGTGGCCTCGGTGGCGACGAGACGGGCGCGACCGCCGGTCAAAGTGCCGGTTTTGTCGAAGAACAGTGTCTTCGCCTGCGCGAGCTTTTCGAGCATGCCGCCGCCCTTGATCAGCACGCCTCGCTTGGCGCAGCGCGACATGCCGGCGACGATGGCCACGGGAACGGCCAGGATAAGCGGACACGGTGTCGCGACGACCAGGACGGCCAATGCCCGCACCGGATCCGCGGTCGCGATCCATGCCACGCCGGCGACTGCGAGGGACAGCGGCACAAAGAGGAGGGCATAGCGGTCGGCGAGCCTTGCCGAAGGCGCCTTGGCACGCTGCGCCGCTTCGACCAGCCTGACGATGCCGGCAAAAGTGCTGTCGGCAGCGGCGATCGTGGCGATCATGTCGAACGGGGTTGCCGCGTTGACGGCGCCGCTACGCACGACCTCGCCCGCAGCCCGCTGGACCGGCAGCGACTCACCCGTGAGCGCCGATTCATCGAGCACGGCGGTAGCGCCTGATACCGCGCCGTCCGTCGGGACAGCCTCGCCGGACCGGACGAGCAGCCGGTCTCCCGGCCTGATCATGTCGAGCGGGATCTGGACCAGATTATTTCCGCCTTCGTAGCGGTTTGCCGTCCGGGGAGCTCGGCTGAGCAGAGCCGACATTTCGCGGCGGGCGCGCGCCTCGGCGAAGTCTTCGAGACTCCGGCCGCTCGCCAGCATCAGGCCGATCACCGCGCCCGTCAGATACTCGCCCAGAGCCATGGCCCCGGCCATCGACAGCAGTGCAATCAGGTCCAGGCCCGCTTCGCGACGCAGGACAGCGCGGCCGATGCCGACCAGAACGCGACGAGCACTGGCGCCGAGCCGCACACCCAGATCCACGCGGCCCATTTCGGCTCTCGGCTCAACCACACCGCTATTCCGGCGATCAACCCGCCGGCCGAAACGGCAAGCAATAGCAGGTTGGTGGTGCGACGCAGATTCATCCGTCAGCTCTGCCACAGGCGTGCGGCATTAAGGAGGCCGGCTGAAGCGATGACGACGATTGCCAGCCCGAGAACTGCGGTGACTATCCCGAGGGCGATCGCGACACCGTCGCGTTCAATAAGCCCGAGCGCGAGGATGGAGATGGCAGTTCCTGGCACCACATGACCTAAGGGCACGGGCAGGGTGATGATGATTGCCAGCACCAGGCAAATGATGCCAACCGGCACCTTCGTCCAAGCGCCGGCCAGCCCCCCGGCACGCGGCCGCACAATGCGTTCGAGCCGCCGCAACGGTGGAAGCATACGTTCGACAATTGCCAAAAAGGTAGCGCGCGACACGGAACGTTGCGCGAGACGGGCGGGCAGCCAGGCACGGCGGTATCCTAGCGCGAGCTGGCCCGAAATGACGATCAACGGCACACCAAAGAGTACGGATATGCCCGGAGCGGGCATCGGCAGCGCCATGGGAAGCGCGACGATCAGGAGCAGCCCACCGATCGAGCGATCACCAAGGAACTCCGCCATATCCCTTAGAGTAACGCGCTCGCTTGTGAGCATCGCAGCCTGCCGCTTGAGGAGGTCAGAAAGCCGGTCTTCGGCCGCGCGCGGGCGGGGAAAAACATCGGAGCAAACGCGTTCCCGGCTCATCCGCGAGCAACCAGCACGGAGCACCGAGCGTGGCGCACGACCCGTGAGGCATTACTGCCGAGCAGATAATCCTTCATCGCCGGCCGGTGCGAGCCGACGACGACGAGATCAGCCTTGGCCTCCTCGGCGATGCCCAGAATTTCGGCGTAGATGCTCAGGCCTTGGGCCACAAGAATCTTGGGATGCAGGTCCTCGGCGTTGATACGGCGGATCAAGGCAGCGAGGCGGTTTTCCAAGTCGGTTACGATGAGGTCGTAACCGAGCGGCACAGCCTTCGCCAGCAGGATGGCCTCAACCTCGCGCACGATCGTGAGAACATGAAGCTGAGCACCGAACTTGCGCGCGAGCTCGACCGCCGAGAGGAGCGGCTTGTGCACGGAGGTTTCGTCATTCAGGTCGATGGCAACCAGAATATTTTCGTACATGTAGACCCCCGACTCTCAGTGCGAGCAGCAGCCCGGCAAGGTAGGACGGCTCGGCTGAGCGGCATTGACCTGGATCAAACCCTGGTCGAACAGAGGCCAGGCTTGATTCAGATCAAAGACAATCCGGACAGCACCGATAGCGTTCACGTTCGCGGTGCGGAGGTGAACGATGATCAGCAGCAAAACTATGCGGACAACGAGCCAGCCGGCGGGCACCCTCGTGTGGGACCCGCTGGTGCGGTTCGGGCATTGGGCGCTGGTCGCGGCCTTCGCGGTCGCGTATTTCAGCGCCGAGGAAGAGGCCGGCGGCCCCGATCCGTTGCATGTGTGGGGCGGCTATGTCATCGGCGGCATTGTCGTACTGCGGGTGCTGTGGGGCTTTGTCGGACCGCGCCACGCGCGTTTCAGCGACTTCGTCTGCAGCCCCATAAAGGCGCTGGTATATCTGAGAGACCTGCTGATCGGGCGGCGTACCCGTCGTTATGTGGGACATAGCCCAGGCGGCGGGGCGATGGTCATTGCCCTACTAGTCTGTCTGGCCGCGACCGTAACAACGGGCCTCATTGCGTGCGGAGAGCAAGGCAAGGGACCGCTGGCAGTAGCGCTGGTTACTGACATCAATACAAACACCAATGAATTGGGGCACCGCGGGCGTCCGAAGGCGGAAGGGGAGCGCACGGAAAATGCAATCGGCGAACTGCATGGCTTACTCGCGAACATCACCGTGGCGCTCGTGGTCGCGCACATCTTGGGCGTGGCGGTAGCCAGCTACGTGCATCGGGAAAATCTCGTCCTCGCGATGATCAGCGGAAGGAAACGCCGAGCACGCGATTAATCACTCTCTCGTACGGCCGGGTAGCACGGTCTCCCGGGCCATCATCAACCGGCGGCGTGCTCGCCATGCTCCAGGTCCGGAGTGCGCAGGGCTCTTCCAGTGTCGAACATTCTGCGCGCGGATGCCGCGCTACACCATCCTGCGGCACCTCGTCGGTGAGCGAGGAAGCTCAGCCACGTACGGGGCAGGTCTAGTCGACGATCTGCGAACGTCAGCTCCTGGCACGTCTCGTCCCTCACGCTTCTGAACCGTGGCAACGTACTTGAAGGTCCGTCGACGGATCGGATAGCGGACGCTGGAAACCCCGGGTGCCAAGGGCAGGTAGCCACCCATCTCGGCCGTTCGCCGCAGTTGTCGCGGCTCGTCTCTTGCGCCCCTGGCAGCGGATAGAGGGCTGCACGCTGTCCGACTTGAACCCCCTCGGCCGAGGGCGCTTGAAACCCCGGTAAATCCGGGGCTCGAATGCGTACCAAATACACTCTAGTTTGAAAGGACAGAGCACTGCGGCAGCAGCAATCTCTACTGGCGGCCTGAGTTCGCTCAATGTTCCAGATGTCGTACACTCGGAGCACTTTCGTGTAGTGATCCCAATTGGGGCGCGTTGTCGAGAGAATTCGCTCCCTCTCCCGCTACCCTTGTTTGATACCAGCATCCCTCACCGGAGAGTCCCTTTTCCTTTTAGGGTCTTTGGTACGCCAATCGGCTTGCGGCCGGGGCACAGCCAGATCACATGCCCTTCGCCGCGCGCGTCCCGAAGATATCTGCAGCCATGATCGACAAGGAGCCTTCGGAGCTCCCTGTACTTCATTGAGGCCATGCGGCCTCAATGAAGGCGAACGTCACCACCGGCCGTGGCGTCAATGGATGACCTGCTTCGATCTCAAGAAGCTCCAAGGCTATTTCCGGCGCAGTTGCGATGATCTCATCGCGGGTCTCGCACTCGACTGTCAGCCCGGGCACATCGTCGCTCGTGGCAAGAAAGACGCCCTCCGGGAGCGGTTTAACTTTGATTGTAACGTTCGTCGTTGTCATCGACACGTCCTTACGTGTTCGGTCATCTACCCCTCCGCAACCGGATTTATCGCTCGACGCAAGCTCGATTCTCGCCGTCTGGGCGACATCGACGATTAGCCGCAGACCGAGTGCGGCGAGGGCGGCTTCGACCTGTTCAATCTTCGAGGCGTGGCGAAGATCGAGCACGCGGTTGACCTGCGGCAGGTGCCAGCATAGCCGACGCGCAAGCTGTGCACGGCCGACGCCGTGCTCGCGCATCGCCTCGTAGAGCGCGGTTTTTGCCATCCCAACTGCGGAAAGGGGAACCATCTCCTCGCCCGCTTCCGCTGCGGACGACGCAGGCAACGGTTGCTTCGCGGCTATGTACATCGCAAGTGCCGATTCGAGCGCGTCCTCGGCGCGCAGCAGTGCTTCCTCCCGGGTGTCCCCTTCGGTTTATCGCCTCAGGTACGTCGCGGAAGGTGACCGTGAAGCCGCCATCCGGATTAACGGTCAAAACTGCCGGAAAAGCACGCATTCAAACCACACTCCAAATCAGGCTGTTTCTCGCCGGCTGCAATTAGCCTGCCCCGGCGAAGGCCGGGGGTCCCTCGTTTCATCTCCCTGCGGCTACCGCGCATTGGCAGGATCGCACGGCGGCCCCGCAAAAACACGCAGAGGTGGCCGCCCTTTGCCAGATCGAAGGTCGCTCCCTGCCGTTCAAGCCACCGCTAGAACTCCGCGCTGGTCACCGAGTGAACATATATGTTCACTGAACCTGCGGCAACGCATCCCTCTTGGACCCGAGCGTCTGGCGACTTTCGAATGCGCCAACCCATGCGGCCGCACCGGCAAACGCGCTCTGTCAGTCGAGCGCCACATTCACATGATGGCAGCGGTGCGGCCCTTCATCTCGGGGGCGACCTCGAAGGGTATCGAAAAGGATTCGGGCGCCAGCGGTCTCGAGATGGGCCAACCGGTCGAGGGACTCGACATCGCTTGCCGATCGTAAGCGCGTTGTGGCAACCGCCGTTCGCGAAGGGTCCGGCAGAAATAGCAGGCATCGGCGGCTAGCACGACATTTCCCGAGGGGAGGCGCACTCTCAGCGATTGGTGACCCGGCATATGGCCGTAGGTGGGCAGGCAGACAACGCATGCGTCGCCGAACAGATCGTGCTCTCCGTCGACTTGGATCACCTTGGGCCCGAGGTCGAATTCGGCTCGGTTGAAGCCGAGTAGTGCAGCGATCTCAGGGTCCTTACCGGCTTCCTACTCGCGCTTCTGAACGACCGTGACCGTATTGGGGATCAAACCATTGCCGCCGACATAAGCGATAATTGCGATTAACTTGCAATATCATCCTCATTAGAAGCGATGCACGGACGCTTCGAAGGCTGGATCCTTTCCGTTTCTCGGAACCTTTTTCGTCCCTGCAATAAGGACAAGGCGGATGAAACACGAGTCGCATAGGTGGATAGGACCAGCCGCTTTCGCGGCTACCGCCCTAGTAATCGGCACCTTTCTATGCGGGTCGGCTGGCGCCGATGAGCTGACCAACATTATAGTAATCATCAAAGATCATCGGTTTGCGCCGTCAGAAATTCATGTTCCCGTGGGTAAGCCTGTTACCTTGACCATCAAGAACGAGGACCCGGCGGCGGAGGAGTTCGATTCCTCAGCGCTGAAGGTCGAGAAGGTAATCGCCGGCGGCACTTTCGGCACCGTGCGGCTGCGGCCTCTCGGTCCCGGCCGTTACCCTTTCATGGGTGAATTCCATTCCGATACCGCCCAGGGTGTCGTGATCTCCGAGTAGCGGCGGAGGCTCATAAGTGATCATAGGTGCGCTGATGCGCTTCGTTGCGGGCTGCAAACCGGTCGAAACGAGCCCTGTATTCGGCTGAGCTGTCGCGAAGAGAGCACTTTCTGGCGGCTTTCCCAGAGGCATTCCTAAAAATTTCGGCCGTCCGTTTCTCCCGGGCGGAGAGCTCTGCAATAGACGCATGCTGCGAATGCGAATAATACGCGACTGACTGCGAGTGAGTGTCGTTATCATGCGATACTCATCGGCAGGGAATCAGCGATGAGCAAAGCCTGGGGGTTGGGTCGACCGAGCGAGGATCCGGGAGCGTCTTCGACATCACCCCGCCAACCCCGTTCTGCCGTCATTAGGTTATTCCAATCCTGCCGCCGACCGATAGGCGTCGCGCCCGCGGCCGTTCTCATTTTGACTTTTTCACTCTGCGGCAATCCAGCTTCTGCCGCACCTCCGCAAATCCTGATTCCGACGGAAGAGCAGGTCGAGCAGGGCGAGGAGGCCCCGGGAACAGGGCCGCTGGGGTTTCTGAGCGGGATTTCGCGGAGCAACTTCCTTCTCGGCAATATGTGGGGCCTGCGCCCGTTCCTCAGTCAGTACGGTATGTCCTTCGCCTTGCAGGAAACCAGCGAGGTGCTGGGCAATGTGACCGGGGGTTCCCGGCAAGGCTTCGAGTATGATGGGCTTACCCAAATGGCGCTGGCGCTCGATACCCAACGTGCGTTCGGCTGGTATGGCGGCACGTTCCTCGCCAGTGCGCTGCAGATCCACGGGCGCAATCTCAGCACCGACAATCTCCAGACCCTACAGACCGCCAGCGGTATCGAGGCGGATCGTGCCACGCGACTGTGGGAATTATGGTACGACCAAAAGTTCCTCGAGGAGAACCGGCTCGATGTAAAGATCGGCCAACAGAGCCTCGATCAGGAATTCATCGTTAGCCAGAACGCCGGTTTCCTCATCAACACGATGTTCGGCTGGCCGTTGGTGCCCTCGGCTGACCTACCTGGCGGGGGGCCAGCCTATCCGCTCTCGGCACTGGGCGTGCGAGTCAGAGCGCGGCCGATTGATCCGGTGACTTTTCTGGTGGGCGCTTACAGCGGCTCCCCTGCACCCAAAGGTACCGGCGATCCGCAGGTGCTGAACCCGTCGGGCCTCAGCTTCCCGCTGAACCAAGGTGTCCTGGTGTTCGCCGAGATGCAGTACCAATACCCTTCGCTCGGCTCCATGCTGTACGCCGATCAGGCGGAGCCGCTCGCGCGAACCTACAAGCTGGGCTATTGGTACGATTCGGAAAACTTCGATGATCTGCTGCACGACGAGGCTAACCTCTCCTTGGCCGACCCCACCAGCAGCGGCATACCACGCACCCATCGCGGTGAATTCGGCGTCTACGCCGTGGCAGATCAGCTCGTCTGGGTGGACCCGACGGAAACCGACCGGACGATCAACCTCTTCTTCCGCGCGCTGGGTGCGCCTCAGAGCGATCGCAACTTGATCACGTTCAGCCTCAATGCCGGGCTCACCTTTCACGAACCATTCCTGCACCGCGACGATGACACCTTCGCCGTCGGCATGGGTTATGCGAAGGTCAGCTCCTCTGCAGCACAGCTTGATCGGGACACGGCTTTTTTCACGGGTACCCCGTTCCCGGTCCGCGGCGGCGAGACCTTTATCGAAGCGACCTACCAGTATCAGGCCACGCCCTGGTGGCAGCTGCAGCCGGATATGCAGTTCGTGTTCAATCCAGGAGGTGGGGTCCTCAACCAGAACGGCAACGGACAACGCCTCCGGAACGAGTTCGTACTCGGGATACGCACCAATATCTTTTTCTAATGCGGTAGCTGGATTTTCTCCGGAGCCCGAACATTGGCCCCGATGGAGGCGAGTTGGGGTGTCGGCCGTTGGGTCTTGACGGCGTCACAAACGGACCATAGTGTGAGTGACTCGCATTCGCACTACTAGACCTATGATCTCAAAATCCAGAGGCATGAGACCCAAGATGGACGCTTTGCGACAAATCCGGCGGATGGGGTTCGCTCTGTGGACTGCCTCCCTGATAGTGACGTTGGCGCCCGCCGACCGCGCCCGGGCGGAGGGGGCGCAAGGCCTCCTCGAGACGATCCACAAGCACATCACCCGAACTTCGACCGTAACGGACAACGGCGACCTCAACCCTTACGCCATCGTGGTCGCCCCGGTCTCCGCCGGGAAGATTCAGAAGGACGATGTGCTCGTCGATAACTTCAACAATCTGTCGAACCTGCAAGGCACCGGCACAACAATCGTCGATTACAGCCCGTCGACAAAAAAGACCACATTGTTCGCGAAAGTACCCCAGAACCTGCGGCAATGTCCCGGCGGGGTCGGCTTGACCACCGCCATGACGATGCTCAAGAGCGGCTGGGTGATCGTCGGCAGCACGCCGAGCACCGACGGCACGACGCGGACCAGGGGCGACGGTTGCCTGCTCGTATTCGATTCGAACGGTCAACTCGCGGCGACCTGGACCGGCCCGAATATCAACGGTCCATGGGGCAACATGGCGACCGTCGATAACGGGACGACCGCGACCTTGTTCGTCAGCATGGCCGGGTTCGACATTCCGGGCCCCCAGGTCCGCGATCCCGATACCGGATACCCGGTGACGATCAACAAGGCGACCGTTCTGCGGATCGAGCTGTCGATCCCCGCGGGCCAGCCGCCGACGATCACAAACCAAACAGTGATCGCCAACGGCCTCCCCGCGCGCGCCGATAGGGACGTCTTCATGATCGGTCCTACCGGTCTCGCGCTGACCGCCAGCGGCGCGCTTTATGTGTCGGATGGCGTCGGCAACCAGATCGTCGCGATACCGGATGCGACGACGCGCCGGGACAGCGCAGGGACAGGCCGGACGGTAACAAGGGACGGCCTGCTCAAGCGGCCGCTGGCGCTGACCATGACTGCCGATGGCCACTTGTTGGCCTGCAACGCCAAGAACGGGCAGCTCGTGGAGGTCGATCCCGCGACCGGAAAGCAGCTCTATTCCCAATGGATCGATACGAACCAGGCACAGTCTCCTCCGGGCAATGGCGATCTGTTTGGTATTGCGATGACGCCCGACCTCCAGGGCTTCTATTACGTCCAGGACGACGTGAACGCATTGATGGAAGCGACTCGTTGAGCCGACGAGGGGACAAGGCCTTGCGACCAAACCGTCGCCGTTTCTTGACCGGAACGGCCGGACTTGTAGCGGTCTCGGGCTCGGCTTTTGGCGCCGGCTCAGCGCCCGCAATCGTGGCGAAGGCCGATAATGAAGCCGCAGAAGCGGACGAGAGCCGGTTAGAGCCGTTTTGGGGTCGGCATCAAGGCGGGATCCTAACGCCCTTACAGCGCCACACCTATTTCGCGGCCTTCGATCTCGTGACGAAGAAGCGCGACGACGTGATCGGGTTGCTGCGGGTCTGGACGGACGCCGCTGCGCGGATGACAAGCGGCATGCCAATTGAGCCCTTCGAACAAACCGCGGTCGACTACGCTGTTGAGATAGCCTCCGTAACCACAACCACCAGCAGCGATGAACCCCCGACGACGCTCGTTTCCGCGCCCGACACGGGTGAGACATACGGTCTGCCGGCGGCACGCCTGACGTTGACCTTTGGCTTCGGCGCGGGGTTGTTCATCAAGGACGACAACGATCGCTACGGCCTGGCAAAGCGCCGGCCTGACGCTCTGGTCGAGATGCCGCGCTTTGTCGGCGATCAGTTGGTGGAGACGAACACCGGCGGTGACCTGTCGGTGCAGGCGTGCGCCGACGACCCGCAAGTCGCCTTCCACGCGGTTCGGCAACTGGCCCGGCTTGCCTACGACGTAGCGCAGGTCCGCTGGGCGCAAACCGGCTTCATGCCAACCTTTGGCGCGACGAAGACGCCGCGCAACCTGATGGGGTTCAAGGACGGGACGAACAATCCTTCAACCGGCGATGCGAACGCGATGGACGAGTTCGTTTGGGTCGGCAACGAAGGCCCCGATTGGATGCGCAGCGGCAGTTATCTCGTCGTCCGCCGCATCCGCATTGCGCTCGAGCATTGGGATCGCACCAAGGTTGATTTCCAGGAGCAGACGGTGGGCCGGCACAAGGCCTCCGGCGCCCCTCTTGGTATGAAAAGTGAGCTCGAACCACTCGACTTGGACGCCACGGACAAAGACGGCAACCCGATCATCCCGGAAAACGCACACGTTCGCCTCGCCGCCGCTGCGAGCAACGGCGGCGCGCAAATTTTACGGCGACCTTTCTCGTACAATGACGGCGTCAATTTCACCGCGGAGCGCTGGCCGCCATGGCGGCAAGGCATGGAGTACGACGCGGGCCTGTTTTTTATTTGCTATCAGCGCGACCCACGAACCGGGTTTATCAAGATATTCGAAAATATGTCGAAGTTCGACATGATGAACCAGTTCGTCACCCACGTCGGCGGTGGGCTTTTCGCGTGCCCTGGAGGGGTCGCACAGCGCGAGTTCCTCGGACAACGCCTTTTCGACAAGGCGTAGGCATTTCGGCAAGAGCGGCTGGCCGGCCCGGCAGAAGTTCGCCGGGCGAGGATTCGACGAGCGCCAGCGCTGGCAGTTCCCGGTGGATCAGCTGCTTGCCCGCGCCCGCTGGCGCCGGTGCTTCGCCTTGAGTTTGGCCTTACGTTTGTTCGCCCGGATTGTCCTGCTCGATTTGGCCGTTTTGTTCACCTGAAGCCCCGATCTGGATGAGACTGCGCCATTCTACCCGGCCTCACCGACATTCGCAAAGTATAGCCTCGGGTCGGCACCGACCGCCGCCCCGCCTACTTTTCGCCTAACACACAGACGAGATTCTGCCGAACTTCGGCTATGACAGATCCGAGATTGCCGCATTGCGAGAGGAGAAGGTGATCTGATGAGCAAAGCCTTCGTCAAGGAATCGGATGATGAGGCCGACCTATCTGACGGACCGCCGGCCGTTCCGGCGGGCTTTAAGAATTACATGACCCCGCGGAGCTACCGCCATATGCAGGACGAATTGCGCCAGCTGCTGCGGGTGGAACGCCCGAAAGTGGTGGAGACCGTGGCGTGGGCGGCCGGCAACGGCGACCGGTCGGAAAACGGCGACTACATTTACGGCAAGCGCCGCCTCCGCGAGATCGATCGGCGCATCCGCTTCCTGACGAAGCGGCTGGAAAGCGCCGAGGTGGTCGACCCGAGGCAGCAAAAGGGGCTCGACCAAGTGTTCTTCGGCGCGACCGTCACCTACGCCAGCGAGGACGGGACCAAAACCACGATCACGATCGTCGGCATCGACGAAGCCGATTTCGCCCGCGGCCAGGTCAGCTGGGTGTCCCCGATCGCCCGCGCTCTGACCAAAGCGCATGAGGGTGACACCGTCGAGCTCCGCGCCCCCGCAGGGGTCGAGCAGATCGAGGTGCTCGAAATCCGCTACGATGGTGCCGATGGCGATACAGGCTGAATCCAAGACTGAGACGGCCCGCGGTTCGACACACGAAAGATCGCCCGATCAGCCTCCTCTAGCCTCGTTTACCTTCACCCACCCCGGCAAAATAAAGCTTCGGGTCGGCGGCGCGGATATGGGCTTCGGGGAGGCCCAATTCGCGGCGCACGATGTTGGTGCCTTCGACTAGAGACACGCATTTGTAGTAGGCGATGCGGCGGCTCAAACCCTCGCGGCCGAAGCCGCAATCGGTCGTAATGACGAGGCGCTCGGGCGGGATGTATTCGAGCGCTTTCCTGATCAGCCCGGCCACGTATTCGGCGGGCTCGACGGTGGTAATGCAATGGTTGACGACGCCGATGCCAATCTTCTTGTCGGTCTTGTAATTGGCGAAGAGCGGCAGGTCCCGGCCGTCGCTCGAGGCGCATTCGAAGGTGATCACGTCGGCGTCGAGCTGCAACAGATGGGGCAGGGCGCGCTCGTAGCTCGGCACTTCCCAATAGACCCGCTGCTGATTGGGGTTGCCCCAGCAGGTGTGCACCCAGATCTCGGCGTCGACCCCGGCGAGCTGCCGGTTGAACACCTCGGTCTGGAACTCGAGATCGGCCTCGGTGCAGTCGGGCCGCGTGGTTAACCCGTGATGGCGCGGCTCCTCGACCTGGATCAGGGGACACCCGGCCGACGCCAAGTCGCGCAATTCGGCGTTCATGATGTCGCAGAGATCGAGCACCATCGCCCGGTCGTCGGTGTAATGCTGGTTCCACAGCATGCT
>Ga0074045_10003464_pt1 | contig 14224 bp, 13 predicted proteins | sample BogForMeECP23OM2_FD_94442 | JGI IMG/M metagenome (GOLD analysis project Ga0074045, IMG submission 94442) | Bog forest soil microbial communities from Calvert Island, British Columbia, Canada - Bog Forest MetaG ECP23OM2 | ecosystem: Environmental > Terrestrial > Soil > Wetlands ... | reverse complement strand
TTCTTCCAAGCGCTGATTCTGAAGAAACGCGTCTCGGTAAGCTGAAAGGAGAAAGTTGATCATTTGACGGCGGCCCGCGTCTATCAAGTAGAGCTGGTTTTCCAGTGCGACCTGACACTGTTCATTCGGTTCTTCAGGAACCTGCACAGTCAACACTGAGAGCGTACGCTCGATAGTGGAGAGCAGAGTGCTTTCGTCATAGGGCTTCGTAACGTAGCTGTCCGCACCGGATTCCAAACCGCGAAGAACGTCCTGTGGTCTTGATTGGGTCGTGAGGAGTACAACAGGAATCTGCTTCAACTCATCTTGACTCTTGATTATTCGACACATCTCAAACCCGTCCATCACGGGCATGACAATGTCGCTCAAGATGAGAGACGGTCTCTCATTCTTGAGAGCGTCAAGACCTTCCTGACCGTTTCGGGCCACGCACACACCATAACCATGCTCTTCCAGCAGCGCCTGAAGCAGTTTTGCCTGGAAGCGACTGTCTTCGACTACGAGGACTGGGTGAAGGATGCTCATGTTTCACGCGGAAATCAGCCTGGTTTGTGTGCAGACTTGTTTGGGTCGGACTGAGTGCTGAGGTTGCACGATGTCGGCTTACGCTTCGCGCCGATCATCCGATTAGAGGCTATTTCCCCCTACATTTCATTACATTGCCACGGCGCGCAAGAACATACAACAAGAATCTCGCCCTCATTTGCGACCAGCGGTGCATCAAGTTCACAGGGGCCGCGGATTCCTTCCCTTCACTGGCCGGCATCGTCAATACGCCTTCGGTACTCTTCAATCATGGCCGGGTTGTCCTTGAACCATTGTACCATTTTGGGAAAGCCCTGCTCGAACGTGTATTCAGGATGCCAACCTAGTTCTTGTTTGACCATCTGGTTGTTCGAGACCCACGTGGCGGTGTCCCAGATTCTGTTGTCCATGGAGCCCCATTTCGGCTCCTCGGCTATTCCCAGCGTGCGGCAGGCAATATCGACCACTTCCCGAAGTGAGGTCTGCACGCCCGTGCCAACGTTGTACACCGCGCCCAGTTCCTGTTTTTCTTCTGTCGCTGCCACAAGGTAAGCCCGAACAACATCGTCAACGTACACATAATCCCGTGCTATGTGAGGAGCGACCAGAGGGGGCAGTCGATTTTCCAAGCCTTTCACAATGAGCGTCGGCATCAGACGGCTGGGTTCTTCGTACGGTCCGTACACAGAATAAAGTCGGAGCGTAGGGATGCGCAAGCCAAGACTCTGAGCAGTATAACGGCAAAATAAGGTGGCCGACGCTTTGGCTACCGCGTAATAGCTGTTAGGTTCCAACCATTCCGTTTCCGCAGGAGGGTGATTTTTGAAACCGTATTCAGACGATGATCCCGTATTGACAAAGGCCTCGAATCCTGTGTCCAAGCATGCTTGGAGCAGAGTTGCGGTCCCGATGATGTTGGATTGAAGTATCCTCAGCACGTCCGTTTGTGATGAATATGCCCCATGAGCGGCCAGATGGAAGACCCAGTCAGGGCCAATTTTCTTCACAATGCGGTTGACGGTATCGCTGTCCCGTAGGTCGGCTGTGTGAATCTCCGTGTGGTCGCGAATATCCTGAACGCGCCAGTTTGCGTAAGAATCGCGCAGGAGCAGATTCACCCGGTGCCCGAGTGTCAGCAGGTGGCGGGTCAGATTATTGCCCACAAAGCCAGAGGCTCCGGTGATGAGGATTTTGGCCATGTTCCACTAATTTCGGCTACAGAAAGGTTGTATAATTAAATACTTCCAAATAGTGATCGGCCCAAACACGGATTTTGTCAATCTCTTCACCGGACAACTCCTCAGCCGTGATTTTGTTGGCTGCGGGAGAAGCTCTGCGAATGGTGCCCCACGGATACACCTCTTCCAACGGGTTTCGATTCCACGTGGGCATCTTAAGACTGTCAGACGCTTCAAGGCCCAGTTTTGCACAGATCTTTCCAAGTTTCTCCCGAGGGGCTTCAATTACGTCCTCATACCGCACGATATGTATACGATCCGGGTGGAGTTTTTGGAAAACCAGCGCGTGATACTGGGTCTCAGCCCAGGCCGTCAGGTAACCCTCCAGCGAGAGCGGCACCGGCCTTTTTTTTGTATCAGCGTAGGCGGACCAGGGGTTCCGAACGACGTGAAGTACATGGGCCGCAGGCAAATCCTGCACTATCTTGTCAGCGTCAACTGCTATAATAGGACTGTACCCGACGTAAACCTCCTCGCGGCCTGTTCGATTATAGTCCTTCCAGGCATCGAAAGTCGCCCGATAAAATGCTGCAATATTGTTCCTGCGTGAGCGGCCTTCCTGGCTGACATATTCGACGAAGATGCGGCATCGTTCATCGTCGCTGAAATCAAAAGGCGTGTGGCGAAACTTACTCACGTTCGGGGTTCGTGCGCGGACCTTACATTCCTCGTCGATAATGGCCTTGTAGTCTTGCCACGGAGTTGCTTCGAGCGCGAAGGCAGGCCAACGGTACTTCACCGGAAACATGGAGGTGAGATGATCTTGCACCAGCTTGGTACCCAATTGGGACTCAAAGGGGTAAACGAACATTTGAGGATGCCCGTCAAGAAAACGGTGCACGGTATTGCCGCCATTCTCATACATGGCCGAAAGCATCAGTAGTCTAAATTCCATCAGTCCTCCTGTGGCAATTGAAATGAATAGAAAAGCAGTTTTTCGTGGGCTTTCGACAAGGCCCTGTCGGGGCAAAATGGAAGGCCCGAGGCGAAATCCGCAGGCATCCACTCGACCGCAAATACCTGGCTACCGAAAGGCCAGATTATGCTCCCCAACACTTCGCCCGATTTCACGTCAAGCGCATGAATCCCGCAGCGACCCTCATCAACATCGAGACCGGGCGCGTATTGCCTAAATCGTGACAAGACTCGAGAAGTCCCCACGAACATTACGTCACGAACGAAACACAGACCGCGGGTCCAGCCGGACAGGCGCGAAACTGCGCGAAACTTTTCCCCCTCTATAAAACCGACTTCACCATAACCGCTGTTGTCAACCCAGATCCGGTTCTCCCACAGACGGGCTGAGTGGGGCCGGGTAAGCCCGCGTGCAATGGCCTCTCTGGAGGAGCCGGAAAAGATCACCCCTCTTCCATCCACCGGAAATGTCGGATCTCCGGGCCTCTCATGGGTAATTTCATCTGTGGAAGCCGAAAAGAAAGAGGTTTCCAAGGTTCCGCCGGCAGCAATAGAATTCAGTTGGAGGTGGTTTTGGCCGAATACAGGACCGTCCTCCGATTCAAGACATTTCGGCCACCAGACGCGCTCGTGACCTCCTGAAGAGGACAGTCTCACGACTGCATTCTGACCCACTGAATTCGCGTGAAGTTCATCTCCGACCATGGCGAGATCATGAATGTACAAGCACCCTGGCAGGAATCGCGTGCGCACCGGCACCAGCGGTATTTCATCCAGCGGTATTTCTTCCACATCCAAGCGGGTCATCAACCCTTGCAAAGGCATCAGATCAAATACTTGGTTAGGGTTTCTCGTGCAGGCCACATGCACCACTCCCCGAACTCTATCTATGGCCAGACCTGAAGGGTGGGGCATTCTCATCATGCGTACGAGCGGACTGGAGCTCCGGTCTACGGTCATGGACAGGAGCAGGTGTTCGTACTCCCGGCTGACCAGGAGGGTAATTGCCAACTCCCCCAGAGTTTCCCACCACTTACCGCGTGTCTCGAACTCGAAGAGACGCGGATCGGGGCTGTTCGTATCCTGCCAGTACCCCACAATCTCCGCGGGGTCGCGAAATTCCTCGTTTTGATTGGCCCATATTGCTTCGCGATCCGGCAGACTACTCACGATGAAGAATCCTCAGGTCCAGCATCCAGTTCCGTATTGCCGCTCAGAGAACGGAGCATCCTAAACGCCCCCCAATACATTTTAAACGCGGACGCAAAGCTCGTTGTCGATTCTCCACTGTGGCGCAGTGAAGAGACAATCGGCACTTCGAGAATCTGTACCCTTAGCTGTTTGCACCTCACGATGAATTCCAGGTCGATCAGATCGCCATCTTCCTTGAGGTTGAGACGGTTAAGAAGATTGCGCCCGAACAGTTTCGGGGTGCCGTTGACGTCCCAGACCGGTAAATCGAAGAGGCTGCGGCACTCGAAATTGTACAGCACCGACCCTACTCGTCTCACAAACGGATAGCGAAGCCTTCGGTTGGCTTTGATGACCAGCGTGGGATTTGCTGCGGCCAACATGATGTGTAACGCCAAAGTGTAAGGGCTGGTGCGTGCCGAGTTGGTGTAACAGAGGATTTGGCCTGATGAAGCGGCTAGACCTGCCCTAACCGCACGGCCCCACCCGGCCTTCTCTTCATGCAGTACTCTTACCCTGCTATCGGACCGTTCCAATAGTCGACACCGTTCCAGAGACTCGTCGCGGCTTGCATTCACCACCAGAATGATCTCTAGGGGATCTTTCAAACCGTCGAGAACTGCGAGATAGTCTTTGACAATCTCCTCGATGTGATCCGCCTGATTGTATACCGGAAGCACGACTGACACGCGTGGCTCTTCAGTCATCACCTGTACTCCCCGAGGGCTTTCAGTGCGGTCTGGCATATCCCTTCCGCCGACAAGCCGTTGGCCTCCCGAAGGGACCCCTCGCTACCACACGCAGAGGCTGGCAAATCTCGCACACCACAGCGAATGATCCGGCACTTTGCAGTGGTCTCCGCTGCTATCTCGCAAACGAGAGACCCAAGACCTCCTTCCGTATAATGCTCTTCGACGGTGAGCGATACCGGAAAGCGCTCTAGTAAGTCACTAAGGTCACCATAGGGAGCTGGCCGAAGCGATGACACCACGCAAATTGTCGTTCCGACACCATTTTCCGCAAGCTTGTCTGCAGCTTTGACGACTTCTGCCGATATGCTCCCAAGAGTGACTAACAAAATGTCCGGCCCCTCGCGAACCACTTCGACGCGGCCCAGCTTGAAACGACCTTCCAGCCCCGGAATGACATAGTCCTCCCTTTTGCCGATGCGATAATAGATCGGGCCCGGAAGATCGTACGTCAGTCTAATGGCCGCGGAAGCCTGAAGGTGATCTGCCGGGGCCACCACTGCGATACCTGGTTGGACCCGCGCTATTGCCAAATCTTCAAGTGCGTGGTGGGTGAAGCCTGCATGACCGTATTCAAATCCGCCTCCGACCCCGATGACACGGACAGGCAATTGGTGCAGAATCGGTCCATTACGGATTTGCTCGTAACCCCGCATGGAGGCGAAGGTTGCGATTGAGTAGACAAAAGGAATATAGCCGGAGGCTGCCAGGCCAGTTGCCAGACCGATCATGTTAGCCTCGGCTACACCGACGTTATAAAAGCGTGACGGATATGCCTGTGCGAATTCCTCCAGAACCATAAATCCTAGGTCTGCCGTCATCAGGACGATCCGTTCGTCGGATTCGGCTATGTCATAAAGTGCTTTGGCAAAAGCGTGTCTCATGGCGCACCGGCCTCCTGGATCTCACGCACTGCCTGGACATATTGCTCGTCAGACAACGGTAGGTAGTGCCATTCTACTTTGCCCTCCATGAATGACACCCCTTTGCCGCAAATCGTGTGGGCGATTATCACTTTCGGCGGGCCGCTTGACTGGTTTAAGCCGCGAAGCGTTTTTCCAATTTCGACCGTATCATGGCCGTCAACTTCGTGCACTTCCCATCCGAAGGCTCGCCATTTTTCTCCAAGAGGATTCAGATCTATGACGTCTTTTGTCTTTCCAAAGGCCTGCTGTCCGTTGTTGTCCACTATGGCTATCAGGTTCGAAAGATCGTGATGTGCCGCAAACATTACCGTCTCCCACAGAGAGCCTTCGTTGCATTCCGCATCACTGACCAACACGAACAAGCGATAAGGAGTTCCTCTCAGCCGCGACGCAAGAGCCGCCCCTGCGCCAATGCTCAAGCCGTGGCCTAGAGAGCCGGTAGAAAAATCAATGCCGGCAAGGCGGTGTTCGGGATGAACCCCGAGCAGGCTACCATCGCAGCAATAGGTCTGCAACTGGTGCATACTTAAAATCCCTTTGAGGTGCAGAACCGCGTACAGTGCCAATGCCGCGTGACCCTTGGAAAGTATGAAGCGATCGCGCAACGGATCATCGGTCCCCGGCAAGCGCAACTCACTTTCAAAGAGTACTGAAATAATGTCGGCTATAGACAAGGCTGAGCCGATGTGTCCCACGTTTGCTCGCTTGGACTCTTCGATGATGATCCGGCGAATTTTGCTGGAGAGAACCGATGGATGTGCGGTCATAGAAGTGCGGACCCTGACTGCGCTCCGGAGACCCGCCCGAAACGGCGATCGGCCACGCCCGAGGCTTGGTTACTTATTCGACAGCGCATTGCGATCAGTCGTGGTGCAAGGCAACCCTTGCTTAAAGTCCAATAATTGATAGCACACGAGCCGCGGTACTTCAATGCTACAGGAGCTCGAACGTAACCATTGAGTTTCGAGTGAGGAAAGAGCGTGGGGCCGAACCGTCATTGAGAAGGCGATGGCCCAAAGCAATCTCCAAAAAAAGCGAAAACAGCAGAAACAGAGATTGCTTCGTCGTTTTACTCCTCGCAATGACAGGGTACCGCCCACGAGTAATTGAAAGCTTAGGCTCGCCCCAACCTAAGCGCATTGCTCTCGCGGCTGTTTCACAGTTTCTTTCAGAAGCCGGGGGCTATCATGGCTCATCAGAATCGGCGTTCTTTGCCGTCAGCAATAGACATGAACAAGCGATGAGGATGTCACGGAGAATCCATATGTTGGGAAAGGCGGGGGAATGAGATCTATATGAGAGGCTGTAGACAGGCCCGAAAGCGTTACAGGAGAACTACCCCTTTTCTTGGGTTGATGCCCCTTCTTCTTTCTTGACCTCGGTTTCCATTCTGTCCCAGGTGCTCGCACTCCCCAAGGACTTTGAAAGACGATGATACTGCCAGGCCAAGTGGCAGTGAAGGATGACGTCTTCTATCGAGTCTCGGAGATCGCTCATCACGCCACATTTACCTTCGGCCTCCTCTTGTTCCGCGCGCTCCTTGATCACGGCGTCCACCTTCATAAGCTGTTCGAAGATCTTGCCGAAGCACTTGTGGACGTGCAGTTCGAATTCCTCGCTACTTGAGATTTTCACCTTACAGATTCCTTTCAAACGGCAGTTACATAGCTTGCGGAAAGAATTCCGACGTCCCTACTCGCTGCCGAGAAAGCCCCGCGGTTGCGCCTCGAGGCTTTCTCACCGTGTCGCCGAACCTTTGGTACAATCCTCTGAGACTATTTTGAATCGATCAGTTTCCAATTCCCGTTTGGAATCAACAGGTCATCCAATCTCTTCCGGGCATGCTCGTTAATGTAGAAGGAGTCGGCAGTGTCAGGGCCTATCAGAATGATGGGGCCTTTGAACTTGGATGCAAATTCCTCGATCGTGGTCGTTCCACCAAAAGCCGCGCCCTTTTCCTTGTAGCCGATCACCAGGACTTCATAATCCCCCTTCTTGAAGCACTTCCTCAACTCAAATTCGTCATTTCCCTCGCAGAGTCGAAAACCCACTTCCACATAATCACCCAGGCGCTCGTCAAACATCTCGCGCATCTCTTTGTCTTTCTTCGCGATGAGGTCGGGGGTAACCTGAGCAGTCTTGGTCTTTTCGGCATCCACAAAAACAACGTCCCTGCGGAGCGTGTACGGAGAATCTAGGAAGTGAAAGATGTTCAATTTGGTTTTGTGGTGTCTTGCCAGAGAGAGCGCGTAATCAAAGGCCCAGTCGCCTTGACGGGCAAAGATTGCACATAATCCGATTCCGTTCATGATACCTCCTAACTTTCGTCTCTGATATTTTGCAAAACTTACTACTGTTCCAGGATGCTGCGACATGGGTTAAACCGCCGCCAATGCTTTGTTCCGTTCCGTCGGCCTCAGCGGAACTTCTATGAAGAAAGTTGTTCCCTTGCCGGGGGTGGATTCCACCTTGATGGTTCCGCCGTGCTCTTCAACGATCTTTCTCGTTACCACCAGACCGAGTCCCGTCCCTTTGGATCCTTTCGTAGAGTAAAACTTCGTGAACAGGTTCTGCCTGACATTCTCTGGAATCCCGATGCCGTCGTCGGCCACCTGGATAAAAAGTCTGGCGTTTTCCAGCCTGCCGCCGATTATTACGTGATGGCAATCCCGGCCGGTGGCCGGATTGCAAGCTTGTATCGCGTTCGACACGAGGTTTGAGACTGCGCTGTGAACACCCTTGGGATCAAGAAGACCGACGCCCATGGAAGGCTCAAAGTTTTTTATCAGTTCGATCCCCTTGCCGCGGGCCTTCCCCACGTAAAGATCGTAAAGATCCTGAAGGATTGTCGCCGGGTCACATTCCTGATACTCGGGTTGTCTTTCTTTGGACGCATAGAGAATATCTTTGACCAGGTCGGAGACCTTCTCGACATTCTTCTTCACCATCTGCCAGCCCAGACGCACCCTGTCATCTCTGCCGCTTCTCAAGCCGGAGTCCACTACGTACACACCGCCTTCGAGACCGGAGAGCACGTTTTTCACTGAGTGCGACATGCCGGCAATGGTCTCGCCGAGCACCGCGAGTTCATTCTGAAGGAGCTTCAATTCGGTAACATTGGTGCACATCTCCATCACTGCCACTATTTCACCGGATTCGTCCGTGATGGGTGAGGTATACGTGACAATATATACCTCATGACCATTCTGATGCCAGACTTCTTCAGACGTGTGAGTAGCGCCGTCGGCAAAGGTTTTTTCAACGGGGCAATTCTCGCACTTCGAGTCGCGTCTCTTGTACGCCTCAAAGCAACTCTTGCCCCAACAGTCACCGAAATCTTTTGCGAAGATCTTGTTGTAAAAGGCTATTCTGAATGAACGATCAACCACTGTGAGGTAGCACGGCACGTTCGCAATAAGGTTCTGGAACTCCTGCTCCCTCTTTGCAAGTTCCAGTTGCAGTTTGACAATACGCGTGACGTCGAGGGACATCTCCATTACTTCGGCGACCTGCCCGGCTTCGTCAAGAATTGGGGAGGTGTGCACAATCACGTAGGCTTCCTTGTCACTGCTGTCTGGATTCCAGACTTCCTCGGACCGATGGGACAAGCCGTCCGCGAATGTCTTTTCCACCTGGCAGTTTTCGCATTTAGAATCAAGGCCCTTGCGGCCCTCAAAGCAGTGCTTTCGTACCTGGTCTCCGAATTCGAGTTTGAATGCCTCGTTCTCGCGCACTATGCAGTAATCCTTGTCAACTACGCTGATGTAGCACGGGACTTTTTCAAAAAGCTCCTTGTACATCTTGCGGCTCTGTTCGACCTCTCTAGTACGCTCGTTGATCTGGCGGCTCATCTCGTCAAAGGCTCGGTACAAGGCTGCGATGGAATCATGACCCTTTCGGGGTACATCGGGGCTGTATTCACCGCGAGCCATTTGGTTGGCCCTTGCTTCGAGTCTTCTCAGGGGTCTCGTCACGAAAAATATTACTCCCAGGCCGATAATCGTCGAGATTAGGACAAAAAGCAGAAAAGCAAAAATGTAGGTCTCGCGAGCCGTATGAAGAATCTGAGTTCGCAGTCCTTCAAGACGGAGTTTGACTTCCAGTGCACCCAGGACAGCTATGGATTCAGGGTGAGCATGGCACCCAGCCGTAGAACAACTCTTGGTATTCACCAGTGGATTTACGACATTAAGGAGCATTCCTTGATCTATGAATTGATACCTCACCGACGCATTCGTATCAATGTTCTTGAGCAGAGGATTCTCCTGCTCGCTGAGATGCTCCCCTAATACGGCTGTCGGACTCCCGTTGTTCGTGTAGTGGAGTATGCCCCGCCAGTCGTAGATATTGATCTCCTTGAACCCTTCTTGCTCACCGATGGCTTTGACTATCTGTCTGATGACCTCCCTGTCTTTGGTCATCATGCCGTTCCAAATAGCGGCCTTAATGACTGCCGAGTCCTTCAGGGCCCCCTGAACTCGTGCACTGACCAGGTGTTCCTCCTGAATCGAAATGCTGTGATAGGTAAATGCGACCACTGTCAGGAACACGACAAGCCCGACGTAAAAACTTAGTTTAAACCTCAGGGTGCCTACAAATCTCCTGAACAAATGTATGGCATCTTTGACCATTGCGGTGTCACAGAAATGGCGCCGGGGGATGGAGCCCATCCCCCAAAACCTTAGCCCTCCAGGTGCTCGGGACGTTCCCTTCCTCAGCCGATAGCTTTCTTGATGGCCGCCAGAAGGACTTCCTTGTTCACCGGTTTTTCTATATACGCTTCAGGAGGCCTGATGGCCCGCTTCTGAATCCATTCCTTAAAGTCCATGCTGGGCACGTCATCCTTGCCGAATCCGGTAACCATTACCACGGGGATGTCCTTTATCTCGTCATCCTTTCTTAGCTCCCTGAACATCTTAATCCCGGTCTTGTTTGGCATGAGGAGGTCGAGAGAGATCAAATCCGGCTTTTCGGATTTGATCTTCGTCATCCCTTCTTCGCCATCGGCCGCGGTAATGGTCACATATCCGTGATCCTCCAGCAGGGCACACAGGAAAGTGACCATGTCCGGCTCATCATCGATGATCAGAATCTTCTTGGCCATGTTAAACCTCCGTTTTGTGAAGCTACAGAATCCCAAATATTATTAGCATGCTAACCCGTATCGCCGCCAATCTTTTTTCAGAGGACCAGAGTTGGAGCAACAAGCTCGGCCAAATTCATGACTTTAGCATCTATATGATAATGATCGACTATTTCCTTTAATTGGTCCGTGCAGTTGTGGCAGGACTGCAACACCACGTTGGCGCCCGTCGCGCGTATTTCGTCCCCTTTGATTTTGCCGGCAGCGATGCGGCGAGGGGAAAACTCGGGCATGGCAAGCGCTCCCCCACCGCCACCGCAACAGAAGCTGCGCTCTTTGTTGTGTTCCATTTCCACAAAGTCATCCACCGCCGCGCGGATTACGGTTCGGGGTTCATCAAGGATGCCACCGGACCGAGCGATATTGCAGGAATCATGATACGTGAACCGTTTTCCGGCCCACACGCTTTTGTCGAGCTTTAGTTTCCCTTGCTCAATGAGCAGGGCCATAAGCTCCATAACACTGGTGATCTTGAAGGGCACACCGCCTACCCAGTTGGGCAGCTCCCAACGCAGAGCGCGATATCCGTGGCCGCACTCACCGGAAAGGAGATATTCGCACCCAAGCCGCTGAACGTCTTCCGACTGCCACATAGCGAACAGTTTAGCATCCGCGTCGTTTCCGTTAAAGAGGGCATAGTTGGTAAGGTCCCAATACCGGGAAGAAATCGTGAAACTGATGCCGGCCGCATTCAGCACTTTGGCCGTGGCCTGGATAGTGAGAGGGTAGTACTTCGGTTCCCTGGGGTTCAACGTTAGGAAGTATTGGGCCCCCTTCTTGTCCACAGGAATGGTGAAGTTTGCACAGCCATCCTCATCCTGAAGCTCTTCTTCGATCCACTCAATGGTCTCGATGAACTCATCCTGAGGAACTGCCATGTTATTGCCGTGGTTGTAATGAGTGTCCACGGTTTCCTGGAGATTCGCAGGGCACCGTCCCACCTGCTGCATAATGCCTCTAGCAGCTCGCACCATCATGCCATAGTCAACTCCCATCGGGCAGTTGTAGGTACACCTGCGACACATTGTGCAGCCGCCGAAGAGTTTGTCGTACATCTCTTCGGCCAGCTCTTTGGTCAGCGGCTGCGCGCCCACGAAGGACGGGAAAATTCGGCCCATCCAGTCGTAGCGGCTCTTGTACCATTTGCGAAATCTGTCCGCTTTGTACGCGGGGACGAGGGTCTTGTCTTCAGGTATGGACACGCTGTAATGGCACGCGTCACTGCACATTCCGCAGTGAATGCAACCAGCAAGAGATGTGGCAACGACCCGGTTGAGCTTGCCGGGCAGGAGCTTTTCCATCTCTGCCAACATTTCAGGGGTATATTCAGATTTGAAGGGCCATTTTCTCTCTTCCGCAGCGCCTAGTTTTTCCGGGGCCGCGGTCTCTTCCTCAGGCGCCCCCAGTTTTTCTTGGATGTCGGACATTGATTTTCCTCCATTATCGGTTTCTAAAGGTTATCAAGATATTTTGGGATCCCACGTAATATCCTTCTTGCTCTTGTTCAGAACGCCGCGGCCCCCAAAGATCATGCCGTAGTTGACGCGGCCGAAGGGATAAAGCACGTAGTGGGAAATCTTGCTGAACGGGACGTAAAGAAGAAAGAATGTGGTCATCAGGAAGAAGATCCACATGAAACCGGTTTCCGGCTTTCCTTCGATCCACAGGTACATGGTTACGAATCCCACCGCGAAGAAAGCGGTCATGAGAATAATTGCAAAATAATCATCCGGGCTGCTGATTATTTTGATCTCAGGGACTGTCAATCGCCTGTAGATACGACGCAATCCTATAAGAAACGCGAGGCCCATGAACACCATAATTACCGCAGAGACTGTGGGGGTCATGAGCCACGGGGTCAGCGGAATGAAGAATGTAGACCCGATCGTCAACGCGACCGCAACATGAAAGATGATGAACTCGGTATAAAAAAAGAGGTGCTTGCTGGTGCTCTCCATGTCCCACGGTCTGAGGACGTTCGTCAAGGAGAGTAGCGCTCCTGAGACCCGGTCACCCTTTAATTCAGCTTTTTCCGGTGGAAAAGGTTTCTTCAAAAGTCCGCGGATCTTGATCGCGTACATCAACGCCATGAAGGACAGGGCGACATATTGGACAGGTTCCTCCAATATGGCCAGCGCGTGACTTACCGTGTTTTCCATAATCTTTATTTCTCCCTTCGATCATACCGATTTATGCCCCTCGCGGGACCCTAAATCAGTTGGATTGCTATGCCGAAAAACAGGTGGCTGCTTCGGCGAGTTACTTCCTTAGGCGGCCCGCTAGGTCTCTTCCTGCGCTCCACAGCTAAGCCTCCCAACAAAACGATGCCGGCGCAAGTCCCCCGGAGCCAACGCGAGCCTGGAGCTAAACAAAGACGTGCCTCTGAGATAGGGGTGCTTATGTCATGCTTTTTCTGCTCTGAAAGTTTCTGAAACAGTGCGATGTGCTCTAGCTATTCCGAACTTAACAAAAAATTATACTTGAGTTACCAAGCCCTGGCAAGAGAAACCTCCCTTGGGTAGTCGGGACCAAAGACCACGCTAGCAAACATCGCGCCAAAAGAACAGGCAATCTGATCCGCCAACACACTGAAATCAGCCTGAGTTTGCCACGTGATTGAAAACCTCATCATTTCCGACGTAAACTCTGTGTCAGAGTTCTTTACAAATTGTAAAGAGAACATCCGGCCCGAGCAGCTCCAATTCCACGGCAGAGGTCCGCAATTAACTGAGGAGTCGGTCAATTTGAATGCCATAGGCAATATTCTCACTTGCAGGGGGGCTTTTTATTCCTCTTGCCATTTTCCGGCATTATGATACGGCGTCCATGGGAATCTTGCCCACCGGGAGAAGTTCAAGATGGACCTTTTCTACATCCTTCTCGCTTTTGTTGCAGGCGCTTGTGCCCCCACTCAAGCCGGCATTAATTCTCAATTGAGGCTTTGGACAAACGATCCTTTTTTTGCATCCATGATTTCATTCGCAGTTGGTACCGCTGCGCTTTTGTTTTATGTGCTCGTACTCCGAATTCCGTGGCCCGCTATGAAAATTGTTTATAACTCTCCCTGGTGGATATGGACAGGCGGCTTGCTGGGGGCTTTCCTGGTGGCCGTGACTGTTATTCTCGCTCCCGAGCTTGGAGCCGCCACGATGATGGCTATCATGATTGCCGGCCAGATTATGGCCGGTGTCATATTGGATCATTTCGGGCTTGTGGGCTATGAGGAGCACCCTGCAAATATCTGGCGATGTCTCGGAGCCGTTTTGTTGGTGACCGGCGTGGTAATAATCAAGAAATTTTAGCATGCGTGGGCAGTTCGGTAGATCGATTTTAGACACGTGAACGAGGCTCTCTGCCAACCTCTTGGAGCATCTCTGAGCATTCAAGAACTTACGCTTTGCCCATTCTTGATCGGGGTTGACCGGCCACATCTGCTGCCTATATTTAAAATAGGTAGAGCCTCTTGCAAAATGCCTCAAAAACTGACGGGAGGCATCTGCCGGTAAAGGGCAGCAGGGGTGATTCTGGGGACTGAAT
>Ga0074045_10003463_pt1 | contig 14225 bp, 19 predicted proteins | sample BogForMeECP23OM2_FD_94442 | JGI IMG/M metagenome (GOLD analysis project Ga0074045, IMG submission 94442) | Bog forest soil microbial communities from Calvert Island, British Columbia, Canada - Bog Forest MetaG ECP23OM2 | ecosystem: Environmental > Terrestrial > Soil > Wetlands ... | reverse complement strand
TGACGAATGAAAAGAAGCTTTCGACAGGTTCGATCACCATCGCCATCTCCGCGCTGCGCTTCCTCTATAGAGTTACCCTCAAAAAAGACTGGTCCTTTGCCGATTCCATCCCGGCTCCCAAGGTGCCTAAAAAACTGCCCGTTATTCTCAGCCCCGAGGAAGTCGTTCAGTTTCTGAGCTGCGTCAGGACTAGGAAACATCGCGCTATCCTGACCACCTGCTATGCCGCAGGCCTGCGCGTCTCTGAGGCCGTCGCACTCACTCCACCCGCCATTGACAGCAAGCGCATGGTCTTGCGTGTTGAGCAAGGTAAAGGACAGAAGGATAGGTACACGATGTTGTCGCCCAAACTGCTGGAGATCCTGCGTGCCTGGTGGCGAGTGGAGCGGCCAAAGGATTGGCTCTTTCCAGGCGACATACCAGGCCAGCACATCTCAAGATACGCGGTTGAACAGGAGTGCAAGAAGGCGCGCCGTATTTGCAAGATCCCCAAACCGATCACACCGCATTCCCTGCGCCACGCTTTCGCCGTTCATTTGCTGGAACAAGGCGCCGACATTCGGCGCATTCAGCTGCTGCTCGGCCATCGTAGTTTGGCCACTACTGCAAAATATCTCCGCATAGCGACCAGCAAAGTCTGCTCGACATCGAGCCCGCTGGATTTACTGCCTCGTCCTGTCTCGATGGAGGTCAAGCCTAAACCACCCCAGCACTTCTAACCGCCGGGCGCGATGGATCGCCCGAAGCTGGAAGTGGCGGACATCTTCCGCCGCTACGGCGAAGCCTATCGTCAACAGCATGATGGGTCGCTCTCAACGGCACAGCGGCGCGTCATGACCGCGATTGAGGTGTGTCGCACCGCAGCTCTCGGCGGTCATCTCGAACGCTGCGACTGCTGTAATTACGAGCGGCCTTGCTATGACAGTTGCGGCAACCGTCATTGCCCTAAGTGCCAATCACTCGCGCGTGCCGCGTGGGTCGAAAAGCGAACAGCCGAAGTTCTTCCGACACACTATTTTCATGTTGTCTTCTCCGTCCCCGAACAAATCGCTTCCATCGCTTACCAGAACAAAGAGGTCGTTTACGGCATTCTGTTTCGAGCCACGGCCGAGACCCTGTCCACTATAGCTGCCGATCCCCAACATCTGGGAGCTGAAATCGGCTTTTTTGCGGTACTCCATAGTTGGGGGCAAAACTTGCTTTTTCATCCCCATCTCCATTGTGTCGTCCCGGGCGGCGGAATCTCACTCGATGGTACCCGGTGGATCTCCTGCCGCCCGCGCTTCTTCTTGCCCGTACGGGTGCTGTCCCGCATGTTCCGCCGATTGTTCTTGAAGTATCTGCAAGACGCCTTCGACTCCGGCAAGTTGCGGTTCTTCTCTTCACTCGAGGCACTACGAGACCGGCAGGCTTTCAGCCTTCATTTGGATCCTGTGCGAAAGTTGAAGTGGGTCGTCTACGCTAAACCGCCCTTCGCCGGACCGCAGCAAGTGGTGGACTACGTAGGCCGCTACACGCACCGAGTCGCCATTTCCAATCATCGGATCGTCGATATTGAAGGCGGTGATGTGAAATTCACCTGGAGAGACTACCGCGACAACAATCAGCAGAAAACCATGCCCCTCACGGCGGACGAGTTCATCGGGCGGTTTTTGCTCCACGTTCTACCGAGCGGGTTCCACCGCATTCGCTACTATGGGTTCCTCGGCAATCCACACCGCAAAGAGAAGTTAGAGCGTTGCCGCCAACTCCTCGGCATGGCTCCTCGAAAGGAAAGCTCTGCCGAGCCCGCGCCACAAGAGGACTACCGAGATCGATATGAGAGGCTCACAGGCCGCTCTCTTCGGGAATGTCCGGTTTGCCATCGCGGCCGCATGATCGCAGTCAAGGCGCTGCCTCAAGTTCGCTCTTCACCGACCATTCGAGACACTTCATGACCGACCGTGTACGAATCCAAATCGCTCACTCTAAAAACTCGAGCGCTTCGAGTCGAAGAAGTGATGTTGACTTATGGCTGTCACAACCAGGTACAGTCGGCCGAGCACCCCCGCATTTTGCGAAGGCGGGCGTGCGTAAGACTCCGAATCACAGCACCCCATGCCAGTCTCTGTCATTACTAACGGTTTGTTCTCCCCACTTCGCACACCACTCACCAATCAAAACCCATAGCCCACACACCTTGCAGCGGTTTAGTCCAATACATTTTTAGCTCACCGGCACGGCTCCGATCACATCGCGGTTCCGGCTACACCTACTGTCGCCGCGCCGCCAAGCTAAAAATGCTCTGCAAAATGTTGCCGACAACATTTTAACGGAGAAACTCGGACGTCCGGCATTATAGGGGGGGGCCTCGGGAGACGCAACCTTGGTGGAATTGTGAACCCGCCTCGCAGACCGAAAGGGCGAGGACGGTAACCCTCCACCTTCCAGGCCGGCGCGCCCGAGCTCTATCCCAACCCAGAGGAAACGGGGAGCAACAGCTAGGCGGAACCTAAGGAGTATGGCGCTTGCCCTCGATCCAACCAGGGGTACCAACTGATCGAATGAGAGGTTGGCTCCCCGGGCCTGCAACGCACCGAACGCGCTGGTCATTTCTTTTCGGATTGAATTACGGCGTCCTGCCGCATAGTTCTCCATTTTTGAAAATCAAGCGTGTGCCGCAAAGTAATCCTTTCGGCTGACTTGTCCGGTCACCCGACTAATCCGGACTTAGGCCGCCGCTGCTGTGGGAAGGCTGGAGCATTGCACACGTATGTTCCGGTAATCCGAGCAGCTGCCTATTCGCCCCTCTTCGTAGCCAATTCGTTAAACTAACCTGTCGTAACTAATCGAGAGTTCGAGTTTTAAAAGATATGACCCGTATGAATTCGAGCCTGCTACGGTTTTAGCTTCTATACAGAGGAATTGTGCCGGCCAAAACCTATTACGAGCAGGTGCCGCTGAAAATCGTCAAACAGATCCAAAGAGAGAACCGGAAACGAAAACCATTAAAGCACCCAGTACGACTTCGGCGAAAACGCTGACATTTATGAATTCTTTGTTCGATATTTTGGGACTTAGCCCATAAGATCTCAGCGACCAACTCTCACGCTCAGATAGATTTTGGCCCTGCAAAATGGTAGCTCCAACTTCTCCCGCGAATTCCCTACGGGAGGTTCAACAATTGCAGAACTGATGATGGGCTATTGTAGAGTGTCTGGCATCGAAGAGCCTTTGATCTTTTGGGCGCGATGCACGACGATTCGCAACCGCCAAACCAGGACAGATATGGCGAACCAGGAACCAGCGGCGGCCGTGAGGATCAGCCACGCGCGATGCATCGGTAATAACCGCCACACGATCACTCCGAACGCAAAGAGGCCGATGGTGCTAAGGGCTGTCCCGCGAGGTTCGAGAGCGGCTGCGTCGCGGCCGCGCCGAGTGCCGTCGAGGCCGGAGCGTTGTTTTTTCTCCTTTTCGTGAGAGGCGGTCAGTGTGGCTGTGGCGGGGGAAATTGCCAAGCCAGGAAGAGGCCGCCGACGGCTGGGCCGAATTTTTTGGCGATGAGCCCGGTAGCGACAGTTATTAGGCCCCCGAAGAAAAAGCGGATGGCGTACTCGTGCCATTTGGCTTCTTTCAGCGCCGCGGAATTTATTCTGATGCGCATCGTTGTTTTTTTAAGTGGTCGTCAGGCTTTTCAAGCTCCCCGCCTGAGAAAAGCCCACCAGAGGCTCAGCGCAACGATGAGCCAGATGAGGAGGAGACCGCAGTGGCAAGTTTCGTCTCGGGCTTTTCGCGGTGCAGGAGAATCATGGCGGACCAAGCGTGGAGGAAGAACGCGACACTTCCGGCTAGCATAGAGCGAGCTTCGAGAGCCACGTAGGATGCGCCATTGGTTTTGATGGTTAGCTCGAGTGTGGCGAGAGCCACCGACGGTGCGGCGCCGAATAGATCTTAGGCTTGAAGATTGTCCCGAGGATCGAAAAGCCGGAGACGAAGAAGCCACCCACCAAAAGGCGGATTAGAATTAAGTTCAACAAATGCTCTTCCTTTTCATTACTTCCGGAAGTTATATGAATGCTCAGTTAGAAATCAATTGCAAAACGGCTACACTGATTTTGCGTAGTGTTTCAGGTATTCAACGGATGCGAAGATGCCGAACACACGGCGCATCATATTGCGCCGCGAAAATGGAAACGCCAAACGAAGGGGGCGAAGTTGGACATAAGGCAAGCGACGGCGAGCTATGAGACTTGGCTGCGAGGTTGCACGACGGTCGTAGATGCGGCGCTACGATCAAAACATGAGCAGATGCGGTCCGACCCATTCTTGTTTTTTCGCGGGACGTATTACCGGTGGACACAACTTTTTCCGCAAGCTTGCAAAGAATTGGCGCACGCGCCGAGTTTTCTCTGTTCAGGCGATCTGCACGTCGGGAGTTTTGGCACTTGGCGCGATCGCGAGGGACGATTGTGCTGGGGCGTGGATGATTTTGACGACGCATATCCCCTGGCTTATACCAACGATCTTGCGCGACTGGTGGCAAGTTTGAAGATGGTGATCGATGCGGAGGGGGCGATCTCAGCCAACGTAGCTTTTTCGGCATCGGATAACAACAACCTGCCTTTGATTTGGGCTCTCAGGATCCGGTTCTCTGCAGCCAGATATTCCTTCCTCAGAAGAAGTTCCTGGTCTACGGTTCCGGTGATGTAAGCAAGCATGCGAGCCCAAATCATTCCAGAGCCTCCCTGAACTTGATCGTGGAAGCCGGATTGTACATGCTCTTGAGGTTTCAAAAAGCAGCTATGTGAGGAAATTACGAGACCGGAGACCAAGCCTTTTCAATGCATTTGAGATTTTTGACCATACGCCTTCCGCAATTCGGCTGTGTGCGAGTACGCCGTTAGAACTGAGGAACTTCGGACCTACCGATTTACCGCTGGGGCAGGCACGCACTTCAGTTCTATATTTCCGTGCCTGTTCTATCAGTATGTAGACATTAATTAGTATACCAACATTTGCGACGCGGTACTGGAATGAAAACAAACCCACTGAGTTAGCTCCTCAGTGGCAGTCTGAGTTGTGCGGAGAAGGAAAACTTCGAACCCCCCGGATGGGACTTCGAACCCCCTGACACAAAAATAGGAAGTCCTTATCTTTCGTATATTTAGATTTTCACGTCTACTGAACAGAATGCGGAAATTCCGTCGAAAAAATCCAAGAATTAGTAACACGGGAAACCGTTAGAAAAATAGTGTGTAGTATCAGTCACTTAGAGTTTCTGACGGAGAGGGGGGGATTCGAACCCCCGGTACAGGTTTTGGCCCGTACAACGGTTTAGCAAACGGGTGATTGCGCTCTGGCTCGCCTCTAAGTTGTTGACAACTAAAGACGCCGTTCGGCTCGCTTTGGACGGTTTGGGCACGGTTGGCAGCGTATTGGGATAAATTGGGATAAAAGCATCAGCTACCACACGTCGCCCGCTGCTCCCCTCCGTGCGGACTCCAAAAGAGCGCAGGTGATCGCCCGGTCGGAATCGTAGGGTGAGGCACATTTGGCTGACATGACTGACAAACCGCAGCAACAGACGCAGCGTCACGAGGAAAGCAGTGGTTTAATGGGAAGAGCTTGGAGAATTTCTTTCACACTTTCCGCCACGCTTCGCCCTGCAGTATCAATCTCGATGTGCTTTCGATCCCAAGGCTCATATTCTCGAGACATAACGTCTTGCCAGGTCGGCAACCTCAGACCGCTGATGTCCGCCACCCGCGCTTCGACACGCTGCCGGTGTTCTTGCGGGTCGGAGCATCTAACTTCGACTTCGGCAGCGGGCACCTGCAGCCGACTAGCAACGGCCATCCAGGCATCGCGACTGGGCTGCACGGGATTGACGGAATCGGAGATCACCGATAAGCCCAAGCGAAGGTTATCCTCCGCAACTGCGCAAGCGACGCAATAACCCGTATCGTTGACCGGTTGTGGCATCGCAGCCGAAGCGCGAATGGCTTGTTCAATCGAGTCAATCCGCAGATGCATTGCGCTGAAGTGACGCGCCAGTTCTTTCGCAATTGTGGTTTTCCCAGTGCCGGGAAGTCCGGCGAAGACGATTAGGATAGGCGGCAACTTGTCATCTCCATTCAGGTCTAGCACTCTAAATTATTGCAAACGCTGATGGGAAGTATCATTTTATGATCGATCAAGAGTAACGCCTGATTGACAGCGTACTCGTAGATGTGGACTGGGCCCAAAAACCACTTGTCCGGGAACGCCACGTATCAGGATTCAGCCTCGTCTTCGCCGTAGGGAGATGCAAATTCCTCAACATATAAGCCGAGTTCGGCCGCCCTTGCTCGTGCGGTGGGGCAGGGATGGGGTACGCCAATATACATATAATAGTCCCAACCGAAATGGATGAAGCCATCGCTTCCTTCCAAGCGACACCAAAACTCCTCTCGCAAAATTCGACGAATGATTTCACCGATACGGTCCAACGGCAGGACACTGTCGTTTTGAAAATCGAGCCGCTGTGTTCGAGGATTTTCAAGCCTCGCGACTCTCATCGAGAGCAGGCCACTCTCGCGGAGAAAGCTCAACGCCGCCTGAATGTATGCCTCCTCGACGCGCTCGTATTCGTCGGACGTGAGCAGTACGCCCGAGAATGTTTGCCCGACTTGCCTGAAGAAGGTCCACTCGACCTTGGTATAAGCGCCCGACTGGTCGCGAAATGCTGGGTTGTGTTTGGTGACGCGATACTCGTGCACAGGAGTTCGTACCCTCAGCCCAGCGTAACATCAACCAGTATCGCCTAACTCCTGGGAACGTCGTACCCGTCAATATGGATTCAAGTTTCCGAGTACGCTATGCGGAAGTAATTCCAAAAGACCTGATCGCTCCATTGCTTCTGGCTTGCTGACCATCCGCCAGGAATCCTTGCCCCTGCTCCGCATTGATACTTCACGCCTTTCGGTAGTAGCCTGTCGCGACCAAGAGGGTGCCTGTCTGTGAAATACCGATATGGAGTGGGTGCGCTCCTTTTTCTCCTGGCGTTCATTACTTATCTCGACCGCGTTTGCATCTCGGTTGCTGGCCCTCGCATCCAGGGGTATCTGCGTATTGGCCCGCAGCAATGGGGCTGGATCGTTGGAGTCTTTGCGATTGCATATGGTGTGTTTGAAATTCCGGGCGGATGGATGGCCGACCGCTTCGGCCCACGCATCATCCTGACGCGGATTGTTTTGTGGTGGTCAGCGTTTACGGCGCTCACCGGAGCGGTTTCCAGTTACCCACTTCTGCTGATGACAAGGTTTTGGTTTGGGTCCGGTGAGGCGGGAGCTTTCCCGAATTCCTGCGTGGCCGTCTCGCGTTGGTTTCCGGCGAGGGAGCGAGGACGCGTCTTCGGGTTACAGAAATGTTTGCCAGCAGCAGACCGGTGACAATAAATAAGCTCTGCGAAGTGCGCACCATGACCTCTCCTTAGCTGCGCTTTGACAGGATCAGTTCCAGACAACCCACCGCAAAGAACTCCCGCTCAGACCCGTCCCCCAGACGAACTCCAAATGTGGCTCAAGGTGTGCGACGAACTTGTCCTGTACGATTTCTCCATTGTATCGGCAGGGATCAAAGCCAATGCACTTACTAATGACAATTCTTGGTTTCGGGAACTCGCTCAACACGATTCCGCCATCGCACGCACAATTCCTCGGAGCATTCCGGCAAAAACAAATTGATGTACAGGATATAAGAGATACCAGTAGAGCTGTCCCAGCACGCCCGCAGGATCAAAAATCGCTGTTTGGTGAACGACCGACCCCGAGCCATCCGGTTCGACCTCAAATTGCAGCCACGCCCTGCCGGGCAGGCGCATTTCTGCCGCCAATCGAAGCAGGCTGTCAGTTTGAATCTCTTCGACTCGCCAGAAGTCGAGCGTATCACCTGCTAACAACCGGTCAGGATCACGTCTCCCCCGTCGCATGCCCGCGCCCCCAAACAGCAGGTCCAGCAGCCCGCGAATTCTCCAGAGCCAATTCCCGTAGTACCAGCCAGTCTTACCTCCTAACCGCTCGATGGGTCGAAACGCCATGGGCGGAGAAAAACACACGTGCACCGTCCGCGAATCTACTATGCGGCGGCCAAATGTGGCCCCACCCCACTGCGGTGCAATACGAAGGGAAGAGAATGCGTCGGACCAGCGCGTTTCGGCAAATTCCCGATCCTCATTGGCAAGGGCTCGCTTCAGAGCTTCCCGGTATCCAAGTGGGCGAACGGAGAACTGGGCATCGGCAGATCGATCCCGCACGATGGTCTCATTGCGCAAGCTGTCCACTAGCTCGCGGCCCACACGCGCGTAGACCGGTGTCACAAGACCCAGCCAAAGGCTCGATAACCGCGGAGACAGCACGGGTACCGGAATCATCCATCGTCTCAGCCCTCGCTGATGGGCGTACTCCTTCATAAGATCCAAGTAGCTGACCTGGTCAGCTCCGCCGATCTCAACAATGCTGCTGCCGCTGATTTGGATGTCGAGCGCCTGCATCAGATAAGCAATCACATCCTCGACCGCAATTGGCTGCGAGCGTGTCTTGACCCAGCGCGGAGTGATCATCACTGGAAGCTTCTCAACCAGGGCTCTGATCATCTCGAAGGAAGCGCTGCCCGACCCGATGACGATTGAAGCTCTTAACTCGATGCTTGGCACCCCTGATTCTCTGAGGATACGGCCGACTTCCTGTCGGCTTCTCAGATGCGCCGATAGTTCACTGCCGCTGCCGAGCCCACCGAGGTAGACTATGCGCTGTACGCCCGCATGGCGCGCCGCAGTTGCGAACGCATGCGCCGCGCGACGATCTTCCTCCTCAAAAGAGTTTGCCGAAGCCATCGAATGCACGAGGTAATAGGCGGCGTGTATCCCAACCATGCTGGTGGCAAGAGACGCCGCGTCGAGAACATCACCCTTTGCGACCTCAGTCGTCTGGGCAACGCGCTGGCTTAAAGCATTGGGATGTCGCGACAGGCAACGCACACGGTGCCCAGAGGCTTCGAGCGCGTGAAGTAACCGCCCACCGACATAGCCTGTCGCACCGGTCAGCAGAACTAACCTACAATCATTTCCCAAAGTTCACGCCCTCGCTCACGACTCGGAAGGAGAACTGTAATTCCGGATGTAGTCACGGACATTGAATTTCCGGGCAGTATTTTCTGAACTCATGTAACGAACCGTACCGAAAACAGGCCGCTCCGGGCCCCACGGACGGTCATAGCGATCCAGACACCAGGAAATTCCGCTATAAGAATTGGGATCGCGACCATCGAGTGCATACTTGTTGTTCAGGTCCGCCATGATTTCGAGGGCCCTTTGGGGAGTGCGAGTCCACTCGATGATTTTCTTTCCCCACAGCATGCGAAGGTAATTATGGATCCGCCCCTCTCGGAGCAATTGTTTCTGTGCAGCATTCCAAAGTGCGTCATGCGTCTCGGCACGCTCAAACTTCTCAACAGTGTAGACGTGGGACCTCTCATCACGTGCATGTTGTCGAAGAGTCTTCAGAGCCCACGCCGGCAGCGATTCGAACTGGTCATAGTCTTTTCGCATCTGGCAACAATTGAAGCCGAGCTCTCGCCAAGTAATGACTTGGTCCAGGAAAGCTTCAGTATCTTGGCTAGCACCCCACCAACCGGAACGGCTGCCCGTTGCGCGTACGGCGAGATGACCTGGAGACCAGCCTTCTTGTGTTGTGAGTTCCGAGAAAATCTGGTGCACGGAAATATGGCCAAAGTGGAGGTACGGAGAAAGCTCGCTCGTGGCCTGGTTCGCTGGTTCATTTCGCGCCTCAGCGTAAGCCGGGAGTCTATTTCGCAGAAAGTTTCTCAGGAGTGCTTGAGCAGCCGTGCTCCCCCCTCGGGTCTCCACCTGGGGAATCCAGTGATCCAAGGGAATTTCTGACAACACACCAACTCCTGAATTCAGAAGTCGAGGAGAAGCCTTCGGCCAGCGCTTTGTGATCTCTCGGGGAAGATGTTTTGCTTTCGGGAGCATTGCGTTCAAGAGCGCATTGGCCTTCGGAAAGCCCATCAAATGTCGTGGAAGCTCCCTTTGTAAGAACCGGCGAAAAGCATACGCGGTTGGAAAGGCTTTCTCTGCTTGCCGCATCGGAAGCATGCCATTCGAATCCACCACCTCCATGAGCACTGGGACCTGCCGAGCCGCGGAAGCGACCATGCGCGGGAGGAAAAAGCAGGGGAAGTCGTCCGTCACCACAATGCAGGCACGCGATGCCAGGGCGGCGAGCAATCCTTTGCCTGCATTCGGTGCGAGCTCCAGGTACGGATAGTGGAGAACGTCTGTGCCCTCGAACCGGCAGGCATTTTCCGCCATTCCAGCAATCACGAAACGGTGCATCCGATCGCTCGCCCACGGATAGCCGCAGCGCAACGCTTCCAGGATAACCAATGGCTTCCGCAGCTTCTCGGCCCACTCCACAGCTCGGTCCAACGCAAAATTCCAGGTCGTCCTGCGGGAGCCAATCATCCAATAGAGGACAAAATCCTTACTCTGCAGGACTGGCAAGGAGTTGGCGGACCTGATGCGGATTTCGGGAACTGAGCTCAATGCGATATTCCTATCGTCGTGGCGGACATAATCAGGCGTTCAACCACCACATTGAACAATTGAGCGCCGCCGCATAGCTAACCCATACCAAGTATGGCAACAGCAACCCGCCTGCGGCCGGAACTGCTTTCCAGAATTCGATCGATGTTGCCAGGATGGCGAACCACAACATGACAATTTCGGCGAAGGCCAGGCCCGGTGACCTTAGCCGAAAGAAGAGGGCGGACCACGCAACATTGAGCAACAACTGCAGCAGGAAGAGTTGCATCGGAGCTGCTGTCAAGCCGACCTTCCGCCAAACCAGCCAAGCTGCGATTGCCATTGCTAGGAACAAGATTGTCCAAACAGGCCCAAATAGCCAATTGGGTGGGGTCCAGCTGGGCTTTCTCAAGCTGGCATACCATGGGCTAACCGCGGGCGTGGTCAGTAACGACCCGATCCCCGCGGCTCCAACACAAACAAGGATGCACAAGATAAGTCGCATAGACGATTGGTTAGGCTGTCAGTCCCAAAATGCTTTCTCTAATCTTGCAATTCAGTCCCGCGCGTAGTCGCAGGCGATCACGCGGAAGAGTTCTTTCACGCGAGGATGCTCACCGATTGGCTGCAAGAGTTCGATCTTGACTTGCGGAAAAGACCTCTGAGCGTCTGCGATCTGCTGCGGAATATCTTCTGCAACGTGAGCACCGGCGGCCAAGAACAACGGCAACACGCGAAGGTGCAACTTGCCGTCTCGTGCAGGTTCCCGCACTACATCGGCTAGCGAGGGGCGTACAAACTCCATGTAAGCAAGGCGCACTTTTTCCGCGCCATGACGCTCTATCAGGCTCGCGGTCAATTCTTCGAAAGGAAGTCGCCAGCGAATGTCTGGGCTCCCGTGAGCAAAAATCACCAAACGTGAATCCTGCAAGGCATTTCTCCTTCTTGAAACGAGAACTCTTTCAACGAGTAAGTTACCTGTCGACCTTTGTTAAGACCTGGTGAAACTCTTCCACAAGAGATGGCTTTTCTCGGAAAAGGCCCCGTAAAGCTACGGTTGTCATTTGCGCCTCATGGCATTTCACTCCGCGGACGGCAACGCAATCGTGCCGACCCGTAGCACGCGCCACGCAGCCCAAAGGCTTCACAACCGACATGAAGGTGTCCGCAATTTCAGAAACAAGATCTTCTTGCACGATAGGTCGAGACGCCATCGCCTGAATCAGGCGGGGAATCTTGGAAAGGCCCACGATCTTGCCGTCCGGCACGTAGCCGAAGTGCATCTTTCCTCGGTAAATGAGGAGATGATGCGGACAGAGGGAGTAAAAAGTGATCTCCGAAACAACAATCAGTTCGCTATGTTTCGAATCAAAGGTCTTTAAGATCTTCACGGGGTCCAACCGTGAACCACGTGTCAGCTCCCGGTAAAGGCGGGCCACACGGGCAGGCGTACCCTCAAAGTGCTGATCAGTGATGTCCAAACCGAGCTCTGTTATCAAATCGCTGACAATTCTCTCCAATCGATCCGTCTTGGTCTCCTCCGTCAATACCAATGCCATGCTTCGGTCTTCCTGTATTGCAGATTCCAACGCCACTCCCATTTCTCACCTCGGTTTCATTGTCCTTGGATTCTTCCCCACTACTTGTCACTTGTCCTTCAAAAATCATCAACAAGAGCCTCGATACGATCTCCAGAGATGAAGAGGCCCTGCTCAGATGCTGAACAGGGCCCGCTAACACCCTTTCACGACCTACTTTGGCAGAACAACAGAATCGATCACGTGAATGACCCCGTTGCTGCATAGGATGTCCGTCTTGATGACTTTGGCGTTGTCGACCATTACAGTGCCATCGTTGACGCTGATGGCCAGAGACTGGCCGTTCACCGTCTTGGCTGAGGTCATTTTGACTACTTGAGAAGCCAAATCCCTTCCCGGTACCACATGGTAGGTCAGGATGGCGACAAGCTTTTCCTTGTTCTCCGGCTTCAGGAGATCTTCCACCGTTCCTGGAGGCAACTTTGCGAATGCCTCATCTGTGGGAGCAAAGACCGTGAAAGGACCCTTGCCCTTCAGAGTATCCACAAGACCCGCGGCCTGAAGTGCTGCAGCCAGAGTCTTGAAGGAGCCTGCGGCGACTGCGGTGTCAACGATGTCTTGTGACGCAGCTTTAGGACGCGCGTATGTCCCCAGGGACAGAGACAGTACGAGGGCCACCACCGCCGCAAGAGATGCAACTCTTACACTTCGATTCAAACTCCGTTTCATTTTTCCTCTCCTTGAATTTCATTTACCTTTCGAATCTGACTCTTGACCCCTACATCTTTCACTACTCTTCTGAAACTCCAAGGTGGCTATCGCGAATGCTGAAGAGCCGGTTCACCATGCCACCGACGTTGAATGGCTTTGAAACTCGCGGCTTGGTAGATGCCTGCCAGAGCGACAAGCCCGTACACAATTCCGCTGAACACCGAGACTTCCCCGAACTTCATACCGAAGATAGCTGCCACCAAGTCGAAATGAGCGACGGCGACCAATCCCCAGTTGAGCGCGCCGACCACCACGAGGATGGCTGCGAGAACATCCAATTTCTTCATGATCATTTCCTCCATGCTTTCTGTTTGTTGCTGACTGCATGTTTAACTATAGAGAAAAACTATTTGACAGCAAGGAAAATACACGTCAAACTAAAAGTCGAGTGATTCGCTGTTAAATCCTCGAGAGTTTTTTGATTCCTAGTCAAATTCGGAGGGAAATCGTGCTGTCAGAGACGCTGGCCAAGGGCTTGGGCCACTACGCCATTGGAGATAAGTTGCGCGCGCTGCGCCTGAAAAAGAAGATGGGACTTGTTGAATTGGGACGGCACACGGGCCTGTCGGCGGCGATGCTATCAAAGGTTGAACGCGGAAAGCTTTTTCCGACCCTACCGACGCTCTTACGCATCGCCTTGGTGTTCAGCGTTGGACTGGAGTACTTCTTCTCTGACGACCAGAAGCGGCACGTCGTCGGTATCGTGCGTCGGGCCCAGCGCAAGCGTTTTCCAGAGAGGCCTGATGGGCGTGATATTTCTTTCTACTTCGAATCGCTGGACTTCGCCGCAGTGGAACGCAAGTTGAACGCCTACTACGCTGAGTTCCAGCCTCTCCAGCCTGGAAAGGCTCGCCTGCACCATGACTCCGGAGTGGAGTTCCTATCGGTCCTTCGCGGCAAGCTGGAACTGCAGATCGGAACGGAAGACCACATTCTCGAATCGGGGGACTCGATCTATTTCGATTCCTCGCTGCCACACTCCTACAGAAGAGTCAGTCAGAAACCATGCAGTGCAATCGTCATTACCGCACCGTGAGTTAGGTTTGCTTCTCCAAAGGCATTCGGTTCTAAACCGAATGCTCTACAGTTCTTCAAGTTACTGAAAATTTGGAGGTTGGCTCCCCGGGTAGGATTCGAACCTACAGCCTGTCGGTTAACAGCCGAGCGGGACAAAAATCTAAGTGCCGCGTCTGGTGTCGCTTACATAAGACTCGGAGCCATTCTTACTTTTCTAGTGTACTGTCCAACAAATAGATGGACAAGCGAGCCGAAGTCGATTATGCTGTCGTGGTGCCGCGACCTACGCCAGCTCTGCAGCTTCCAGCTGCTGACCAACAGCAACTAGGACAGTG